>ENA-UOOR01004521-UOOR01004521.1-fermentation-metagenome-genome-assembly--contig:-NODE-4521-length-11027-cov-4.560244_pt1 | contig 11027 bp, 10 predicted proteins | sample MGYA00245780_ERZ724029 | MGnify/ENA primary metagenome ERZ724029 (study PRJEB28704, sample SAMN03018315) | fermentation metagenome | biome: anthropogenic terrestrial biome; feature: soil; material... | reverse complement strand
CTGTTGCAGACCTCCTTGAACTTGGGTGTGATGGGGATGCAGGCGGATGGCCTCCACTTCACCCTTTCCATCCGCTCCAGCATTGCCACGCAGAAGGCCATGTTGCTCCAGCGGGTCCGGGCCATCGTGGAGTACGCCGGGGGCACGGTGACGGAGCGCAGTTCTTATCCCGGCTGGCAGTACAACCGGACCTCCCCCCTTCGGAAGCTGGCTCTGGCGGCCTATAAGGACGTCAGCGGCAAGGACGGCGTCATCGCCGCCACCCACGGCGGTTTGGAGTGCGGCCTGTTCATCGAAAAGCTGCCCGGTTTGGACGCTATCTCCATGGGGCCGGAGCTTCACGACGTACACTCCGCCCGGGAGCGGCTGAGCATCCCCTCCACAGCGCGGGTGTACCAGCTGGTCTGTGAGATTTTGAAGCGCAGCAAATAAGGGGTTTTAAAAAGCGGCGGTCAAGCCTAGTTGGGCTTGACCGCCGCTTTAGCCTGTCAAAAACCTCCCTTATTGGGAGGTTTTTTGACATAATGGGGGGGGGGGATACGTAAATATGGAAGCATGGTAAAAGGATAGCTCTGCGGTACCCGGAAGCTGCACCGCGAAATTCTGCGGGAGTTAATTCATCAGGGGGAATCTATATGAGAGCGTTTACCATTATGTGGCCAAGAGCACCGGCGAGCTGAAAGAAATCCATAACGCCGTCTTTGCAGGCAAAGATAAGTATGGGGTATCGAAAAGCGCTTTCCAGCGTGGGCTTTCTTCTCTGGGCGAAAATACCACGTACAAAAGCAATGTGCCCGGCTCCTACCCGTCCGCCCCTTTCCGCATTCCCGGTCACGAGGGTACAGATACGGTCATTGTCTTTGAAGCGTCCATCGACGCCATCTCCCATGCCTGCATTTATAAGGACGCGGGGCTGGACTATAAGCTGTATGACCGCATTGCCTTGGGCGGAACGGAGAAGACCGTGGGGCTTACAACCTATTTGCAGACGCACCCCGCTATTTCTCGCGTGATGATTGCCATGGATGGGGACGCGGGTGGCCGGGCTGCTGGCCAGCATATTAGGGAGATTCTGGACGAGACGCAATACGAAATTGTCAGTCTGCGGCAGGATGTGGGAAAAGACTGGAACGAGTATCTGGTCAAGTGGCGCCAGATCGCGGAGGGTGCGGCGCAGATTCCCACCACAGGTACTTACAGCATACAGCCCGGTAACAGTGTTGGCCGCGTTCACTATCTGAATGACCGCCGCGAGGTGGTGGCCACCACTGATTGCGACGATCATGCGGCGTTCCAAAGTGAGGTGCGGCGCTGCCTGAACAGCGGATAGCGCATCATGGCAGGAACGCCGGAGCAGCAGGCGCACATCCATCGCGACAGAGTACCCCCCACGCCCGCGCAGGCACAGGCGACCTTAGAGCAGGAAGATGAAATGGAGCTGTAATTTTTTTCTCTCTCGTAGATTACCCTAAGCTTCAGAACCGGGGATAAAGGGCCAGACCGGACGGGGTGTTTCCTCCCCGCAGGAGGCGGAAACCGTTCCAAAACCGAAAAGCGCTTTGGAATGGCAGGATACGGCGTGTTACACACTCCGTTCAACAGCTTGAGGGCAAAGCCCTCAACGTGTGTTACACACTCCTTTTTTGTAACACAACGAGAACACAAGGGGGGATTCTATGAAAAACCAAGAGGAAAAGAGCGCCTACCGCCCCATTCGCTGCTCCAGAGAGCTGGATGGGACGCTGGGGCGATTGGCCACCCAGCAGCACATCTCAAAGAGCGAAGTTCTCCGGGACCTTGTAGATAAGGGCCTGACTGCCACCGGCACGAAGGTGAAGGAGGGAGAGTTTTATCGGATGATTCAGGAGGCGGTCCATGAAGCAATGAAGCCGCAGGTAGAACGGCTGGCGGCAATCTCCGCAAAGGCGGCCCATATTTCGGGGGCCGCCTTTTTTATGAGTATTTTTGCCGCCACGCAGGGCCAGTCTCCGGCGGAGCAGCGTCGGATTGAGGAGGGTGGCGGCACGGCGCGGGAGCTGGGCATCCAGTACCTGAAGCTGAAGGACAGAAATGTTGACGCTTTCCTGAAGGAGGGGGACTAATCGCATCATAAAGCATCAATAAGAATTGTGTTTTACACTCATTCAGGAACCGTCAGGTCTGAAAGACTCACTTTATTAAAAGTCAATGTAACTCGGCGGCATTCGCTTCTGCTTTGGTTTTGTGAACGGTCCCATGTGAATGCTGGGGTGGCGCGTAAATCGAATACAGCTTAATAGGCCTGTTGCCAATGTTAATTAAGTTATGCCATGTACCTGCTGGAATTATAATTGCATATCCATCAGTCACACGACATTGGTAGTTGAGTGATTCTCTTTCCTTGCCCATTTTCACACATCCTGTTCCAGCTTCAATCCTTAGAAATTGGTCAAGGTGTGGGTGGGCTTCCAAACCAATCTCGCCGCCTACGGGAATACACATCAATGTGACTTGCAGATGTTCCCCAGTCCATAAGGCGGTTCGGAAATATGGGTTCTGCAAAGCTGAATTCTCTATATTCACAACGAACGGCTCTGGACCATAGTCGGCCCCTCGTATACACGAGTAACCTTTATGCACAAACATTACCTCCATCCATAAATACTATCCTATTCTATGCGGGAATGGGGTTGGGGGATAGTCGGCAAAGCGGCAGAGTGAAGCGGTGCGTTTGGCACCCATAGAGTAAATGGGAATATACAATACAATTTGAAAGGAAACATAAAATCTATGTCTATGAGAAGAAGAATCTCCCCCCAAGGCAGGATTAACATCGGGAACGGCGCGCGGGGTGAACCGCTGGCGGGCAAAGTCTCCATCAGCGGCAGGATGAGCACCGTTATTGCATTCTGACCACGGGGGCAAACGAGTCCGTGCGCGGGATTCATCCCCGGATGCCGGTGGTGCTGCGGAGGGAGGAAATCAGCGGTTGGATTATGGAGCCGGGAGCATTCCGCAGGACACTCAAAAAGATACCGCCGCAGCTCCTGGCCACGGCGGAAGACAATCAAACACCGCTTTGGTAAGCGTGCGCCCTTGGGAAGATAATTTCCAAGGGCGTTTTTGGTTGAAATTGGTATAAATTTGGTGTATGCTGGAAATAGAATTGTGGATTATATCAATAACACGCAATTGAAAATAGATATGTTAACCTGCTTTATCGTATGAGGTGTCGCCTGTCACACGAGTTTTTTAGCTCCACATATCTCAGTGAATGAAAGAGAGATAGAACCATATTACATAAATTGTTATAGGCAATTTATAAAAAAACAGGCATAGTTAAGGATGAGGTTTGGCAATTGTCGTTTCTATTTGCTTTGTAAAAGATTTGTGCTTAAATTGCTTTGAGAACTATCTAAACCACTGTCTGAATATGCGTATACCTCCAAACCAGAATAACGGACTAGACCGGATTTGTGAGCTATCATGGTACAATCGGTTATAAATTAGATATTACTCTAAGAGCTCAAGCGATGTTCAAAAATATAATTCAGGTTATGCCCATCTAAGAAAGGCCCTACTTGCTGATACCTGTGTGCGCACACTTAGATGGCGGGCTTCCCGTTTTGTTTAAAACCGTTAATTTTTACATTCGGACTTATAAGCTGCTCAAGTACCACAAAATGTTTTGTAATGACAAGACGCAGGTGGAGGCAATTGTGAGAATTCTTCTTGTTCAGCGGTATAGCTGTAAGGATTACCCAAAGCAAGGAGAAGCTTATGCATTTTGGTCAAATCACCCTCTTGTGCAGCATCCAGCGCTTCTTCAACCAGATGGTTTCGTGGAATCATAGCAGGGTTATGGCTTTTCATAAGTTCCCTGCTTTCATTTCTTGATTGTGGCTGCCGGCCAAGACGTTCTTGCCAACGTTCATGCCAATGATGATACGAAGACTGGGAGAACAAATTCTGACCATCGCTCTTGTCCAATGTTAAGGATTTGAATGTCTTCGTATAGTCCGCTTGGTATTGTTCCATAAGCTGCAAAAAATCGTTGATCAATAACGGATCCCCCTCTTCCTGGTTATACAACCCCAGCTTTGCTCGCATTCCCGCCAGCCAATCATGATGATATAGGCTCCAAAATGTTGAAACTTCTTCTTGTGCAAGTCCTACGGCCGTATTCTCGTCACCATGTAAAAGGGGCAACAAGGTTTCGGCAAAGCGCGCCAAATTCCAAGCAGCCATCTTCGGTTGGTTTTCATACGCGTAGCGTCCGTGTATATCAATGGAACTGAAAACAGTTGCCGGGTGATAAGCATCCATAAAAGCACAAGGGCCATAATCAATGGTTTCGCCGCTAATGGACATATTATCTGTATTCATTACACCGTGAATAAACCCAACCAATTGCCATTTGGAAATCAAATACGCCTGCTGTTTCACTACCTCTCTCAGCAGCAGCAGATATTTGTTTTCAAATGCTGCAATGGTTGGAAAGTGACGTGTTATGGTGTAATCGGCTAGGCTGCGAACATCATCTGCCGTGCCAAAGTGCGCAGCATATTCAAATGTTCCTACTCGAATATGGCTTTTTGCAACACGTGTTAAAACTGCTCCAAGCAGGTTTTTCTCGCGCCTTACAGTTTCTCCTGTTGTTACGACTGCTAAACTCCTGGTCGTTGGAATTCCCAATGCATACATGGCCTCACTAATGATATATTCCCGCAGCATGGGACCCAAAGCTGCGCGTCCGTCACCACCCCGGGAGTATGGGGTTAGTCCGGAACCCTTTAGCTGAATATCAAATCGTTTTCCGGAATCTGATATTTGTTCGCCAAGAAGGATCGTACGTCCGTCACCTAACATGGTAAAATACCCAAACTGATGTCCGGCATACGCCTGCGCTATGGGCTCAGATCCGCTGGGAATTTCGTTTCCGGCAAAGACGCCTAATTGCAGAGGTACGCCTAAAGAAGCCGCTAACGCATGATTGAAAATGATAAGCTTTGGGCTACGCACAGCGGTTGGGTATTGCTTCGTATAAAAAATCTTGGGTAGATTCATATAACTGTTATGAAGGTTCCATCTTTCTTTATCCAATTTTCTCATCCTTCTTATTGAATAATGTTGCAGCCAGTCTTAGTATCGGCTGATTTCATCTTTTTATGTTTCAAATGCGGGGGTACCTAATCCATCAATTCGCCAGTTGAGTGAAAAATATGAATTGCGCAGTTTGTTTATAACTTAAGGCAAAAGATTGCTCACATTAATCTGAAATTATATATCTGGCTAAATTCAGGAGGGAAAGCTTTGGAAAGAATGATTTTTTTCAACGGCGGCTGGATGTCATTATATGATGGCATCGGAACCGATGAAATTGTTCACGGTGGTGCTTATATTGAAAAGCACGGATTTGGCGGAGAGGTTTATAATTTCAGAAACAGCGGCGGCAAGAACTATGGGTATGTAATGACAAAAAGTGGCACGCTCAACCTCAGCCGTATTGACTTTGGACAAGAGCCTGTCGGCAACGTCATTAAGAACGTGACATGCGTTTTTGTCGCCACCCACCCGATGGGTGGGCGCCGGATAGTTGGGTGGTACGGAAACGCGAGTATTTATTCCTGCTATCAAGACTATCCAGGAAACGACCGTGAAATCATGACCAGTCAAGAAGACTGGAGTTCTGACTCTAACCAAGTTGGATACTTCGCGTTCGCGCAGAATGGTAACGTTATCCTATTGACGGAAGACGAAAGACTTAATGCGCCAGTAGTTCCAAATGGAAAAGGCGGCTTTGGACAATCTAATGTCTGGTATGCCGATTCGGGCATCGGCATTGAATTTAGGCGTAAGACAATCGAGTTCATTTCAGAATACGAAAGGAAAATATCAAAAGAAGCGGCTTCCGAACAAAAAAGAGACATCCAGAGTAGTGTCGACGCAACAGCAAAAAAGAAAGTTGAAGAGGTAGCAGTCAAACGGACAAGAGAGTATTTCGAAGATCTTGGTTATGTATGTAAATCCGTCGAATCAGAGAATCTTGGATGGGATTTGGAATTCACCAAGGGGAACGTCAAATTTTTCGTGGAAGTGAAGGGGCTTTCGCAGTCGTATATCTCTGTAATGCTGTCCCGAAACGAATACGAGAAGATGCGCGATAACGTGGAGCGCTATCGGCTGGCTGTCGTAACAAATTGCCTTGACCAAAATCGAGAACCGACGATAAATATTTTTTCTTTTATATCTGAAAAGAACGGCTGGTTTGATAAATATGGGCATGAGCTCAACATCGAAGAAATTGTGGCAGCCCGCTGCGAATTAAAGTGATTACCTGACCGTAAAACTGACTTAGAAATAAACACATTACTTCCCATTATGTTTATTTTACACATTGGTAGAATAATATAAGTATTTATATGCTTGCAGTATCAAGAATAAGTGATACGTCTTTACGAATTTATGGTTATTAAAATACATGGAGGTGGAGTATGTCCGAGATTTATCTTGCGGGGGGATGTTTTTGGGGGCTGGAAAAGTATCTTGCCTCTATCCATGGAGTTCAGTCGACACAGGTGGGGTATGCCAATGGGAACACCGAATCTCCCACCTACGAAGAGGTTTGCTATTACAACACGGGACACGCGGAGACGGTAAAAATAACCTATGATCCGGCCGTGCTTCCGTTGGAATTTCTTCTGGATTTATATTATGAAGCGATTGATCCGGTTTCGCACAATCGACAGGGGGGCGATGTGGGTGAGCAATACCGAACCGGCATTTATTATGTTAGCAAGGAAGACGTTCCGGTGATTGAAAATTCTATTGCCAGACTGCAAAGCCGATACAGCAGGCCTGTTGCGATTGAAGTACTTCCGCTTCGCAATTTCAGCACAGCGGAAGAATACCATCAAAAATATCTGAATAAAAATCCGGGCGGATATTGTCATATCGGGAAAGCACGATTTGAGAGGGCGGCGAAAGCCATTGTAAATCCTGCCACGTATCCAGTGCCTGACATGGCTGAGCTGCGCCAAAGGCTGACGCCCGAGCAGTATGAGGTGACACAGCGCAATGCCACCGAACCGCCATTTAAAAACGAATTCTGTCAGACGTTTACGCCCGGTATTTATGTGGATATTACTACGGGTGAACCCTTGTTTTCATCGAGTGATAAATTTGAATCAGGGTGTGGCTGGCCAAGCTTTTCAAAACCGGTCGATCCTCATGTCATCCGCGAAAAAGAAGATTTTTCCCATGATATGATACGAACGGAGATAAGAAGCAGAGTTGGGAACGCCCATTTAGGCCATGTGTTTTCTGATGGCCCGAAAGAAGCCGGGGGTTTGCGCTACTGTATCAACAGCGCTTCGCTGCGATTTATTCCCAAAAAGGATATGGAGCGCGAAGGATATGGCTTCCTGCTAAGCCTGATAAATTAAGAAACAAAGGATTCTATGTCGATGCGGCAATTTCGTATCGCACACATCTGGTTTTTATAAATTGCCCATAATGTTTATACAGGACAAGCCCAAGGGGTTCCCCCCTTGGGCTTGCGAACAATAAGATAGCACTAGAAGTTAGAAATTAGTAGATTAGTACCATAATCGGCAGTTTGTCTAAGTTTAGATTTAAAGCGCGGACCCTATGCAAAACCCTTGAGTTGCTGGTCGATGAGGCAAAGGCAAGAGACAATATTTCATTGGAAGCAACGGAAGCTGGTCGCCCTTTGTGGAATTTACTGTTTCTGCATGGAAAAGGAAATCGAATAGTTTGCCTCCGCATTTTCTTGCGGCCAAAGCCTTCCCATTGATGTTGTGTCTATATACCCGGAATATTGAATCTCACAGGTGATATTAACGCCATAAGCAGAAAAGGAGAAATCTTGGAAGGGTGCGGTGGAGATAGCTTTCACAATATTATTTGTTTCATTTGAAAATAGGCCGCTGCCCTTCTGTGCTCTGACAAAAGCAAGTACGGAGAGGATCATCTCGTTCTGATAGCTAGGTGCGTAATCATCGCTTCCATGCAGCTCAGATGAAAACCTCATGCCCGTTATATGCCCGTCCGTCTCAGAGAACGTATAGTGCGGTTCATCATATCTCCGTAAAAATCATATGAGCATGAAGTCAACCTCATGTGCATTTATAACACCGGAACGCGGGAGAACCTAATTGCAGAGCTGACGCAAATGCGCGGCTATCTCGGCGCGGAGGAAACGGAGCTTCTGGCCCTGACCGATTCCGCGCTGGGAAAGCTCCGGGGCATGGGCGATGCTGAATATACCGCGCTTGACCTGTTCCCGGATTTTGACGACTAGGGCGGCGAATAAGTCCTGTCTATAGATATTAGCTGCCCGTAAATGCGCAAAATACGGGATTCTACCGCTGGTCGGTTGCCCAAAGCCCTCATGTGATTTACAATATTAACCGGAGGTGCATCAAATGTATGAAATCGACAACGAAAAATTCGGCGTGTTTTTAGCGCGGCTACGAAAACAAAAAGGTTTTACACAAAAGGAGCTGGCGCAAAAACTACTCGTTTCTGATAAGGCCGTCAGCAAATGGGAACGCGGATTAAGTATGCCGGATATCGCGTTACTTTCCCCGTTGGCCAATCTGTTTAGCGTGACCATAACCGAATTGTTAAGCGGTCAATATATCAACGAGCCTGAACATATGAATATGCAGGAGGTAGAGAACTTGGTGAGCGGAACATTGAGACTTTCTGCAAAAGAAGAACAGCAACGCGGACAACGGCGAAAACGGCGGGGTATTATTTATCTTGCTTGTGTAATAATCGTCTTTTTAGAATTTGCGCTGCTTTATGTGTTGGGTTATTCATTTGACCGGCTGACTGACGATATCCTGATGGTCGAGGGCCTCAGCCTGCTATTTGGAGGATGGCTCTGCCTGTTTGCCAAGGAAACATTACCTGCCTACTACGATGAAAACAAAATCCATACTTACAGTGATGGTATATTCCGCATGAATCTGGCAGGTATCAGTTTCAACAATAGCAACTGGCCGCATATTCTTCACGCTGGACGCTTGTGGCTGATGCTCGTTTCTGTAGCGTTCCCACTGCTTTACCTCGTGGTAAGTTGGTTCTTTCCGGTGATATGGAGTTCGGGGAAGTTGTATTTTACGTTATTCGCGGGTCTTGGTTTTTTCATCCCGATCATGGTTGCGGGAAAACGCTATGAATAGGTTTTGGAGCGGTATTATTATTTATTTTTGAGTGAACTGAATTAAACAGCATTGAAAGAGCAGCCTTCGGGCTGTTCTTTTTTTACCGATGACACCGAAAGGAGGAATTTCAATATGTCGAGTAATGTGCAGGCTCTGGCGCAAATGGTCAACCACGCGGCGATGCAGATTACCGCCAGCCACGAAAGCCGGACGGGTTTTTTGAAAACCGCCGCGCGGCTGTATAAATACCCGTATCATGAACAGCTCATGATTTTTGCCCAACGTCCCGACGCGACGGCCTGCGCCAATTATGAGCTTTGGAATGAAAAAATGCGCCGGTATGTCCGGCGCGGTAGAAAAGAAATCGCCCTCATCGACGATTCCGGCGATAAGCCGAGGATTCGGTACGTCTTTGATATTTCCGACACGGGCGGCAGGGAAAATTCCCGCCGCCCGTACCTTTGGCAGTATCGCCCGGAACATGAGGACGCGGTTGCGGCGGCGCTGGAACAGGAATATGAGATTTCCGGCGAAAAGGGCCTTGCCGACCAGTTGGAGCAGATCGCCGGACAGATGGCAAAGGAGTATTGGGAGGATCATCAATACGACATTCTCCACATCCTTGACGACAGCTTTTTAGCCGGTGGAACCCGTGGTAAAGATCCTGCCCCGCACCTCCTCGCTTCTGGGCGGGACGATGCAGTTGGTGGTAAAGAGGATGGGGCCATGGAAGGATACAAATTCGTCAAGCTGCTTCCACCATGCATTGCCGTAGTTGCCTGCGAAATTTTCATATTTCTTGAAAGCCGGGTAATAATGGGCGGGCAGCATCTCGCTGTGGGTATACACATCCACGCCGGTACCTTTGGTCTGCTCCAAAAGCTGCTCCAGATCGGTCAGGTCGTGGCCGGAAATCAGAATCGCGGGATTTTTTCTGACGCCGATATTGACCTCGGTGATTTCAGGATTGCCGAACCGTGATGTGTGGGCCTCGTCCAGTAGCGCCATAACTTTGACGCCGTATTCGCCGGTTTTCAGCGTCAGCGCGACAAGATCGTCGGCGGAGAGGGAGTCGTCCAGTGTTGCCGCCAGTGCCTCATAGATGAAGGCGTTGATGGTCAAATCTTCTTTTCCGATGTTTTTCGCGTGCTCGGCGTAAGCAGCCATACCCTTAAGGCCGTATGTGATCATCTCGCGGAGAGAACGCACGTCCTCGTTTTCGGTTGACAGCACGCCGACGGTAGCGGCCTTTTCCAGCATGGACGCTCTGGAACTTACCGTGAACGTGGCCGCGTCGTGTAAACCCGCAGAAGCAACGGAATTTCTGAGCTTGTCTCTTACGGCAATCATTTTCATGATCTGTTTTTCAATCGAGCCGTCGTCGAAATTCGCGTTGGTGATGGTCATGAACAGGCTGCTGAGAACTTCATAATTTGTCTCGCCGAGGGTTTTGACGTCCAGCTTTCCTTTGACTACAATTTCTGAAATGCCCTTGAGAGTGTAAATCAGAAGATCCTGAAGCTTTGCTACTTCTTCGGTTTTTCCGCACACGCCGCGCACCGCGCAGCCCTTTCCTCCGGCGGTTTCCTGACATTGATAACAGAACATGCTCATTGTTTATTCCTCCTTAAGTATTTAATCTTTAACAGGCAAGATTTTATCTTTCCGACAAAATAAATGTAAAATTGCGTATTGCGTATAATGTCTCAGCCTTTCGGAACGGGCGCCTTAACGACGATCAGCTCCAGCGTTTCGTCATGCATATTTCTGACATTCATTTTGGTTTGAAACGGAATCTTCAGCAGAGTTCCGGTCCCGTATTCATGAATTTCCTGCTCCTCAAGGCCGATTGAG
>ENA-UOOR01004520-UOOR01004520.1-fermentation-metagenome-genome-assembly--contig:-NODE-4520-length-11028-cov-3.561925_pt1 | contig 11028 bp, 14 predicted proteins | sample MGYA00245780_ERZ724029 | MGnify/ENA primary metagenome ERZ724029 (study PRJEB28704, sample SAMN03018315) | fermentation metagenome | biome: anthropogenic terrestrial biome; feature: soil; material... | reverse complement strand
GTTGATTATATCTCAACTAACTCTGAAACTGGCACAAGGATCGGGGGGCAGGTCATGCAGGCTATCTTCGTCATCACGCTCACCACCCGGGCAGGCCGTCACCTGTACCTGCGGCGCAGGCAAATCCGCCTCAAGCAGGTGCCCGAAGGCCCGCGTGCGCCTACTTGATACGCCGCCGTGGCCGGCCATATCGCGCGCTGAAGTGGGCGTCGGCCGCGCTGCTGCTGCTGTCGATGGTCATGCTGGTGGAGAGCGCGCGCTTCCTATGGTTCAGCGCGCAGAACATTCTGGCGGTGCAGTCCGCCAGCCTCATCTGGATGATTGTGTTTACCGATCTGCCGCAGGTGCTTCTGTTGTGGATGGCCAGCATTCCCGCCCTGGGGGCCGCCCTGCACGCCCTGTTCTGGCGCCAGGGCGAGGGCTATCGCCTGCGCACCAGCCGCCTGTTTGCCATCTCCGCCTTCCTATGTGCCCTGATGTTGATGGCCATGATGGGGCTGGACGCGCGAACCTCGCTGGCTATATGGCAGCGGGGCGTTATCCTGGCGCAGGGGCTGCCGCTGGTGCTCTGCCTGTGGCTGCTGCACCGCGCCTTGCGGGGCAACAGGCCGAGCAAAAAAGCCTGATGCCAGCAGAATCCTAGTGACCCCGGGCAACCGGGGTCTTTTTCATTCAAATGGATGAAGTTGAACGACCCATGGTGTTTAAGATAAATAGAGAGAGGGTAATATTAGAAAGAGTCTAAAAGATGAAAGGAGGGGCACACCATGTGGCAGGCAACCGATGCGGTGCATGTGCTGAAGCAACATCACATCAGCGCGACCTACCAGCGTCTGGCGGTGCTCCAGGATTTGATGGGGCGCCGGGATCATCCCCGCGCGGAGGACATCTGGGCCTCCCTGCGCCAGGCTGAGCCGCCCATATCAAAGGCAACCGTGTACAATGTGTTGCGCCTGTTGATGGACAAGGGCATCGTGAAGCCCCTGTACATCGATCAGGACAGCTTGCGCTATGATATCGAGGTGGATGGGCACGGCCATTTTCACTGCGAGCAGTGCGGCAAAATCTACAACTTCGACGCCCGGCCCGACGCGGGTCCGCAGCCGGGGCTGCAAGGCTTTCAGGTCAAACAGCGCGACCTGTATTTCAGAGGGATTTGTCCCGCATGCCGGGATTACTCAACGAATAGAAGCGAATCATCAGAACCCAACGACAGAAATGAGGAGGAAAACGCATGAACAACCCCATGGACAAAAACGGATTAGGACCCAACCTGCCGAGCCGCAATGAGGAAGCGGGCGACCATCAGCAGCTGCGTACCCACGTGGGCGCGCCCGTCTCCAACAACCAGGACAGCATGACCGCAGGCCCGCGCGGCCCGGTGTTGATGCAGGATGTCTGGTACATGGAGAAGATGGCGCACTTTGACCGCGAGGTGATTCCCGAGCGGCGCATGCACGCTAAGGGCTCGGGCGCATTTGGTACCTTTACCGTGACGCACGACATCACCCAGTACACCAAGGCCAAGATTTTCAGCGAGGTGGGCAAGAAGACCGAGATGTTTGCCCGTTTCTCCACCGTGGCCGGTGAGCGCGGCGCGGCGGATGCTGAGCGCGACATCCGCGGCTTTGCCCTTAAGTTTTACACCGAGGATGGCAACTGGGACATCGTGGGCAACAACACCCCCGTATTTTTCTTCCGCGACCCGATGAAGTTCCCGGACCTCAATCACGCCGTCAAGCGAGACCCGCGCACCAACATGCGCAGCCCCAACACCAACTGGGATTTCTGGACCAGCCTGCCCGAGGCGCTGCTGCAGGTGACCATCATCATGGGCGACCGCGGCATCCCATCCAGCTACCGGCACATGCACGGCTTCTCCAGCCACGCGTACAGCTTCATCAGCAAGGAGAACAAGCGCACCTGGGTCAAGTTCCACTTCCGCAGCCAGCAGGGCATCAGAAACCTGACCGACAAGGAAGCGGCCACCGTGGTGGGCATGGACCGGGAAAGCCATCAGCGCGACCTGTACGAGGCCATTGAGAAGGGCAAGTTCCCCAAGTGGAAGGTGTACGTGCAGCTGATGACCGAGGACCAGGCTCGCGCCATGGAAACCAACCCCTTCGACCTGACCAAGATGTGGCACAAGAAGGATTATCCCCTCATCCCGGTGGGCGAGTTTGAGCTCAACCGCAACCCGTCCAATTACTTTGCTGAGGTCGAGCAGGCCGCCTTTAACCCCGCCAGCGTGGTGCCGGGCATCAGCTTCTCCCCCGACCGCATGCTGCAGGGCCGCCTGTTCAGCTACGGCGACGCGCAGCGCTACCGCCTGGGCGTCAACCACGCGCAGATTCCCGTCAACAGCCCCAAGGGCGTCAAGCATCCCCACAGCTTCCACCGTGACGGCGCCATGCGTGTGGATGGCAACGCGGGCAGCGAGCTGCACTACGAGCCCAACAGCTACGGCAACTGGCAGGAAGACCTGCGCCACGAGCTGCCGCTGGAAGATGGCGGCGATATCTATCGCTACGACTTCCGTGAGGACGACCACGACTACTACAGCCAGCCCGGCGAGCTGTTCCGCGCGATGACGCCGGCCCAGCAGCAGGTGCTGTTTGAGAACACCGCCCGCAACATGGGCGACAGCACCATGCAGATCAAGCACCGGCACATCTTCCGCTGCTACCAGGCGGACCCTGCCTACGGCAAGGGCGTGGCCGACGCGCTGCATATCAACCTGGACACGGTGGACCTGAGCCTGGATCCCGGCACCAGCCGCGAGAAATGGCGCGCGGCCAACAACGCGCATCCCGAGCTCAACCAGCCCACCCAGCCCGTGGATTCCGGCCGTGAGATTGATACCAACACCGACGACCTCTACATCGAGCCGGAGAACGATCCCTGGTTGCTGTAATTCATCCTTCGGAATTTCCTATGTAATGGCAGGGGGACAGGCTATTGCGGCCTGTCCCCCTTTGTGTTTCACGTGAAACATTCCATTTATTAATGATAATCTAAAATGAATTCTGGAGCATGTCAATCGCAATCATGGAAGAAGTTTATGTCCATATCCACGGACAAACATTGCCAGAACAGGCAGCCCGCTGACAGGGGATTTTGCCCGGATTTATACTGGTTACACATAACGGATATCCCACAATTTGGCCTCCACGCAGAGGCTTATTGGCGCTGCCTTTGCTGCAAGGTTCGTTATGACGGACAGGGGGCCGGTATGCTGAAGTTGGAGGTGGCGGATAACCTGCCGCGGCTGCTGGTCACATCGGTGGGCAGCGGCTACGCGCTGTTTTTACACCGGCGCAGCGAACAGCAAAGCATCGCCTTCTTGCGCGGTGCGCACGGCGGTTGGCGCTGCGGTGGGCGATAGGGCCGAAGGCAGGCACCGTGAAAGCCGGTTAGCGCATCAGCCGGACCGACAGCCACGCGCTGAACAAGGCAACCGCCCCAATCACGAAGTAAGAGATATTGAGGCCCATCCAGTCAATCATGATGCCCATCATCACCGGCCCCAGCGTCATGCCGATGCCATACACCGCCTGAAACAGGCCCATGCCGGCCGCCCGTCGCTCGGGCGGGATGTCGCGCACGCATTGGCCCAGCAGCGTACCAAAGGTGCAGGCACTGGCAATGCCCCCCAGCACCTGGCATAGGTACAGCTGCAACATCGAGCCTGCAAGCGGCGCTAACAGGCAGTACAGCGCCGCGCTTAGAAAGCCAATCATCAGGATGAACCGCACCGGGATTTTTCGCAGCATCCAGCCGGACATCAAAATGCTGGCCAGTACCGTGGGCACCATCAGGGCGATGTTGAGCACGCTCAGCTCCGCTTCTTGCGCGCCCAGACGGATGGCCAGGTTGACAGTGAAACTGATATATGTGCTGAATGCCACAATTTGTGTCAGGATGCCCAGCAGCGCGGTGCGTTGCATATAGGGGTCGCGCGCCACCTCCCGCAGGCTGCCCAGCGTGGTTCGTTGGCCGGGCTTGGCGGTTTCGTGCACCATCAGGCTCATGATGAATGACAGCGCCGCCGACAGCGCGCACAGCCAGAACGCCGCCCTGACACCCCAGGCGGCCACTGCCCACGCGCCGGCGGCGTAGCACAGCAGGCGGCCGGACTGATTGGCCACGTTCAGCTGCGAGATGCGCCGGGGCGCCTCATTGGACGGGTAGTAGCTGCCATACAGCACCGTGAAGCTGACCCAGGCAGAGGACGCGATGCCCATCAGAGCGCGAAGCAACAAGAAGCTGCCGGGCGTATACCAGAGCAAAAAGCCAAAGCCCGCCAGCGTCAGCAGCCCGCAGCCCAATATGATGAAGGGTTTCTGGCGGCCCATGCGGTCGGCTGCCATGCCCAGCGGAATGCGCAGCAGCATCTGGCTGAGGCCGTAGAGGCCGGCCATCAGGCCCATGAAGGCGGCATTGGCGCCCATGCGTTTGAGTTCCGCGTTGAGGAAGGGCGTGATGGCATATTGTGAAAACCAGAATACGCCCGTCGTCAGAAACATCAGGCGGGCGGAGCGCCGGGTGGTATGATGATCTTGTTGGATGGCGGTCATGGTTGCTCCTGTCTTTCGTGAAGAAGCCTCCGGTAGCGCGGGGCTATTGGTAGCATAGAACAAAAGACAGGCGATGACAAGAAAAGAACCGCAAAAAATCAAGGCATATGCCGGGCGAGAGGCCGCCGAGCACGGGCTATCAGCCTATCTGAGAACCCCGCCATGGGGGCGTGCCGCACAAGGCAACGAAAATTTCCTCAGAAAATCGCGGGGATTACCCCTGTTTCTTCTTTTGATCAAAGTATATCGCCGCAAACGCGCAGATGAGTACGATGGTGATGGTGGTGAACATACAAACCCCTTTGCCGGTTTTTTTCAGACCACATTGTACCACATGGTGCCCGCTTGTGCAGCCTGGGGCGGTGAAATCCGCGCCAGCGAAAAGGTTTTTGACGACATGAAGCGGCCGGAGCTTGTGCCCCGGCCGCTTGTTTCGCAACCATTGGTTGCCCGTGAAAATATCAGAGTTGGATTGCCGCAAAAAATCGCGGCTCCCTTATGGCTTGCTCTCCACATCTGCGGAGACCCAGCTCTTGTTTTGCTCCAGCACTTCCTTTTCATGCATGCGGAAGGTGAGCATCATCAGGCTGTCCGTCAGGTGTACGTTGCTGACGATTACCTCCGGCGGGGCGGTGATATCCAGGGCGGCAAAATTCCAGATGCCCTTGACGCCACCGGCGACCAGCGGGGCCACCAACGCCTGTGCCTTGTCGGCGGGCGTGCAGATGATGGCGATATCCGTGGGCGCTTTGGCCAGGTACTTGCTCAGCGTGGTGACGTTGAGCACCTTGACGCCGCTGATTTTCTTGCCAATCAGCTCAGGGTTGGTATCAAAAATGGCCTTGAGCTGAAAGCCGGACTCGGCAAACCCCTTGTACTGGGCCAGTGCCTTGCCCACATTGCCGGCGCCGATGATGATGATGTCGTGCGGGCGGTTGATGTCCAAAATGTCGCCGATGGAGCGGCGCAGCAGCGCCACATTGTAGCCGCGGCCGCGGCGGCCAAAGCCGCCAAAGGCGTTGAAATCGTGACGAATCTGAGAGTCGGTCAGGTGCATGCGGCGCGCGAGGTCCTTGCTGGACAGGTCTATGAAGCCCAGCGCCTCCAAATCTCGCAGTTGGCGATAGTAGGCTGGCATCCGTCGCATCATGGCGTCGGAGGCACGGTCAGGGATCTTGTTGGTCATATGGTTTTCTCCTCGTTATTTCTTTTGTGAAACGCAGCCGCATTTGCGCATCATGCGCAGCGCCAGCTTTTCCTGAATGGTGCCCGGAATGTCAAGCCAATGCCTGGTCTGCTGGCAGTCCCCACAGGTAAAGGTCTCCCGGTGGCGGCCCAGCCTAAAATCCCGCTCCATCTTGCGGATGATGAGCGCATCCTCAACATCCCGCTGATCGGGCAGGTGGTCAAAGTGCATGCGCAGCACGTCGGCGTCCTCATAGAGGGATTGGTTGGCGCTTTGCGCGACAAAGCGGCCATCGGCGTAGCGACCGGTCTCAATAAGGCCGACGCCCATGCCCACGTTGAACTCATCCAGCACAAAAAAGCTTTCCGGCGTCCCTTCCTTGATGGAGGTCAGGCCGATGCGCTGGCGCTCCTGGTTGAGGTATTTGTGGGTGCGCAGGCTGTGGCTGTACAGCAACATGGATGTGGCTTCTTCGTCGAGCTTGTAATAGTCCTGATACACCGCGCCGCAGGTGGTGCGGATGCCGTCGTCGCCGGTATTGTCATTGTCCGGGTGGCCATCGGTGTCCCCGGGGAAGAGCATGGGGGTCATGTCCCGCTTGAGCAGGATGATTTGCCCTTCAGGGGAATGCACGCGCAGCTCGTTGATTTGGACGGTCTTTCCATCGACAGGCAACGTGAGCAGCGGATTCCCCTCCTGAAAGCTGTACCCCATCTTTTTTAATTCTTCTATTAGTTTCCCCATAACACAACTCCTTTGGGTCTACAATGGATAGGCATCCGCCAAAGTGCACATACATTATTGATATGAACAATATTATCATGTGTATCGTAAAAATGGAAGTGTTTGATGGGGGATTTTGCACAGATATACAAAATATAAAGCAATTTGTATAATTATGGCATCTGATTGACCGTTCAGGACAAGAAGTTTGTTGCCAGAATGACATGACGCGTTACGGGCATGTGCGATTTGATTTGGCCGTCGATTGACAAGCCCCTGTGCCGCCAGTACAATGATGTGCATCAAGGAGGACAGCATGACCATTCGCGATTTGATTGAGAAGTTGGGCGCCCGCGTGCTTATCGGGGAAGACAGGCTGGATCAGCCGGTTTACAGCGCTTGCTGCTCGGATTTGATGAGCGATGTGCTGGCCTTTGTGACCGAGAAAACCGTGCTACTAACCGGGCTTACCAACCTGCATGTGCTGCGCACGGCCGAAATCCTGGATTTGAAGTGCCTCATCTTTGCCCGCGGCAAGGTGCCCGCGCGAGAGATACTGGACCGCGCGCAGGAGCTGGGCTTGGTGGTCGCGTGCTCGCCGCATACGATGTTCACCTCCGCCGGGATGTTGTACGAGCTTGGGCTGCGGGGCGCCACCATGCCCGCGGCGGCAGACCAGCAGACCGCGTCATGAGCGCCACCGCGCTGGACAAGCATTATCCCATAGACCATGGCGATTATGTGCGGGCCGGCGAGGCATCGGCCGATATCAAGCGCGCGCTGCGCCAGCTGGGTGTCAGCATGGAGATATTGCGCCGGGTGTCCGTGGCTGCCTATGAGGCGGAGATGAACATGGTCATTCACAGCCTGGGCGGCGAAATGCGCCTGCTGGTGGAGGCCGACCGTGTGCGGCTGGTCACGCAGGATGTGGGCCCTGGCATCGCGGACATTGCCCGCGCGATGAGCGAGGGCTTTTCCACCGCCAATGAGGAGGCCCAAAGCATGGGCTTTGGCGCGGGCATGGGCCTGCCCAACATCAAGCGAAACTCCGACGAGTTTGACATCCAAAGCCAGTTAGGTCAGGGCACGCGGATAGAGGCCGTCTTTCACCTGAACAAATCGTAGAGCACCGGCGGTGTGCCGTGGATTTCGCCCAATATCGCAAGCACCGGGTTTGCGAGGGATATCCGCAACCACCCCCTATCTATTCTGCTGGCGGGTCTTATGGCCCGCGGGCGCTGTTGGGCATTGTTCCTGCGGCCCCTGAAAGGAGCGTCCAGCCCGTGGAGGCCAGGTATCATTCCGTTACATTGGACAAGGAGCGCTGCCGAGGCTGCTCCAACTGCCTGATGCATTGCCCCACGCAGGCCATCCGCGTGCGCGGGGGCCGCGCGCATATCATCAAGGAGCTGTGCATCGACTGCGGCCAGTGCATCCGCGTGTGCCCCTACCACGCCAAGGTGGCCATGACCGACAGCCTGGAGGATTTGAAGCGCTTCCCCCACCGCATCGCGCTGCCCGCGCCCAGCTTTTTTGCCCAGTTTGGGCGCAATGTGCACGGCCTGGGCCAGATATTGGATGCCGTGCGCGCGGTTGGGTTTGACGAGGTGTATGAGGTGGCCCGCGGGGCGGACGCGGTAACCCGCGCGCTGCGCGAGCTGCTGCGCGACCGCCACCATCCCCGCCCGATGATATCCTCCGCCTGCCCTACGGTGACGCGCATCATTCAGGTGCGCTTCCCGGGGTTGATTGACCACATTGTGCCGCTCAAGCAGCCCATGGAGGTGGCCGCCGCCGATGCCAGACGGGCGTACTGCAAGGCGCACGGCGTTAACCCGGCAGATGTGGGCGTGTTCTTCATCACCCCCTGCCCGGCCAAGATGACGGCTATCCGCAGCCCCATCGGCCAGCGGAACTCCCATGTGGATGGCGCGATTTCCATCCAGGAGGTGTACGCTGCTGTACTGCCCGAACTGGAGCGCTTCAAGGCCTCCCAAACCGAGCCGGTTGCTACGCCCTACGGCCTGCGCTGGGCGGCCGCCGGCGGCGAGAGCGAGGCTTCGCTGTGTGAAAACAGCCTGGCGGTGGATGGCATCGACAACGTCATCCGGGTGCTGGAGGAGATTGAAAACGGCAAGCTGAGCGACCTGGACTTTCTGGAGGCAGCCGCCTGCGTGGGCGGCTGCGTGGGGGGGCCATTGGTATACGGCAATAACTATGTGGCCCGCAACACCCTGCGCGCGCTGGCCCGCAACCTGCCCCCGCGCGACCCGGATGAGGCCGCCCAGGGCGCCCCGCCGCTGCCCTCCTCCCTGCGTATGGACGAGCCCATCCGCCCCAATGGCGTCATGCAGCTCAGCGACGACATGGACAAGGCGCTCGCCATGATGGACGAGATGGACGAAATCGCCGCCCGGCTGCCGGGATACGACTGCGGCTCCTGCGGTTCGCCCACCTGCCCCACCTTTGCCGAGGACATTGTGCGCGGCTACTGCAAGGAGCTGGACTGTGTGTACCTGCTCAAGGAGCAATTGAAGCTGATGGCCCAGCAGATGGTGGACATGAGCCAGACGCAGCGGGAATAGATTATTCACTTTGAAAACACCGCGGGATGCCTTCATGCGTATAAGGGTCCCGCGGCTTTCTTTTCGGGTTCTTTGTGTTTTGGCCAACACTTCGCCCCCGCCAATCGTTATGATGGTGAACAGGCAAAGGAGCAACGGCATGGTAGCGGAACTGTACGACCGGGTCTTTCAGGAGATGGTGCACTATCTTCTGTCCATGACCCACAGCCGCCCGGAGGCGGAGGACATCGTGCAGGAGACCTTCCTGCGGGCGTTGGCCAACGCGCATCTGTTTGAGGAGATGTCCGCAAACCAGGGCAAGGCATGGCTCTACCGCACGGCCAAGAACCTGTTCATTGACCAATGCCGGCGCAAGGGACGGGAGCGGCCGGAGGTGCTGGGCGAGGGTTACGCGGAGGATGACACCACTGGGCCCTATGTGCACCAGATGCTGATGTACCTGCCCGAGGAGGACCGCGCCATCTTCTACCTGCGGCACTTTGACGGCCTCAACGCGACCCAGATTGGCGAACAGCTGGGCATGCCGGCCGCCACCGTGCGATACCGCCTGGCCAAATGCCGTGCCCTGCTGCGCGAGCAATGCGAAACACAAAGGAGCGAATAACCATGTCACAGAAAATGAAGAAACTGATCATCAACACGGCGCTATGCGATATCACCGACCCGCGGGCGGAGGTGCTGTCTACCTACAGCGCCATCGAAATCAACGCCGCCAACATCATCATCAGCCCGGAGGCCAAGGAAATGCTGACCGCGCTGCCCGTATCCATGAACGCGGCCTCGGTGACCCAGGCGCCCCAGGGCACACAGATTGCCGTGCAAAACGGCACCTATGAAATCACCCCTCAGGGTGCGCCGAGCCGGCCTGTGCTGCTGATGGTCAACGGCAGGCTGCTGGTGCGGCCGGGCAGCGCGGAGGCCCTGCGCGCCTATGCGGGCATTCAGGTGAACGGCAAGGTGCTGTACCCCAACAGCCTGGCGGGCGAGATGAGCCGCGCCCAGGTGAACGGCTCGACGGTGGCCTACCCCGATGACGCCGTGCTCATCGATGGCGCGGCGCGGGTGGACGCGCTGTTCATCCTGCGCGCCAAGGACACGCCATACTTTGTGACGCGCCATGTGGTCATCGCCGATGAGCAACTGGATATCCGGGCCCTGGTGGAGAGGGGCGCCCGTTTCCTCACCAAAAAGGCCTTTGTGGCCGAGCGCTTGCTGGCCGATGCCCTGCCACTGTTTGAAGACAGCGCGCGCATCCTCCCCATCCCCTCCGGCAGCGCCTTTGTGGAGGACGAGGAGGTGCTGACCGGCGCGCTGCTGCGGCGCTATGGGACGCGCCTGTTTGTCGCGGGCGACCTGGTTATCCGGGCCGGGGATGAGGAGCTGGCGGCGCAACTGGAGCGCCTCACCGTGACGGGCACGCTGCGGGTGCCGGAAAGCATGCTGGACAGCCTGATGGCCATCAAGCCCGACTGCGGGGACATATCGCCCTATAAGGGCACCTTGCTGTACGACCGGGGACATTTGGTGGTGGACGCCGCCTTGCTTGCGCAGCATGCCCACGGCCTGACGGTGGAGGATTGCGGCTCGGTGGACATCGCGCAGGATGTAAGCCCGCACATGATCCTGGAGCAGCTTGTGCTGCGGGATTGCGGCGCGGTGCGTTGCAGCCCGGCCCAGCGAGGCGCGGTGATGCAGGTGGCAAGCGACGTGGGCCACATCAGCGATTAACAGAAGGCGCCGGATGAGCCGCAAACGCAGGAGGATGCGAATCATGAAACGGTTAACACGGCATACTACAAGCTATAAGCGGGCGGCCCCGCCTGCGGAGCAGCCCTTTCGGGCGCCTCGCCTCCCCCGTCACCGGGAGCTGCAAAACGAGCTGCGCATGCGCATGATGGCGCTCACCATTCGCAAAGATTGCTGAGGAATCGCACCACCTGAAGGGCAGGAGACATAC
>ENA-UOOR01004518-UOOR01004518.1-fermentation-metagenome-genome-assembly--contig:-NODE-4518-length-11036-cov-3.040616_pt1 | contig 11036 bp, 8 predicted proteins | sample MGYA00245780_ERZ724029 | MGnify/ENA primary metagenome ERZ724029 (study PRJEB28704, sample SAMN03018315) | fermentation metagenome | biome: anthropogenic terrestrial biome; feature: soil; material... | reverse complement strand
CGAGCCAGCCGCAGCAGCAATGGATGCAAGGCGGTATGCAGTATGGTAGAGGCAGCTATGGAGGCCCCAGCTATGGTGGTCAGCAAGGCTATTTCCAGCCGAACCAGTATGGGGCCTATAGCCAGGGTATGACGCAGGACATTGGTACTACTCGAACTGAACAGATGATGCAGGGTGGTATGGGCGGTATTTCGCAGGCCATGCAGGCCGACCGTAATGCTGGTTACTACGGTCCGAGCCAGCCGCAGCAGCAATGGATGCAAGGCGGTATGCAGTATGGTAGAGGCAGTTACGGAGGCCCCAGCTATGGTGGTCAGCAAGGCTATTCCCAGCCGAACCAGTATGGGGCCTATAGCCAAGGCATGACGCAGGATATCGGCACTACTCGTAGCGAGCAGATGATGCAGGGTGGTATGGGAGGCATCTCGCAGGCTATGCAGGCCGACCGTAATACAGGCTACTACGGCCCGAGCCAGCCCCAGCAGCAATGGGGCCAGGGTGGTATGCAGTATGGCCGCAGCAGCTATGGCGGTCAACAAAGTTACCCCCAGCCCAACCAGTATGGGGCCTATAGCCAGGGCATGACGCAGGATATCGGCACTACCCGTAGTGAGCAGATGATGCAAGGTGGCATGGGAGGCCTATCGCAGACCATGCAGGCCGATCGCAACACTGGTTATTATGGCCCAAGCCAGCCGCAGCAGTCGTGGGGTCAGAGTGGTGCCCAGGGCACAGCGCAGTCAGGGATCAGTCAGAGCTATTCAGGGACATACAACCCGGGTGATACCCCAATTGAGCAACAGGCTAAACAGAGTTTAGGGGTTAGCTCTGGTCAGATACCTAGTGACGAGTTCTAATTAAGCAATTAATAAATAGGGGGCTGCCATTGAGGTAGCCTCCTATTTGCTATTCCGCAGGTCTTGCAGTAGTTGCTAAGGGTCCCGCTATACTCTGGCAGGATTAGCTCTGTCAGAGTTGAATTAAGTAAAATAGCAGATTAGGTTGCAGAGCAAGATTGGACCATGTAGATGCTATGCAAAATCACCGGAACTGCTAGGAGGGCGCGTGAATGACTTTTTCTGAAGAGGTAAAGCAAGAGTTGGCTCGCTTATCGAGAAGCGGTAGTTGTTGTCAGCGCGCCGAATTAGCAGCTCTTATTCGTCTCAATGGAAGCATTGAAATCAGCCGAGCAGGGCAGTGGGGCTTGAGCGTTACCACTCAGAATCCGGCTACCGCTAGGGTTATTTTTAAGCTTTTTCGCGCTGTGTTTGGCGTACAGGCAGAGATCTATATTAGGCGTAAGGTAAGGTTGCGCAAGAATAATGTGTATATGGTATGGTGTCGTGGCAATGTCCCGGATCTACTGCGTCAGGTTGGTTTGCTGGAGGAGAAGGGTGAGTTAGGGCATGGTGTGGCTGCTTGGGTAGTGGAACGGCCATGCTGTCGACGAGCTTATTTACGCGGAGCGTTTTTAGCCTCCGGGGCTATCAATGATCCACGTAAGGTTTCTTACCATATGGAAATAACAACCGAATATGAAGAGCAGGCGGTAGTGCTGTGTGAGCTCATGGCGCAGGAGCAACTGACGGCCAAGGTAGTAGCTCGTAAAGACTCCTTGGTAGTTTATTTAAAAGAGGGCGAGCAAATTGTACGCTTCTTAAATGTAGTTGGGGCGCACGCCGCACTACTGCAGTTCGAAAACGCCCGTATCAAGAAGCAGATGCGTAATCAGGTTAACCGATTGGTTAACGCAGAGACGGCCAATCTAAGCAAAACTGTGGAAGCGGCTATGCGTCAAATTGAAGCTATACGTTCCTTGGCAGCCCGACAAGAGCTGGCGAAACTCTCTCCCGGATTAAAGCAAATAGCAGAATTGCGTCTTAGTCACCCGGAGGCTAGTTTGCAGGAATTAGGCCAGTTAGCAGATCCTCCATTAAGCAAAAGCGCTGTTAACCATCGCTTGCGCAAGCTAATGAGCCTTGCTTGTAGTCGCAAGGATAACGCTACTGAAGCTGAGCAATAGGTTTGTGGTTACGCCATCTGAGACAACTAGATAGGACATATCACTATTTACTGGTGGGGAGGTGGGAGGGTGTCGGAGAAACTGGACTTAAATTTGGAGAATGTGCAGAAGCTCGTCGTCACCCCCAAATTGCGGCAGGCGCTGACCATCCTGCAGTTGCCGGCTTATGACCTCGCCAACTATTTGCAGCAAGAAATGGCGGCTAACCCGGTGCTTGAACTTGACCGCCCGTGGGAAGAGCCGGTAGGAGAGGACCCCTATCAATCGCAAGATGCCTTTGGACAAGAATGGCTGGAGTACTGGTTTAGCGATACTCCTCCCCAGCCGGTTAATAGAAGAGAGCACGTAACCGTCTTACCGGTGGATAGGTGGTATGCACTAGGGCAGGATAAGCTTCAGGAATTGGTGCTGCAAATTCGTACAGTTGTTGCTTCCCACAAGACGCAAGAACTGGCTGTTATGCTACTTGATTATCTGGATTGCTCAGGTTTTTTGCCTACTGTTGATGCCGAACTAGCCATGGCGACTAAGTCGACAGTGGCTGAAATTATGGCAGCGCGTCAGCTACTGCAATCCCTGGAGCCTCGCGGCTTGGCATGCTATAGCTTGGCCGATTACCTCTGTTTGGAATTAAGGGCAAGAGGCCAGTTAAACGCCTGTTGGGAGAAGGCAATTAGCGAGTATTTGCCTTTGTTAGCGGCTGGGCGGGTAATGCAAGTGGCAGCGGCGCTAGATTGCCCTGCCACCGACATACAGGAATTGCTAGATCTATTACAACTCTTACCACCACGACCGGGTGGAGAGCTAGCTCCAGGTCGGCAAAACCAGTTTGTCCTGCCTGATGTAGTTGTAGCTAAGGAGAAGGGTGTCTATGAGATTTGTGTGAATGAACGCTCGCTACCTAGGCTGATATTAAGCCCTTATTATTTGCAGTTGTTGCGGAAAACTAAAGAGCCTAATGTTCAGGTATATATTAGCGAGCGTATTCGGGCAGCTACTTGGCTGGTGCGTAGCCTAGAGCAAAGGCGGCAGACATTATATAACGTAGCCCTTGCTATTGTAGCTGGTCAACATGATTTCTTAGAGCAAGGGTTTTCTCACATGCGTCCGTTAACCCTATCTCAAGTGGCGACTAGTCTTGGTATTCATGAATCGACGGTTAGTCGTGCTGTAGCCAACAAATATATGCAAACGCCACGGGGTATGTACCCCATGCGTTTTTTCTTTACTAGTGGAGTTGCCGATAGTAGCGGCCTAGGGCTGGCAAAAGAAGGGGTACAATCAGCCATGCGGCAGCTAATTGCGGAAGAAGATACTAGTGCTCCATGGAGTGACCAAGATCTAGCCGATCTACTGCTGCGCGATAAGGGAATTACTATTTCTCGGCGCACTGTCGGCAAATATCGTGAAGAAATGGGAATCTTGTCATCACGTAGACGGAAGCGATTTCAAATGTGATATAATTAATGGGCAAATATCATACGCTAATTGAACTAGGGGTTGTCGCAAACATATCTGCTACTAGTGCAACAGCCCCTTCCGCAATTAGTGCGCTGGGAGCTTTTAGCGTATTGTAGTGTTAGCTGAAACAGAAAAGGGAGGTTGTCTAGAGTGGCAGTCAAGATTGGTATCAATGGTTTCGGCCGCATCGGCCGGCAAGTTATGCGTATTGCAGCTAGGCGTGATGATGTTGAGGTCATGGGCATCAACAACAGATCTAACCCGGATGTAATGGGCCATTTACTCCGCTATGACTCTGCCTATGGCAAGTTCGATGAGACAATTGAAGCTGGCGAAGATTACCTAGTAGTTGGTGGCAAGAAGATTCCTGTGACAAAAGGATCTAGCCCTGCCGATATTCCTTGGGCTGATCTCGGTGTTGACATCGTGATGGAGTGTACCGGCAAGTTTAGAGATGCTGAGTCAGTCAGTGGTCACTTACGAGGCGGTGCCAAGAAAGCAATAATTGCTGCTCCCGGCAAAGGTGAAGATCTGACTATTGTTATGGGTGTTAATAATGAGCAATATGATCCTGCTAAGCACCACATTATCTCGAATGCTTCTTGTACTACCAACTGCCTGGCTCCTGTAGCTAAGGTGTTACAAGATAGCTTTGGCATCGTCTCAGGTATGATGACTACCGTCCATGCCTATACAGGCGATCAGCGTATTCTCGACGGAAGTCATAAGGATCTACGTCGGGCACGGACTGCGGGAGCTTCAATAGTTCCCACTACTACCGGAGCAGCAAAAGCCGTAGGGCTTGTTTTACCTGAGCTGGCTGGTAAGTTGAACGGTTTCGCTGTACGCGTTCCTACCCCTGTCGTTTCGCTGGTTGACCTAGTAGCCGAACTGAAGCGAGAGATCAGTGCCGAAGAAGTTAATGATGCTCTGCGTGCGGCAGCCGCAGGCCCTATGAAGGGTATTCTTGACGTTTGCGACGAGCCCTTGGTATCGATCGACTATGTCCAGAACCCATATTCCTCCATTGTAGACGCGCCGTTAACCATGGTAGTGGGCGAGCGTTTGGTTAAGGTTATTGCTTGGTACGATAACGAGTGGGCTTACTCGGAGCGCATGGTTGACTTGGCGAAATACATCGGCGAAGCCGGATTCTAGCGGTAGCGTAAGATGAGCAAACTTGGCATTAAAGATATCGTTGTTGCGGACAAGCGGGTTTTAGTGCGGGTAGACTTCAACGTTCCTCTAACCGCAGAAGGGCAGGTAAGTGACGACACACGTATTGTGGCAGCATTGCCTACGATTCGTTACCTAGTGGATCAACAGGCCAAAGTAATTTTAACGAGTCATTTGGGACGGCCCAAAGGCAAGATAGATCCGAAATTCTCTCTACAGCCGGTAGCTGCTCGTTTGAGTGAATTGCTTGAGCTCCCAGTAGCTTTTGTCACTGACTGTGTCGGAGAAGTGGCGCAGGAGGCCGTAGCTAAGCTCGCAGCCGGTGAAGTATTACTGCTGGAGAACTTGCGCTTTCATGCTGAGGAAGAGAAAAACGAGGCAGAATTTGCCGAGCAGCTAGCTAAGTTAGGCGATATTTATGTCAATGATGCTTTCGGTACAGCCCATAGGGCCCATGCTTCGACCGAGGGCGTTACTCAATACTTGCAGCCGGCTGCCTGTGGGTTCTTGTTGGAAAAGGAAATCAAGTTCTTAGGCGAAGCCCTAGCCAATCCTGCTCGCCCTTTCGTTGCAATTTTGGGTGGTGCAAAAGTATCAGACAAAATTGCCGTGGTGCAGAACTTGCTGAGCAAGGTCGATAGTTTGCTAATTGGTGGTGGTATGGCCAACACCTTTTTGGTAGCTCAGGGTAAGCAGTTGGGGAAATCTTTGGTAGAAACAGAACGTGTTACTCTAGCTAAGGAATTGCTGGAACAAGCGACTCGCCAGGGAGTGCAGCTTCATTTGCCTATCGACGCTGTTGTAGCACCTTCCCTGGATTCAGAGTCGGCTCAAGTTGTATCGATCGATGCAGTTCCGGCAGAGGCCATGGTGCTAGATATTGGTCCGGCCACACGCAAGCATTTTGCCGCCCTCTTGACAGATGCTAAACTCATCGTCTGGAATGGCCCGATGGGCGTGTTTGAGCGTGCAAATTTTGCGGCCGGGACGCGTAGCTTAGCTGAGGCGATAGCCAACACACAAGCGATTAGTATTGTAGGTGGGGGCGACTCAGCGGCTGCTATTGCCCAGGCGGGACTGGCTGATGCCATTACCCATATTTCTACCGGCGGCGGGGCTAGTCTCGAATTTTTGGAAGGTAAAGAATTACCGGGGGTAGCAGCTTTAACAGAACGAGATCAGTAGAAAGGAGGGATTCTTGTGAGGCAACCATTGGTTGTGGCAAACTGGAAAATGAACCTGACTTCGCCGGAAGCGAGAGCATACTGTCAACGCTTGCGCGGCTTATTGACTGAGCAAGCAACGCGGGCAGAGGTGGTCGTTTGCCCTCCTTTTACTGCTATTGAGACCGTAAGATCCGAATTTGCGGATAGTAACTTAGCCGTAGGAGCCCAGAATTTTTACCCGGCCCCCAAAGGTGCTTATACCGGGGAAGTTTCTATCTCTATGCTCAAAGCGTTAGATTGCCGCTACGTGATTGTCGGTCATTCTGAACGTCGTTTGTGCTTCGGTGAGACAGCTGAAACGATTGGTGAGAAAGTTAAGGTTGCTGTAAACCATGGGATTACACCTATTCTTTGTGTAGGCGAGACAATGAGTGAACGTAGCCTGGGCATGACAGAAAAAGTCATCGGTCAACAGCTGTTGACTTGCTTAAAGCATTTGCGCCCGGAGCAACTGACCCAGGTTGTCATAGCCTATGAACCACTGTGGGCTATCGGCACTGGTCGCTCGGCTACTGCTCAGGATGCGGCACAATTAGCCAAGTATGCACGGCAGAAGCTACGTCGGTTGATGAATGGCGATACGGAATCCATGCGGATACTCTATGGTGGCAGCGTTACCCCAAATAACATAGCAGATTTCGCAGCAGCCGAGGGCGTTGATGGAGCTCTTGTGGGCGGAGCTAGCCTTGATCCGGACAAGTTTATAGCTATCGCCACGGCCTATGAGGTGAAGTAGATTGCAACCTGTGGTTTTGACAATACTTGATGGGTGGGGAATTAGCGAAGAGAAAACGGGCAATGCCGTGAAACTGGCTGCCACCCCGCATATACAACAGCTTTTCGCTAACTACCCTCATACAGAATTAGCTTGCGCCGGAGAAGCCGTTGGTCTCCTATCTGATCAGATGGGAGATTCTAACGTAGGGCACACTAATATCGGTGCTGGTCGCGTTGTTTACCAACCTCTTGTGAGAATCAATCGAGCTATTTGCGATGGCAATTTTGCAGCTAGTCCAGTCTTGAATTGTTTATGGCAGGCTGCCCAAGGGCAGGCGTTGCACCTCATGGGGCTACTATCAGACGGAGGGGTGCATAGCCACCTTGATCACGTATTGGAGCTTCTGCGGCTAGCACAAGCGCAGGGGCTGCAGGAAGTCTATGTTCACGTTTTTCTGGATGGACGAGACGTTCCTCCCCAAAGTGCTTTAACTTATATAGCTACCCTAGAACAGACTATGCTCAACTTAGGTATCGGTAAAATTGCTACTGTTAGTGGGCGTTTTTACGCTATGGATCGTGACAAACGTTGGGAACGAGTGGAATTGGCCTATAATGCGTTGGTGCGAGGACAAGGGGAACGGGCAGCCAGTGCTCGTCAGGCGGTAGAACAGGCTTATGCCAACGGCTTGACTGACGAATTTGTGCTTCCTACAGTCATTTGCCCGGGCGGCCAAATTAAGGCTAACGATGCCGTATTTATGTGGAATTTCCGGGCCGATCGTGCCCGAGAAATGATGCATGCCTTGTTAGATGAGGAATTTGCCTCTTTTACGCGTGGCGCAAGAGTGCCTATCTATTTTGCTAGCATGGCAGAATATGAAGTGGGTTTTGCGGTCCCGCATGTACTGAAACCTCAGGATCTTAGTCTTACTTTAGGCGAGGTAGTGAGCAAGGCTGGCCTTAAACAGCTACGTTTGGCCGAAACTGAAAAATACGCTCATGTAACTTTCTTCTTCAACGGTGGACGGGAAGCTTCTTTCCCCGGGGAAGACCGTGTTTTGGTTTCTTCCCCGCAGGTATCTACTTACGATTTAGTGCCTGAGATGAGCGCCCTGCAAGTGGCTGACGAGTTACTTGCTAGGCTGGGAGATTACCATTTAGTGGTTGTGAACTTTGCTAACCTAGATATGGTCGGCCATACTGGTAGTTTGCCGGCGGCTATACGTGCAGTAGAAACGGTTGATAGCTGTGTAGGACGTTTGGCAGAGGCGGTGCGGCAGGTGGGAGGCGCGTTAGTATTGACGGCCGATCACGGGAATGCTGAGCAGATGCTTAACTTGGTAACAGGTGAGCCACATACGGCACATACAGCCAATTCCGTGCCATGCTTAGTAATGGCACCGGGAGTGAATGAACTACGTGACCATGGTATGTTGGCTGATATTGCGCCAACAATTTTACAGCTCTTGCAACTAGCGCAACCGACCGTCATGACCGGTAGATCTTTGCTGGCTGGCAACGAGTTGAAAGGAGACTTGTCATGCTGACGATTACTGATTGCTTCGCGCGGGAGATCCTCGATTCACGAGGCAACCCAACTATAGAAGTAGAAATAACGCTTGCTTGTGGTGTTGTCGGACGGGCTGCCATACCCTCGGGTGCCTCTACCGGTGCTTTTGAAGCAGTTGAGCTAAGAGATGGTGATATGAATCGCTATCGAGGCAAAGGAGTAGAAACGGCAGTCGATAACGTCAATAGCCTGATTGCCGATGAGCTTATCGGACTAGATGCTGGTGCTCAAGCAGCTATCGATTCAATGCTAATCAACCTTGACGATACGCCTAACAAAGCTCGTTTGGGTGCTAACGCTATTTTGGGCGTGTCTTTGGCAGTAGCTAGAGCTGCTGCTACTGCTCTTGGCATACCTCTTTATCAGTATATCGGTGGTATTAATGCACGCACGCTACCAACGCCGATGATGAATATCCTTAATGGCGGTGCGCATGCAGATAACAACGTAGATATTCAAGAGTTTATGATTATGCCAGTAGGCGCTGACAGTTGGCGTGAAGCATTACGCATGTCGGCTGAAGTTTTCCATGCTCTACGCGCAGTGTTAAAAGAGCAAGGCTTGGCTACAGGAGTGGGCGATGAAGGCGGTTTTGCACCTAACTTAGCTTCTAACGAGGCTGCTTTACAGGTAATCATGCAAGCCATCGAACGTGCAGGTTATCGTCCGGGAGCAGATGTCATGTTGGCCCTAGACGTTGCTGCTAGTGAGCTGTATCAAGATGGCAGTTATCACCTAGCAAGCGAAGGGCGTAGCTTAACTGCCGCTGAGATGGTAGATTTCTATGCTGATTTAATTCGTAGATATCCCGTTATTTCCATTGAAGATGGCCTAGCAGAGGACGACTGGGATGGTTGGAAGTTGCTCACCGAGCGCCTTGGTTCCAAGGTACAACTAGTGGGCGACGATCTCTTCGTCACCAATACTGATCGCTTGGCGCGAGGCATCGAGAACGGAACCGCTAATGCGATCTTGATCAAGCTTAACCAGATTGGTACTTTGACAGAAACATTAGAGGCAATCGAAATGGCTAAGCAAGCTGGTTACACTACTGTTATTTCCCATCGTTCAGGTGAAACCGAAGATACTACGATTGCCGACTTGGCGGTTGCAATTAATGCCGGGCAGCTCAAGACGGGTGCTCCCTCTCGCAGTGAGCGGGTTGCTAAGTATAACCAACTGTTGCGTATCGAAGAGGGCCTAGGTATTGGCGCTAACTATGCCGGTCTAGATTGCTTCTATAATTTACGCTAGTTGTTAATAAGCAGGGGCATTAGCTTGCACGATTTGTCGTTGCGCTACTTGCCCCTGATATTGTCATCGGCATACTGCTGTGCTAAAATGTAGTAAGCTTTTGGGTTAGGGAGGTGGCATTTTGACAATAGCATTGACAATTCTAGATGCAGCGCTAGCGATTGGCGTCGTTATTACCATTATTCTTCAGTCCAGCAAAGCCGCTGGTTTAGGTGCAATTGGCGGTGGTCCACAGACTATGTTTGGCCAGAAGAAAAGTAAAGACGAGATGTTGGCTAAGTTAACTACTTATCTGGCAGCATCTTGGATGGGTGTGACATTGTTGCTCAATGTATTGAATCGGCGTATAGGCTAAGGCTAAGCTAGGTTTGGATGATTGGCATACCTTGGATAGGCAGGGTATGCTTTGCTATGGAAATGGCTAATCTGATAGCTGCATAGATCGCTAGATATCAGGATGCATCTTCACTTACATTAATACTAATTGTTTCGTGTTAGGAGGCAAATAGTTATGGAAAACCTTCTCTGGCTAGCGCCAGCGGCGGGTGTATTAGCACTGTTATTTGCGTTTGCTAAGGCAGCGTGGGTAAGTCGCCAGGATGCTGGCAACGACCGCATGCGAGAGATTGCTGACGCCATTCATGAAGGCGCAATGGCTTTTCTCAAACGTGAGTACTCAGTACTCGTGTTTTTTGTTGTGATTCTGTTCGTATTGCTGGCTTGGCAGATTGACCTAGGGTCAGCTATTTCGTTCCTATGTGGTGCTATTGCTAGTGTGCTTGCCGGCTACATTGGTATGTCAGTGGCGACGAAAGCCAACGTTCGTACAGCTAATGCTGCCCAACATGGCACTAACCGTGCTTTGGGCGTGGCATTTAGTGGTGGTGCCGTAATGGGCATGTCGGTTGTTGGCCTCGGCATCATCGGTGTCGGCCTTCTTTACATTGTTTATCGCGACCCCGCAATTGTTAACGGTTTTGCTCTAGGTGCTAGCTCAATTGCACTGTTCGCGCGTGTCGGTGGCGGAATCTACACTAAGGCAGCTGACGTTGGTGCTGACTTGGTGGGTAAGGTAGAAGCCGGTATTCCAGAAGATGACCCGCGCAACCCGGCTGTTATTGCTGACAACGTTGGCGATAACGTTGGTGACGTGGCTGGTATGGGCGCAGACTTATTTGAGTCTTATGTTGGCTCTATAATTGCAGCCATGTCTATCGGTGTGTTTGCCTATGGTGGTATGCAAGGTATCTTATTACCGTTGCTTTTGTCTGCGGCAGGGATAGTGGCTTCCCTAATTGGTACGCGTTTTGTTAACGCTAAGGAAGGCGCTAACGTGCAGAAAGCATTAAGCATGGGCACATACGTAGCCGGTCTCTTAACCATTGTGGCTGCTTATTTCTTGGTTACTTATCTTGAGATCGAGATAGGTGTTTTCTACGCTATTGTTGCCGGTTTAGTGGCCGGTGTCGTAATCGGTCAAATTACCGAGTACTATACGTCAGCTGACAAACCTCCGGTGGCCGGTATTGCACAGTCTTCACAAACCGGTGCTGCCACTAACATTATTTCTGGTTTGGCAGTTGGTATGAGAAGTACAGCCTTGCCT
>ENA-UOOR01004517-UOOR01004517.1-fermentation-metagenome-genome-assembly--contig:-NODE-4517-length-11038-cov-2.524993_pt1 | contig 11038 bp, 8 predicted proteins | sample MGYA00245780_ERZ724029 | MGnify/ENA primary metagenome ERZ724029 (study PRJEB28704, sample SAMN03018315) | fermentation metagenome | biome: anthropogenic terrestrial biome; feature: soil; material... | reverse complement strand
ACGTACTTCGTAGTAATGGACAGGATAGCGCATACGAGCCAAAAGGTGGGCCTTGCATCCGCTATGGCCGTAGTATTGCTGGGTATTATATTTATAGTCACTATTTTACAGAAGCTTTTCTTCAAGTATGTTTTTAGGAACGCGGAAGACGAAAGCCCGAAAAAGTCAAAAAGAAGGCAGAAAAAGCTTATGGCAGGCAAGGAGGTTGCAGCGCAATGACAAAAAGACAGGCTAAAAAAAGAGGCATTGCATGGCCTATCATAAAATATATATCGCTGATATTTTTTTCATTTGTAGCCCTTGTGCCGGTAGTGTCCTGCCTTAACACATCTTTTAAAACCACGGAGGAGTACAGGAACACCAATGTTATGCAGCTCCCGTCGAATATAGACTTTTCTAACTACGTGACCGCTTTTAAGCAGGCAAACATGGGGCGCGCGTTTATAAACTCCGGCATCATACTCGTGTGCGTGCTCGTAGGGTCAACTATTATAGGCACGCAGCTTGCGTACGTGCTCAACAGGTTTAAGTTCCCCGGGAATAACCTTATCAGGAACCTGTTCCTGTTTGCGACACTGCTTCCCGGCATAGCAATGCAGGTGCCTGTCTATAAGATAATGCACGACCTTGGCTTTATAAACCACCTGTACGGTTACATAATTATGATGATGGGAACAGACGTTATTTCTATATATATATTTATCCAGTTTTTTGAGAACATACCCGTTTCGCTTGACGAGTCGGCCATACTCGACGGGGCGTCGTATTTTACAATTTACCGTAAAATACTTCTTCCGCTTTTAAAACCGGCAATAGTGACGTCGATGGTGCTTAAGGGCGTGGGAACATACAACGAGTATTACTGCGCAAACCTTTATCTACAGGATAAAACCAAGCTGCCTACGGTCGCGACTTCGCTTTACACTTTCGTTGGACCGAGGGGCAGCGAGTACACATTGATATGCGCCGGCGTTATCATTTCGCTTCTGCCGGCACTCGTAATTTTTATACTTTGCCAAAAGCAGATATACAGCGGTATTGCAATGGGCGCAGTAAAAGGCTGAAACTGCCCTTTGCCAATACTTAAAATAAAGCCGACGGCAGGCTTTGAGGTGGTTTGGTATGATAAATGAAGCAAAACAGCATTTGACCGGTACGATAATACCGTTTTGGAAGAACCTGCGCGACGATGAGTACGGGGGATACAGCGGGTATGTCGGCTTTGACTTAAAGACAGATAAAAAAGCCTTAAAGGGCTGCATACTAAACAGCAGGATACTTTGGTTTTTTTCCCAGGCATATATGCTTTTAAAAGATGAAAGCCTGCTTGAAGAAGCGCGTCACGCTTACGCATTTTTAATTCATAATTTTACAGACAAAAAATACGGCGGCGTTTACTGGTCGGTGAACTTCGACGGAACTCCGGCCGACACGGCAAAGCACACGTACTGCCAGGCTTTCGCGGTTTACGGGCTGGCGGCGTATTATATGGCATCAAAAGATGAAAAAGCGCTTGATGAAGCTCTTGCACTGTTTGACATCATCGAGTCGCGCTGTACGGACGAAAAAGGATACCTTGAGTCGCTCGACCGGCAGTTCGGGCAGACTGAAAACGATAAATTGTCTGAAAACGGCGTTATGGCTTCAAAAACCATGAATACGCTTCTGCACGTTTTTGAGGCTTATGCCGAACTGTACATTGCCTGCCGTAAGCCTGGGGTAAAAAAGCGCCTGCTGCATATTTTGGATATTTTCGCCGATAAAATTTACAATCCAAAGCTGCAGCGCCAGGAGGTGTTTTTCGACGGGAATTACAACAGCCTGATAGATATGCAGTCGTATGGCCATGACATAGAGACGTCGTGGCTTATAGACAGGGGCACTGCGATTGCCGGGGAAAAGGCATACGTTGAAAAGATGGCGCCTATTACGTCTGCCCTTGCTGAAAAAGTATATAAAAAAGCTTACGACGGACGTTCTATAGACAATGAGTGTGTGCGCGGCGTAACGGATACCGCGCGTGTCTGGTGGGTACAGGCGGAGGCCGTTAACGGATTTTTGAACGCTTACATGAAAAACAATGAAAAAGTTGAATATTTGCACGCCGCGGAAAACATATTTGATTTTATAAGGAAATATGTGGCTGACAAAAGAAAAGGTTCGGAGTGGTTTTGGCGGGTAGACCGCGAGGGCCGGCCGGACACCGCGAAGCCGATTGTGGAGCCATGGAAATGCCCGTACCATAACGGCAGGATGTGCATGGAAATTATAAGGAGCAACGTCGGATGATTCATGCTGAATATTTTGAAGAATTAAAAAAGTACAATGAATTGATACACCGGAAAAATAAAAAAACGGATTTTTACAACGGCATTTTTGACAGGTATGAGTATCCGGTGCTTACAAGGGAGCATATCCCGCCGTTTTGGAAGTATGACCTGAACGAAAGCACAAACCCGTACTTTATGGAGCGGCTCGGCGTTAACGCGGTGTTTAACGCCGGCGCTATAAAACTTAAGGGGAAATATTACCTTGTAGCGCGCGTTGAGGGGAACGACAGAAAGTCGTTTTTTGCCGTCGCGGAGAGCAAAAGCCCTGTCGACGGTTTTGAGTTTTGGGATTACCCCGTGGTATTCGACGGGATACCGGAAGAAACAAATATATACGATATGCGCCTTACAAAGCATGAGGACGGCTATATCTACGGTATATTCTGTTCCGAGAGCAAAGATAAATCAAGCCGGGATTTGTCGGCGGCGGTAGCGACGGCAGGCATAGTAAGGACCAAGGACCTTAAAAAGTGGGAAAGGCTCGACAACCTTGTGACGCTTCATTCGCCCCAGCAGAGGAACGTCTGCCTGCACCCCGAGTTTATAGACGGCAAGTACGCTTTTTACACGCGGCCGATGGACGGCTTTATAGAAACCGGCAGCGGCATGGGCATAGGCTTCGGACTGTGCGGCGAAATAAAACATGCCGTCATAGACGGCGAGCGTATGACAAGCGTAAGAAAATATCACACTGTAACCGAAGGTAAAAACGGCGCCGGCGCGCCGCCTATAAAGACAAAAAAAGGCTGGGTACATATAGCCCACGGTGCCCGCAGCACGGCTGCAGGCTTAAGGTACGTTATATACGCTTTTGCTACCGACCTTAAAGACCCGGGCAGGGTTATCGCCGAACCTTCCGGTTTCCTTATAGCGCCGCGGGGCGGGGAACGCGTAGGCGACGTTTCAAACGTCGTTTTTACAAACGGCGCTGTGGCGGATGAAGACGGCGGCGTGTTTATTTACTACGCTTCATGCGACACGCGGCTGCATGTTGCGGCGACTACGGTTGATAAGCTTACCGACTATGTTTTCAGCACGCCCAAGGACCCGGGTGGATGGGCAGGATGTGTAAAACAGAGATGCGGACTTATAAAGAGTAACTTGGAGCTGCTAAAAAATTATAAATGAAAAAGAGGTATGCTGATATGGGAAAATATACTGCGGCAGGGCCGGCTGTTAAACATATACCGTGGCAGGAGAAGCCTGCCGGCCTTGTCAACGCCCCTGTCTGGCGGTACAATGAAAACCCAGTGATAAAAAGGAACCCGGTTGAAAACGTGGCGCGTATTTTCAACAGTGCGGTGCTGCCTTTCGGCGACGGGTTCATCGGAGTGTTCCGCGGCGAGCAGACGGACGGCGTCCCTTACATATATTTAGGTACGAGCGGCGACGGCATACGCTGGGACATAAGCAAGGATAAGATAAAATTTTCAGACAGTGACGGCCGGCCGGCCATGCCACTTTACGCATATGACCCGCGGCTTGTAAAAATAGACGGAACGTACTATATAATCTGGTGCCAGGACTTTTACGGCGCTTCCATCGGCATTGCCGAAACAAAGGACTTTAAGACTTTTACAAGGCTCGAAAACCCTTTCATACCTTTTAACCGCAACGCTGTTTTATTTCCAAGGAAAATAAACGGGAAGTTTGTTATGCTCTCCCGCCCATCTGACAGCGGCCATACGCCTTTCGGCGATATATTCCTCAGCGAAAGCCCCGATATGGTCTACTGGGGCAGGCACAGGCACGTAATGTCGAAGGGTAAAGAGTGGTGGGAGTCACTTAAAATCGGCAGCGGAGCGGCGCCTATAGAAACTTCCGAAGGGTGGCTTTTGTTTTACCACGGCGTGAGCGGCACTTGCAACGGCTATGTGTACTCCATAGGCGGAGCCATACTTGACACAGACAACCCGTCCATAGTCAAATACAGGTGTAAAAATTTCCTGCTTACTCCGCAGGAGTGGTATGAAGAAAGGGGTTTCGTGCCGAACGTATGCTTCCCGTGCGCGGCTTTGGTTGACCCGCCGTCGGGGAAAATAGCCATATATTACGGCGCGGCCGACAGCTATGTCTGCCTTGCTTTTACAAACCTCGACTATATAATAGACTATATAAAGGGAAACAGCGACGTAAACGAAAGCGATACGGAAATAGGGAAAAGATAAAAGAGGGAATATAAAAATGCTTGTATATCCCGACGATAAAAACCTGCAGTACTCCGGAAGGATAGACTTTGACGACGCAAAGCATCCGAAGCTTGTTTATCCGTGCAGCTATGTGAAAATAAAGTTTACCGGCAGCTCCTTAAAGGCTGTCGTTGAGAACAAACGCTCCTGCTGGGATAATTACATGGGATACATCGTGGACGGGAGGCAGGGGAAAAAGCTTCTGCCGCCTTCAGGAAAAATAACGCTTGAACTCGCTAACGGTTTAGGCGGCGGAGAACATACCGCCATGCTTTTTAAACGCATGGATTCGTGCCATGTCGTGACTTTCCACGGCTTTATGGCAGACGGCTGCGCAAAGGTTTGCGCGCTGCCGCCTAAGCCGGAAAGAAAAATTGAAGTGTACGGCGACAGCGTTTCCGCCGGCGAAGTGTCGGAGGCTGTGGATTATGCAGGCCTGCCTGACCCCGAAAATAACGGCGAATTTTCCAACAGTTTTTACTCCTACGCGTGGATGACGGCAAGGAAGCTTAACGCGCAGATACACGACGTCGCGCAGGGCGGCGTCGCCCTCCTTGACGGGACGGGATGGTTTGCAGCGCCTGATTATATAGGGATGGAAAACGTGTACGATAAAATAGAATATTTCCCCGAATTAGGCCCTGTAAAACAATGGGACTTTAATTTGTACCGCCCGCACGTTGTGATAATAGCCATAGGGCAGAACGACAACCACCCGGAAGATTACATGAAAGAGGACTATAACTGTGAAAAAGCCGTAAAATGGAGGGCGCATTATAAGGCTTTTGTAAGGAAAATACGCTCGATATATCCAAAAGCGGTGATAATCCTCGCGACTACCATACTTGAGCACGACAGGTCGTGGGACGACTCTATTGAACAGGTAACACGTGAATTGAATGATAAAAAAGTCTGCCATTTTATGTATACTGCCAACGGCTGCGGTACAAAAGGCCATATACGCATACCGGAAGCTGATAAAATGTCCGATGAGCTTGCCGGTTTTATAGGCTCCTTCGGTGAAGACATATGGCATGATGAAAAAGGGTGAGAAATATGGACTTCGGGATTAATTTTGAAGAAGGTATTTTTAATACCGGCAATCTCTGCCGCTTGAAAAAGCTTATGAAAAAAGCTGAAAACGGCGGTGCGTTTACCATAGGCTTCATAGGCGGGTCCATAACGCAGGGCTCGCTTTCGTCAAAGCCGGAGACATGCTACGCATACCTTGTTTATAAGTGGTGGAAGGGAATGTTTCCCAAAGCTGATTTCAAGTACATTAACGCCGGTATCGGCGCTACGTCTTCGCAGTTCGGCGCGGCAAGGGCAAAGTCAGACCTCCTTAAGTACAGCCCGGATTTCGTTGTGGCCGAATTCAGCGTAAACGATGAAAATAACGACTTTTTTATGGAAACTTACGAGGGGCTCATACGTAAGATATATTCGTCTGCAAGTAAGCCGGCAGTCCTTATTTTTAACAATATGCGCTATGATAACGGCGTGAGCGCACAGGAACGCCACATAAAAATAGGGAAGCATTACGGCATACCGTGCGTAGGCATAAAACCCGTAGTTGATAAAATAAGAGACGGAAAAATACGCATACGGGATATAACTCCTGACGGGCTTCATCCTAATGATGAAGGCCATCGGTTGCTCGCGGAAAGCATATCGCATTTCCTTGAAAAAGTTTATAGTAGCAGGAATACGGATGAAAGTGAACCGCCGTACCCTGCGCCTCTTACCGCCGACATGTATGAGAACGCCTCCCGCCTTCAAAATTATAACTACTCGCCTGCGGCCGATGGGTTTAAGGCGGACAATGTAAAACAGGACAACATAACGCAGGTTTTCAGGAACGGTTGGACAGCCTGCAAAAAAGGCGCTTCCGTAACGTTTGAGGCAGAGGGCACGGAGTTGGCGGTACAATACCGCAAGTCCGTAAAGAAGCCCGCGCCGGTTGCGCTGGCGGTTGTGGACGGCTGCGCGGAGCATGCCGTAAGGCTTGATGCTAATTTTGACGAGGACTGGGGCGACTGCCTTTACATGAGTACCCTGTTAAGGCACGGAGAACTTAAGAAACATACGGTAAAAGTAACGTTAACCGACGTTGATGAAAACAACGCTGTACCGTTTTACCTTGCGTCATTAATATTTTCTTGATTAAACTATATATGATAAGTTGAAAGCAGCAGCTGAAGTAGTTTTTATTATAATATTAAACCTTTCTCAAAACACTATAAGTGTGGTGCTGTATATGCCATAGGTGGAAAATTTTTTATAAAAAGCCGTAAAATAGTAATTGCTTATTACGAGAAAGGGCGGAGTTAAAGGTATGAATAAATCTTTAGGAAGAAAATTCATGGCTTCATTATTAGCTACCTCTATGTTGGCGGCTGTACCGTTCAGCTTTCAATGCAACGCGGCTGAACAGACGAGTGACACTTATGCAGAGCGGAGTATATTGCCAGTTAAACAAACCGTTATAACGCCGGAGACACTGACAGACTTACCTAAAAGTGTAAATCTAGTAGATGCACATGCGACTGAAAAAACGGTAAAATTGTATGCCTATTTAAAAGGTATAGCTAAATCGAACTATGTAATATATGGGCATCAGGATGACACTACGCAAAAGACCGTCCTTAGGGACAGCGGGACAAACTCAGATACTAAGGATGTTACAGGCTCCATAGCCGGTGTCTTCGGTATTGACGGCCTTGCTATGACAGGCGCCGAATTAGAGCTTAAGGCACCGTATAAAGACACAGTTACCCAGACGGCTGCCGTTTCAATCAGCGCGGCAAAAGAAGGAGCGGTAGTAACTTTGTCGGCGCATATGCCGAATTTTGCCGGCGTTAAAAAGAAAGGCAAGAAAAACGGCAAGTATGATTACACGGGGTATACTCCTAACGATACGAGCGGAAATGTTGTAAACCGCATTTTGCCTGGCGGTGATCTTAACGATGTATATACAGGCTACTTGGATATGGTAGCACAGTATGCAGGCGACTTAGCCGCGGCTGACGTGCCAGTGCTGTTCAGGCCATTCCATGAAAACAATGGCAGCTGGTTTTGGTGGGGAGCCGGCCACTGCGATGGCGCTGCTTTCAAAGATGCATACAGGTACACGGTTAACTATCTGCGTGATGTAAAAGCAGTGCATAATTTTATTTATGTATATTCACCAAACGGGCCATTTGAAACGGAAGAGTCCTACTTAGCTACATACCCCGGCGACAATTACGTAGACGTACTGGCGTTTGATTATTATGACACTGAAAATGATAAGACCGGTAAATGGTTTTCATCATTTTCGAAAACCGCGGATGTAGTATCCGGCTTAGCCGAAAAACATTCTAAGCTTTCTGCGGTGGCGGAGACAGGGCTTATGTCTAATGGAAGTTTCATGTCTGTTTCTAATAACGCTGACAAGGACTGGTTCAACAGGGTACTTAAAACCATAGAAGGCAAAAACATAGCATATTTTATGACGTGGGCTAATTTTAATGAGAAAGATGGTTTTTTTCAGCCATACATGGTGAGCAGTACAAAAGGCCATGAAATGATAGACAATTTTACTGATTTTTACAATGCTGAGAACTCGGTCTTTGCTGACGGAATAGGCGATTATGCCGGTATAATCGCAAACAACACAAACACCGGCGGAAATATCTCAGGATACATAAAGGCGCCTGTGTCAGGAGGAAGAATTATAAGCGCACCATCGCACATAACGGCATCTGTTAACGCGCCGTTTGGAACCGACGTGGACTTTATTATAAAAAACAATGACGGGACTACAATAGCCGACCTTAAGGGGCAGGAACAAAACGGTGATTTTTCTTCAGAAATAACGCAAGAAATCTTGGATAAGGCAGGTAAGACTTATGGCTCTATAAGCCTCAGCATTGCCGGCACGACTTATGATAAAATAAACATAATTTTCAATATACTGGAAACTGCCGATAAAGCTGATGTAGTGGACGACTTTGAGTCGTACGGCGGAAGCGGGGATTTATTAAAGTTAAAATGGACCTGTAATTCTGGCTCGGGATGCAGTGTGTCTCCAGCCTTAAGTACGAAATACCGCAGCGGGGGACAGTACGGTCTCGCATTCGCTTACAAAATCAACACTGAAAAAATACCGGAGGGATATGCAGGCATAACAGTCGATAAGGCTGTCGACTGGTCGCAATATGACGCCGTTCAACTTTACTGCAAGCCTGATGGCAAAGGGCAAAAGCTGGTCATACAGATTACGTCTGGCGGAGAGGACTTTGAAGTACACCTGCCGGAATTTGCAGCAACAACAGAAGCTAAGGTATTAACACTGCCGTTTAGTAAATTTGTAGGCAAAAATAAAGGCAAATTTGATCCGTCCAAAGTAACGAAGTTCGGCATTTGGTGCAACACAATAGGCTCAGACGTAAGCATTGATTCCGTAATGTATTTTGATGATATTAAAGCGGTAAATATGTCGTCACCGTCGTCAGGAGAAAATGAAAAGACATATGTAGTCAAAAAGGGTGATACCCTTTGGAAAATAGCAAAAGAAAAACTTGGGTCAGGCAGCAAATATATGCTGATTTATAACCTTAATAAAAATAGTATGAAAAACCCTGATACAATTTACGCGGGAGAAACTTTAATTCTCCCCTGACTGTATGTGACATGAAGCAGTAAGAGGCACGGCTCAGAACAACTAAAGCCGTGCCTTTTTGCCGCAGAGCACAGGTTTATCATCTCCCAGCACTTTAATCCCGCGCGGTTCCACCGGTGTGGAAAAAACAATTTGCGTATCGGTATTGCCGAATTTTTGCAGGCGGCCGATAAATTCATCGAGTTCCATAGTACTGTGGTACGCGACTTTTATAAGCATGGAGTAATTTCCGGTTACGCAGTTACATTCTATTACGTTCGGGCATGAACGTATAAAGGGGTAAAAATCTTTTTTTTGGTTAGGAGTCATCTGCAGGTTTATAAACGCCTTTATGTGGTAGCCGAGTTTATACTGGTTAATGCTTGCGTGGTAGCCGTTTATCAGCCCTTGCTTTTCAAGCTTTTCTATCCTTGCCGAAACGGCCGGCGACGAAAGGAAAACCTTTTTTGCCAGAACTTTTATGGGCGAACGCGCGTTGTCCTGCAATGCCGATATAAGCGCGGCATCTATTTTGTCCATAGTAATCACCTCGTCACAGTTGCACCTTAAATGGAAAAAATACAAAAAGAGGCATACCGACATAAATCGGCATGCCTCTTTGCATAATATTATTATACCCTGTCTTATGCGATATGGCAATAGATTGGATGTTAAAATAATAAAATAAATTTACACGGTTTAAAACTTAAATTAAGTAAGGCGCGGCACAGGCTGTTATATGGCCAAAACTCCGGCGCGTACAGGCGCCGCGGCCTTAATGCTTTTAACGGCCGCCATTGGCGGCATGGGCAGATGGCGGACTTCAAGGTTGGAAAAACCGCTTCCGTCGTTGGCGCTGCGGGCTATAGCATAGTTAAGGCGGCAGTTTTCTTTTATGATGCTTTCCGGCATGACAATGCAGTTTTTGACGCTGGCGCCTTTTTCAACGCGCACCCCGCTGAAAAGCAGGCTGTTTTCAACGGCACCTTCCACGAGGCACCCGTCGCCCACGAGTGAATTTACAGTGCGGCAGCCGTTAATGTAACGTGTCGGCATATAGTCTGATGTTTTAGTGTAAACCGGACGCCCGCAGTTAAAAAGGCAGCTGCGCGCGTTTTCGTTTAAAACGGACATATTCGCTTCGAAGTAGTCTTTTTCAGAGTAAATGCTTTTTGAAAATCCGTGCAGCGTGTAAGCACAGGTCTTTAAACGTGAAAAATTCCTTAAGAGCAGCCCGTCGTTAAAGCTGTAAATACTGCGGCTTATGCAGTCTGCCACAAGCTGCATAAGGAGCGTGCGCCTTATAAGCATGATACCGGCGCTGTAGTATGCTTTGCCTTGCGGCGGCGGTGCATACATGCCCATGCCGCGGACGCGCGTATCAGGGCCGACGTCCACAGTGACAGGCTCCGGCATATTTTGGGGTACTCTGCCGAAGCGGCAGGCAAGGGTAATGTCAGCCCCGGTACGCTCATGCTGGGCAAAAAGACCCTTATAGTCCATGTTGCACACGGTGCAGCAGTTTACAAGCAGTATGTATTCCTCCTGCAATTTTTTAAGGAAATTCCCCGCCATGTGCAGCGACTTTATCCTGCTGTTTTCACAGTTGCAGCCCGAACCGTACGGCGGCAGTATAAACAGCCCCTGGCGCTTATGCGACAGGTTCCATTCTTCGCCGGAGCCGACGTGTTCCAAAAGCTGCCCGTAGTTGTCGTCTGTTATTATGCCGACCTTTTTTATGCCTGAGTTAACCATGTTTGAAAGCGTAAAATCTATTACTTTGTACTTTGCCCCGAACGGCAGCGCGCCGATGTTGCTTTCGCCGATCATCCCGCCGCCGCTGAAGGTATATGTAAAGATAAGCCCAGTTACGTTAC
>ENA-UOOR01004515-UOOR01004515.1-fermentation-metagenome-genome-assembly--contig:-NODE-4515-length-11041-cov-2.903149_pt1 | contig 11041 bp, 13 predicted proteins | sample MGYA00245780_ERZ724029 | MGnify/ENA primary metagenome ERZ724029 (study PRJEB28704, sample SAMN03018315) | fermentation metagenome | biome: anthropogenic terrestrial biome; feature: soil; material... | reverse complement strand
GCTTTGCATTGGGATAGCGATAATACACCTGGTTAGCCTTTGCGGCCAGTTGGCGTGGTTGCAGTGGCTGTTGGTGATGGTATGTCGGAGATTTTCACTAGTCTGGGTGTAGATGCGATAGTAACCGGTGGGCAAACTATGAACCCGAGTACAGAAGATTTAGCTAACGCTGCTTCATCTGTGCGTGCGGAGCAGATAGTTATTCTGCCTAACAATAAGAATATCGTTATGGCTGCTGAGCAGGTGTCAGAGGTAATTGACAAACCAGTTCATGTTATTCCTACGCGGAGCCTGCCACAAGGGCTCAGTGCCTTGATGTCTTATACAGATGATCCAGCTGACCTAGATGCCATGCTTACCAGCATGAGAAGAAACATGCGTCAGGTTAAGAGCGGTCAAGTGACAGCGGCAGTGCGTGATCACAATGGCACCGTTGGCAAGATCAAGGAAGGCGACTTCATTGGGATCTTGGAGAGCGACATTGTCGTTTTTGGTAATGAGCTTGAACAGGTAGTGTTTGATCTGGTAAGTTCCATGATTGATGAAGATGCCGGGCTACTAAGTATCTTCTATGGAGACGATATTGCACCGGAGCAAGCTCAGGCGGTAGCTGATCGATTGGCAGTCGCCTTTCCAGATTTAGAGATAGAACTTCGCTTAGGCGGTCAGCCAATTTACCACTATATAGTTGCCGTAGAGTAGTTTAGCCTCGAGTGGCATAGCGATGGATTATATGAGGAACCTACCCAATTGGGTCGGTTCCTTTTTGTTATTAGCGAACCAAACGGGTGGGTAGAAGAATTACCCAACGCAGAAAATCAAACACCATACCTACAGTGATGCCTAGCAGACGAAACGGAAGTAGCAAGAGCCAGATGATGGGATACAAGATGACAAAAAGAAGTGCTAAGGGCCAACTAAACGCAAAAAGCACCAGCCAAAGCAAGCAACCCATCCTAATCACCTCGTAAGTTTGTTTGTCTGTTAGTACGTAGGAGATTGTGAATCGTTTCGTTCTACTAGGAAAAAGGGAGCGAGTGTAGAATTAGAAAAAAAGCTGGTGGCTAGGCCACCAGTTGGGAGAGGAGAAACCGGAGGAAGAGCTTATGGGGAAATGTTGTTGCTTCCGTGTCTAGTATGACTCCTTGTGCGGGTATTATACCTAAATAAGCAAAACTTTTGGCTAAAACCTGGCGGGAGTGTACAATGAGTGAAGGTGATGTACATGAGAGTCATTGCTGGCAAGGCAAAAGGACGAAAACTGAGAGCACCAGCAGGCAGCATAGTGCGCCCAACCAGTGATAAAGTTAAGGGAGCTGTTTTTAATGTTCTAGCACAGCTATGCCCGCTAGACATTTCCTTTCTAGATCTTTTCGCTGGTAGTGGCGCAATGGGAATTGAGGCTTGGAGTCGAGGGGCTACTCGGGTTGCATTTGTGGAAAAAGATCGTAGGGCGTATCAGACTTTGAGGGCAAATTTGCAGACAGTAGGGTATGCTGATGCGCTAATTTTCTTTAGCGAGTGGCAGAGTGCGCTGCGGAATTTACATGGGGAGTTGTTTGATGTTGTCTATGCCGATCCGCCTTTCGCTGCTGGTTTGTATCCAATTATTCTGGAGTCGATTGTTGAATATGGTGTTCTTAAGTCTTCGGGGATTCTTTGTATTGAGCACCCAAGTCGATTGCAGTTGTCGTATGAGAATGATTGGAGTTTGCTGAAACCTAAGCGTTATGGGGACACGGCAGTTACTTTTCTCACCCCTGGTAAAAGCAATTGAATCTTGGGAGGCAGTATTATGGCGAAGGCAGTTTATCCTGGTAGTTTTGATCCAGTCACTTATGGTCATTTAGATGTGATTGAGCGGGCAGCCGCCGTATTTGCGGAAGTAAATGTCGCAGTTGTTGTGAACCCAAATAAGAACCCGCTCTTTTCCCTATCAGAGCGGGTAGAAATGTTAGAGGCTTGCACCAAACATTTGCCGAACGTGACTATCACGCAATTTGAAGGTCTCCTAGTAAAGTATGTGCAAGATAAAGGCGCTCAGGTGATCATCAAGGGGCTACGCGCTATCTCCGATTTCGAGTATGAATTTCAGATGGCTCTTATGAACCGGAAACAGAACCCGAACATAGAGACTCTGTTTATGATGACGAGTAGCCAGTATTCCTATCTTAGTTCGAGTATGGCAAAAGAGGTTTTGCGCCTTGGAGGTTGTGTAAAAGATTTAGTCCCTCCCTTGGTAGAAGAGCGTATGCGCCTTGCCCTCAAGATCGGCGTCGCCAAATAGCCAGGCGTAAGCCGGAAAGAGTATGGTAGAGCAGCGAAAGGACCAGAATTACAGCAAATAGCAGGCCAGCTCTCAGGCTGACATAGGTTATTCGATGCCACCAGAATCCAAGGCTGGCACTCTGCTGGCTCTGTAGGAACACTGGCAGTATGACATGCTCAGTAACTAGCGATAATTTGTCCCACAAGAGCCAGGTCACACCGCCTGCAAGCACAGCCTGTAGAATGCGGGCTAGCAGGTAGGGACCTAGGCGGATGTCTGTGTCGTTAATAATGGCAGCTACCTGTGCATGTACGGAAAAGCCACTCCAAGCAATGATGGCACTAGTCAAGATCACTTGCTCCATAAGAGGTGCAACTGATTGACTAGCTACATTACAGCCAATGGTGATCTCAAATATGCCACTGACTGCTGCATTCCCTAGCTGAGGTGAAAGGCCGAAGAGGGCAAGTAGACCGTTAATAGTGCTTCCTACTAGAGCTACTAAGCCTGAGACTGTGGCCATACGCATAATGACGGAAAAGAGAATGATGAAGCCCCCGATCATCAAGAGAGAATTGACAGAGTTTTTGACTGCATCTCCTAGCAGTTGGCCTAGTGGCCTAGCGTCTCTCTTGCGGGCACGGTATAACTCTTTCAACGCACGGACCAGCATATTTCCCTGGTGCCCCCCGATTTGTTCACTAGCGGGTTCGTGGCGTCTGTAAAAGCGTAGGCAAAGGCCGACCAGCAAGCTGGAGACATAGTGCGCAATAGCAATGATTGCGCCCAGTTTGGCATTGCTGAACATGCCTATAGCTACAGCGCCAACCATAAAGAGAGGATCGGCGGTATTGCAGAACGATAGCAGACGTTCGGCTTCTACCCGGTTGCAGAGTTCCTTCTGGCGTAGCTGTCTGGTCAGGATTGCACCAATAGGGTAGCCTGATGCAAGCCCCATAGCCATAACAAATGATCCTGCTCCCGGTACATTGAATAGAGGGCGCATGAGTGGTTCTAAGATGACACCCATAAAGTTAACTACGCCTAGGCCCATTAGCAGTTCTGAACCAATGAAAAAAGGTAACAGCGCAGGGAAAACTATTTCCCACCATACTTTTAGACCATCTATGGCGGAGGCAAAGGCGGCATCTGGAGCCCCTATCATGCTAATGGCCAGGGCAACGCCGGCCGTTGCTAGAAAAAAAGTAGCAAAGTAGCGGCGGAATAGTTGACAACGGGATATTACAATCCACCCAACAGAGCAGCCGAGTATTATCGCTATCGTCCATTGCATCTGGCAAACCTCCCTGTGTATGCTTTATAGCACACTTCACTTATTTATATGAGGGCCAGATGGAACTATGACAAGCCTAGCGGGTTACTAGTCGGTGGGTAAAGTCAAGACCGCTTTGGCTGCCTCGTTGCCAAGCTAGAGTATAAATATCGGTAGCTTTAATGTCTTGCTGTAGGCACTCGACTAGGCGAGTATCTGTTGGTGCGACATCGGCAGCTGAGTAGATAACGGGCAGCTGACTTGTTTTGAGCAGTTTGCGTATGGTCAGTGATGCCGTATTAAGAGCTAGCACCCGTAAATATGGAGGGGGCTGGGTAATATCTACCTTCTCAATTTGGGTAGGGGTAAGGCCTAACAGCACGTAAGTACATAAGCGCTGTAGGCGAGTGAGCGGAAAACGGCGTGTTTTAACGCTCCGGAGCAGTTTTTCCCAATCGTTTGTTTGGCGAGCAGCCAGCCAAAGTCGTTCTCCTAATCCCTCACCTGCCTCCGGCCATTGATGCTCGGCAATTTGAGTCTGGCTACGCAGATGATAGAATAGATAAGGGGCTAATTGTTGCCAGTTAACAGGCCCTTGTCCGGCATCAATGCGTTGCTGCAAGATACTTGCGGCCGCCTTCGGCATTCCCTGAGCCGTGTGACCAGACAATACCTGTTGTCTAATAGCTGTTGCAGAAAGCATGGTCTCAGTAGGTAATAGACTGTGGTAGGAACCGATGCGCCTAATCGTATGAGCCTTAATAGGCAAGCCGAATTTCTTGATAGCAATGAGATACTCTATAGCTAGGGTATTGTTGGGTTGTTTACATAATGCTGGATCGGTTTGTGGACAAGCAGCCTGCAAGGCTAAGCCTTGGGCAGTTGCAAAGGAATGACCAAGTTTCAGTGCCTTATGAAGCGTTTGGCGATAGAGGAATGGTTCCTCTAGCAAAATATCGGACACTGCTTCTAGAGTGTCAATTTGACCTAGTTCGCTACCGAAGCAGATATCTGTTGCCCCTGCGAGTGTCAGGAGGTGTAAGGCGCCTGTGGCGAAACCGGGGGCGCTTTGAGTGGCCCACATGACAGGCAATTCTAGTACCAAATCAATGCCAGCCGTTACTGCCATTTCAGCACGAGCCCATTTATCGACGAGGGCAGGCTCACCTCTTTGGGTAAAATTGCCGCTCATAACGGCTATGGTAGCACTGGGTTTAACTAGCTCTTTGGCTCTCTCGAGTTGGTAGAGATGGCCATAGTGGAAAGGATTATATTCAACTACTAGGCCCAAGATCTTCATTTCCTATTCCCCCTCAAGTGATCGCTTGGTCTAGATAGTGCTCCAAAACTGCAGGATAGCTTGTCCTGTTTCAGAGATAGGATATATAATACAGGGTAGTTTGCCAAGTCACGAAGGAGGTTATTTAGGTGAAAGTCTTAGTTATCAACTGTGGCAGCTCTTCTCTCAAGTATCAAGTTTTCGATATGAAAACCGAAACGGTACTGGCCAAAGGAAACGTAGAACGTATTGGAATTGATGGAGCGTTTCTGAAGTATCGCCGTGGTGAGGAAACCGCGATTACCGTAGAAGCTGAAATCCCTAATCATGAGGTAGCGATTCGGTTGGTTTTTGATGCTTTGACTAATGCAGAGTATGGTGTTCTTAAGGATACTGCAGAAATTGAGGCCGTTGGCCATCGTGTTGTGCACGCAGGTGAGAAATACGCCAGTTCTGTCTTAATTGATGATGACGTGATGACAGCTTTACGCGAATGTATTGATCTGGCACCCTTACATAATCCCCCGAACATCACGGGTATTGAAGTCGCTCAGAAGCTAATGCCAAACGTAAAACACGTCGCTGTCTTCGATACTGCATTCCATCAGACTATGCCTGATTATGCGTACATGTACGCACTTCCATATGAATTGTATGAGCAGTATCGAGTCCGCCGCTATGGTTTCCATGGCACTTCGCATAAGTATGTTGCTGAACGAGCGGCTGCTCTATTGCAGCGTCCTTTGGCAGAGCTAAAAATTATCACTTGTCACTTAGGTAATGGCGCAAGCGTTACAGCTGTCGATAAGGGGAAATCGGTCGATACTAGTATGGGCTTTGCCCCTCTCGAGGGTCTCATCATGGGCACCCGCAGTGGCGACCTTGATCCAGCAGTTATTACTTTCCTACAAGACAAAGACGGTTTGACTAGCGATCAGGTCAACACCCTGCTCAATAAGAAGTCGGGCGTTCTTGGCATTTCCGGTGTCAGCAATGATTTCCGATCGCTAGAGGAAGCTAGTCAAGCCGGTAACAAGCGAGCTACTTTGGCTATGGACATGTTTGCCTACCGCGTACGTAAATATATCGGGGCTTATGGGGCGGCTATGGGTGGCGTAGATGCTATCGTGTTCACTGCAGGTTTAGGTGAGAATTCTGCCTCAATGCGACAGAAAATTTGTTGTGGCCTAGAGTTTTTAGGCGTTGAGATCGATCCTAACAAGAATGATACGCGAGGCAAGGAAATTGACTTCAGTGCGGCTGGCGCTAAGGTGCATACGTTACTCGTGCCTACCAATGAAGAACTGATGATCGCTAAAGATACGGTAGCCTTGGTGAAGGCATAGCGATTACTATAATTGACAAGGTTTGCTGCCCCCAGTATAATGAGGAGGTGATTTTCCTATGAAGCTTTTGCTCAGTGGTTGGCGATCCGCAGATGTTGTGCAGCAGACATTGATGGCTTCAGAACTTTGGCCTAGCCTTAAGTGGCAAGGGCAAGAGATACGGTTCAAAGAACCGGTTCAGCTTTCCCTTGAACTGACTGGGGAGCAGGGATCTCTTCTAGTTCGTGGGGAAATTGCAGCCGAGTTAGAATTGGCCTGTAGTCGTTGTGCTGAAGACTTTGTTTTGCCAATGCGTCTTACCATGAACGAAGTCATACCGCTTGCGAGTGATGAAGATCAAGACGGCTGTTGGAATTCTGCATACTTAGACAGAGAGCGAGACGAACTTGATCTAAGCGAGCTCAGTATACAAGTACTGCTGGAGAATTTGCCATTGCAACCTCTCTGTAGCCAAGAATGTCGCGGATTGTGCCCTATATGTGGAAAGAACTTAAACAGCGGTGATTGTGATTGCCAAGTGGAGACTATCGATCCGCGGTTGGCGATACTCAGGCAAGTGCTTAATCAAAATCAGCAAGCAAAGAAATAGGGCCATCTCAATTGTAGGGTGGCAACCCCTATTTAGTAGTTTTTTGGGAGCTTTTTGGAGGAGGTGTAACGATGGCAGTACCAAAACAAAAACTTTCTAAGAGTCGTCGCGATAGGCGTCGTGCAGCTAATCTGTCTTTGCGCGCCAAAGGTCTAGTTGAGTGCCCACAGTGCCACGAGGCTAGGCTGCCGCACCGGGCGTGCCCACACTGCGGCTACTATAAGAATCGTGTGGTTATAGCGGTTGATTAGTTGGTTATAAAATGGGCTCCGCGCTTTTTAGCGTAGAGCCCGTTTTTTTTTGCGACTGTGTGCACAATTTTGAGCATATGCCTTGCAGATGAGGTAAGCCGCAATATATACTAACTATGATTAAATAGGAAAGGGTGAACGGCATGCTACGGATAGCCATTGATGCGATGGGTGGGGATTACGCTCCAGATGAAATTGTAGCGGGTGCAGTATCAGCCTTATCAGATTTTCCTCATTTAACAGTTCAATTGGTCGGATTAGAGCAGAGCTTGGAGCCGCTCTTGGCAAAAGTAGAGGAAGAGGCTAGGGGGCGCATAACGATTGTGCCAGCAACTGATGTTATCAACAACGATGAATCTCCTGCAATGGCGGTGCGCCGGAAGCAGGATGCTTCTATCGTGGTCGCAACTCGCTTGGTAAGAGATGGTCTAGCTGATGGATTACTAACAGCCGGTAGTACAGGGGCATTCATGGCAGCCGGATTGTTGATTCTTGGTCGCTTACCCGGTGTAAAACGTCCTGCTTTAGCACCTATCTTGCCAACAATTGATGGGCACGGTGTTGTACTACTTGATGTAGGTGCTAATATGGATGCTACACCTGAAAATCTACTGCAATATGCTATTATGGGCTCGATTTACGCGGAGCAGGTGTTAGCCAGACCCAAGCCTCGAGTTGGTCTCTTAAATGTAGGTACTGAGCCTGGTAAGGGCAACGAGCTGGCAAAGGAGGCCTATCAACTTATCTCGCAGCGGCAACTGAATTTTATTGGCAACATAGAGGCACGTGACTTATTGGCAGGCCAGGCTGACGTAGTGGTTACGGACGGCTTTGTCGGTAATGTTGTGCTTAAGTTCATGGAAGGAATGGCTTTCGGCTTATTTGAGATGCTAAAAGTTGAATTTACAAGCGATTGGCGAAGCAAAATAGGCGCTGGCCTCTTACTGCCTAGCTTGCGTCGCTTTAAGCGGAGCTTGGACTACTCAGAGCATGGTGGAGCGCCTCTTCTGGGTGTTAAGCAACCCATGATCAAATGTCACGGTAGCTCTAAGAGCAAAGCTATTTACAATGGCCTTAGACAGGCTTTACTGTTCATTGAGAATCGCTCGGGAGAGGTGATTTCTGCGGCCATAGCTAGCAGTGACTAGGAGGAGATAGAGTAAGATGAGCATTGCTTTGGTAACAGATAGTACATGTGATTTACCACCCGCCTTAGTGCGGCAGTATAATATTCAGATAATTCCCTTGAATGTTATTTTTGGGGATGAAAACTATTATGATGGAGTAACTATAGACGCAGAGCGTTTTTTTAGTATGCTAAAGACAACAACAGTGCATCCGCGCACATCACAACCTGCCCCCGGAGATTTTGCTATTGTTTATAACCGGCTTAAAGAGGAGTACGATCAGATTCTTTCTATTCACATTTCTTCTTTGCTCAGTGGTACATGTCAATCGGCGTTGATGGCTCGCGATCTATTGCCTGAGGTTGATATTACAGTTCTCGATAGCAAGTCTGCTTCAATTGGGCTTGGTTGGGTAGTACTTCTAGCGGCACGTGCTATTGCGGACGGTAAGAATTTGCAGGAAGTGATTGCGGTAGCAGAGCAGGCGATGCTGGAGCAGCATATCTTCTTCACGGTTGAGTCATTGGAATGGTTACATAAGAATGGACGTATCGGCAGGGCAGGGGCCCTATTGGGAGGCCTACTAAATGTGCGCCCCGTTTTGTCTGTTGAAGCAGGAATTGTGGCTCCTTATGATAAAATGAGAGGTAAGATGGAGAAAGTGCTCTCGCGAATGGTTGCAAGTATGACTGAAATTGTGAGTGCGGAGCGTCCCATTCGTACAGGCATCGTGCATGCAACTAGTCCTAAGATGGCTGAGTATGTTGCGCAACTACTGCAGAAGACGTACATTGTCAAAGAGCAGGTAATCTGTTCTGTTGGGCCAGTCATCGGTGTAAACACAGGGCCGGGCACAATTGGTTTTGTTGTTTTGCCTTGCCAGGAGTGAATTCTAAAAAGGGAGTGAGCTAATGTCGTCAGAGAAGTTGTTCTTACAGGTACGTAATATGATTGCCGATCACTTAGGTAAAGATGCAGAGCTAATTACGCTGGAGTCGTCTTTTAGGGATGACTTAGGTGCTGATTCTTTGGATCTGGTTGAGATGATTATGAGTATGGAAGAGATGTTTGATATTGAGATTTCGGAGTCAGAGGCTGAAAGTATTCGCACGGTGGGAGATGCGATAGGGTTTATTAAAAGCCACGTTTGATAGGCTGGTTATCTGAGAAAAGAGCACGCTTTACGTGCTTTTTTCATTGGGAGGGTGGTCTAGTTGCCACGCAATCAACAATTATTGGAGGAGTTACTTGATAAACTAGGTACTCCCGGCATTGACCAAGGTTTGATTTGGCAGGCCTTAACACATTCTTCTTATGCTAACGAGGAGAGCGTGCTTCATAACGAGCGTTTGGAGTTCTTAGGGGATGCTGTTTTAGAATTGCTCACGAGTCAGTATCTTTACGAGCGCTATCCAACTTTTTCTGAAGGGGAGTTAACTCGCCTGCGGGCGAATTTAGTTTGTGAGCCAACCCTGGCGGAGATAGCCTTAGAATTAGGCTTAGGTGATTTGCTTCTACTAGGAAAAAGCCAACTCTTTACAGGCGGTCAACATCGTCCCTCGTTACTGGCTGACGCAGTGGAAGCCTTGCTCGGTGCTGTATACATATGGGCTGGTTTGCCAATGGCAGAAGTAGTTTATGAACGTCTGTTTCAGCAGCCAATCTTGGCATTGGAGCGGGGTGAATTGTGGCAGGATTATAAGACTAGGTTGCAGGAACTGGCACAGAAGCAGCGGCCGGGAGAGGCTTTGCTGTATCAAGTAGTTTCGGAGGCAGGTCCTGATCATGATAAGACTTTTTTTGTCGCTTTGACCTGTGCTGGTCGTGTTATTGGACGAGGTAAGGGGAGAAGTAAGAAAGAGGCTGAACAGATGGCTGCCAAAGAGGCATTACGCATACATTTCTCAGACAGTGGCATTGTCTAGTTCAACTATTTTAAGCACCAGTCACTTTCGGTTTGTCGGTGCATATACCTAATAACAAGAGCCAAATGTGTGCGTTTTAGCTGCAGACAACACATGCGGCAAACTCCATCGTAAAACTGAAAAGGGAGAGGTTGAACAAATGGAAGTGTTAAAGGTTTCTGCTTTATCTCAACCGAAATCTGTTGCTGGGGCGTTGGCTGCTGTATTACGAGAACGCGGGCTGGCTGAAATTCAGGCAGTCGGTGCTGGAGCTGTTAACCAAGCGGTGAAGGCAATAGCCATTTGTCGGGGATATGTGGCTCCCAACGGTATAAACCTCATCACTATTCCTGCTTTTGCAGACATTAATATTGATGGGGAGGAACGAACCGCTATCAAATTTATTGTTGCACCTCGCTAATACAATAAAGCCTGCCAGAGTGGCAGGCTTTATTGTATGCTTTACATGGTCAGTAGGATGAAGGTTTTTGCAGTTAAACAGCTAATATTAGATTAGCACACTTTAGTCAAGGAAGGAGGGCTGGCGTGCATATTAAGCGTCTAGAATTACGTGGTTTCAAATCATTTGCTGACAAGACAGAATTGCACTTAGCAAATGGTATGACAGCAGTAGTCGGCCCTAATGGCAGTGGGAAAAGCAACCTAGCTGATGCAATTAAGTGGGTACTTGGAGAGCAGAGTGTGAAGGCTCTGCGAGGAGCTCGCATGGACGAGTTGATTTTCTCCGGTACGAAAACCCGTCGTGGTTTGGGTCTGGCTGAAGTGAGTCTTGTATTTGATAATGAGAGTGGTCGCTTCCCGATAGCTTTCAATGAGGTAGCTGTAACTAGGCGTATTTTCAAGTCGGGCGAAAGTGAATACTACTTGAATCAGGCCAAGTGCCGTCTGCGTGATATACAAGACCTTTTTTTAGACACTGGTATTGGCAAAGATGCCTATTCCTTCATTGGACAAGGACGTATTGACGAATTGTTATCGGCTC
>ENA-UOOR01004514-UOOR01004514.1-fermentation-metagenome-genome-assembly--contig:-NODE-4514-length-11042-cov-3.900792_pt1 | contig 11042 bp, 10 predicted proteins | sample MGYA00245780_ERZ724029 | MGnify/ENA primary metagenome ERZ724029 (study PRJEB28704, sample SAMN03018315) | fermentation metagenome | biome: anthropogenic terrestrial biome; feature: soil; material... | reverse complement strand
CAATAAGAATTGCAATTATAGGTCGTGCATCATCACCGGACGTATGGGAGCTTCAGCAGATTATGGGAGAAGAAAAGACAAGAAGAAGAATAGAAAAGGCGATACACTAAACGCTGAAATTGAATAATGAACATATAAGGAAAGGATTTAAGTACTATTTCTTAAATCCTTTGTGCCATCTGCTTTAGCATATTACTTATTATGATTCTCTTTGTTTAATTTAATATCTATATAATTTAAAAACGAAATACCGTTTTGTGTTATTTTACTTCCTTGTTTTGTTTTACCAACATTTATAAATCCATGATGGCTGAGTTTTGAAAGTCTATGACGAACCTTTTCAATTGAAATTTCAATACCTAAATTATTCATCAGTCTGCAAATGGCAGTTTTGCCCATTGAAGATTTTTCTATATAGGCTGTATAGAGGCTTTTAAGTATTATATGAAACTCTTCGATAATGGATTCCTTGTAATTGGACAATATATTCTCAAATTCAATGTTATATGATGATTCTAAATCCATATTTATTTTAAATTCTTCAGGGATATCGTCCGGCGTTATCTCATCGGTATCACATAGTGTTTCTAAGAAGTAAATTAAATTCTGAAGCTCTCTGACATTACCGGGCCAAGAATATTTTTTGAGTATGTTGATAGAATCATTATTAAAATATTTTGTACTGTTAAGGTTATCAAAAAAATATTCGGTAAATAAAGGGATGTCCTCAGATCTGCTATTTAAATTAGGAAGGTTAATATATAAGACCTTCAACCTGTAATATAGGTCTTTTCGAAACTTGCCCTTTTCAACAAGAGAAAAAAGGTCTTTGTTAGTAGCTGAAATAACTCTAACATCTATGGGTATTATTTTATTTGCTCCTATTCGCATAATTTCCTTTTCTTGCAGCACACGCAATAGCTTTTGTTGAATATGAAGGGAAATATCTCCTATTTCATCAATAAATATTGTGCCATTATGTGCTAATTCAAATAATCCCGCTTTACCACCTTTTACTGCCCCTGTAAAAGAACCCTGTTCATAACCAAATAATTCGCTTTCAACAAGGTTGTCCGGGAGGGATGCTGAATTAATGGCTACAAAAGGCTTATGCGCTCTTGTAGAGCCGTTGTGTATCGCCTGAGCGAACATTTCCTTACCTGTTCCATTATCTCCTTGTATTAAAACTGCAAAATTACTTTTTGCAATCTTCTTAGCTTCATTTATTGTAGACTTTATTATATTACTTTCCCCAATTATATTTTCAAAAGAATATTTAGCTGTAAATCCTTTATCCATAAGTTTTTTACGCACATTTGATTCTACCGCTTGTATATGTGAAACTTTTTGGATATTTAAAATGAATCCTTTAATGCTGTTAGGGAATTTTAGTTTTGTAACAAGTAGTTTTTTATCTTTATAGTTTATTACTTCATATAAGACATCATCTTTTTTGTATATGATATTTAGTAAGCATTGTTCAAATTCAATTTCTTTGTAGCTTTTCGATAATAATTCATGATAGTCAATATCTAATAATTCCGAAAATGACTTGTTACAGAATATAGTATTTTCATTTTTATCTATACATAGGATACCTTCTGATACTATTTCTAAAATTCCCTGAAGATTCTGATTCATCATAGCCATGTGGTGGTTAGAAACAGACATATATTCTGTATATTTTTTTAATATTTGAATTAACTTACTTGATGTCAGTTTTAATTCGACAAATATCTTCATTAGTGTATATATATTTAAATCACTGAATTTTACATATACTATTCTTTTATTTGTTAAGTTTTTTAACGGTGTAGGCACTATAGATAAAATGATGTCCGATGGTTCAACCTCAAATTGTTCATAATAGGGTAATAATGTTAAATGATTAATTCCAATGTTTTCCAGTAAATCTATTACTTCTTCGGCACCTTTCTTGTTTGAACCTGCAACATATATTATAGTACCTGAATTAATGCTCAAAAGTTTCGTTAAACTTTTCATATCAAAATTTCTTTCAGCAAGAACTATAGGAATTCTTCTTGTAATTCGATTTTGTACTATAGACATTATGTAATAGCTTGAACATAATAGCAAATCATAATCATCATAATTATCATCTAATTCATCAGGATATAAGATTTTATCTAACTGAAAACCTGCTCCGAAGACATTAATTAACTCATCTGCTATAATATCATTTGTACCTTTAAAGCCGGAAATTATTGCTATTCTACATTTATTCATTGTCATCTCCCATAAGTATGCATTATTAAAACCATTTCTTAAATAAGTTTATAATATTTTACGAACAATGTCAATAATTTATAAACTATCAAGTTATTAATTGAGTTAAAATATAATTAAAACACCCCATAATATAACTCAAATAAAAATATTCATATTTTTGGTAGGTCTAATAATTAGTAAAGTGTACTTAATTAATGGGTTTGTAACTTTTTTTATTATATACCATTTGTTTGGCATGCTTTATGCATACATATATAGGATAAAGTGAAACTTAGTTGTTGATAATTACACTCATGAAGGAAAGGATGGTGGCATTGGAATTTGACAGCGTAATAAATAAACGTACAAGTGTAAGAAAGTATCTAAAAAAGGGTGTTTTAGCAGAGGACATAAAAGCTGTTATAGATTGTGGAAAAAGAGCACCGGCTGCTTGTAATTTACGTGCATTAGAAACTATGGTAATAACAGATGAGTCAGATAAAACTAAAATAGTTAATACGACTTATAAAGGAAGTATTCGTAATAATAACGGTATCCAATCCTGGATGTTGAGTGCACCTGTTTTTTTAATAATCTATATGGATATGGATAAATGCAAAAAAAAATATGGAGAAGATGACTATAAAAAGGATGCTTACTTGAATGCATCTGCCAGCATTGAAAATATGTTGCTAAAAGCTGTAGATTTAGGAATGGGCAGCTGTTATGTTACCGGTTTTAGAGAAAAGGAACTTACAAGTTTTATTAATATTGATAATGATAAAGAAGTTATTGCCATATTAACTTTAGGCTATGAAGATAAAGCTAAATAATAAATTTTATAATTTGGAGGGTTGTTATGAACAAAAAGGATTCTTACAAGGGATATGAATCGTATTCTTATCTAAAGAAAGGAGTTGACTACAAAGAATTTAAACTCGCTAAGGAAATAAACAGAGTTGAGCCTTATATAATTCCATTGGACAGTTATCAAGAAAAAAAATTTAAGGATTTTGTTAACAATAATCTTATTATTTCATTACATGATCATCCTATAGTAATACCGGAAGATATAAACGAACTTATGCAATACGAAAGAGCAGGAAAAGAGCATATGGCATATAAAGGCTTATCAGACTCTTGTATTGATGCTATTTTTGATAATATGATGGATGGTACATGTGTTATAAGCTCGGATGCGGGCTGGAAGTGGGTTGACGTTATTCATGATATTGGCATGAGGAGCTGTGACATTGAGCATCAAGATTTTGTAATCAAAGGTTACGGTATTGAAGATATTTATAGAGCAAAGTCAGAAGGGAAAATAGCATGGTTTATTTCACTTGAAAGTTCCACCATGATAGAAAACGAAGTAGATAGGCTGGATATATTATATGGTCTTGGTGTCAGGATAATGGGAATAACGTACAGCGAATCTAACAGCTTGGGCTCCGGACTTAAAGAAAAAAGAGACGGAGGTCTGACTAGTTTTGGAAGGAAAGCCGTTGATAGAATGAATGCTTTAGGAATAGCTGTCGATGTTTCCCATTGCGGAGTGCAAACTGCTCTTGACACAATAGAATATAGTAAAAAGCCGATATTCATAACACATACAGGAGCAAGAGGCCTTTGGAATATGAATAGACTAATGCCTGATGAAGTGTTTATATCGTGTGCTGAGAAAGGTGGTGTGATTGGAATTGAAGCGGCTCCTCACACAACAGTAACAAAGGCACATAAAAGTCACAGTATAGAATCATATATGGAACATTTCGAATATATTAAGAATCTTGTAGGTATAGAACATGTAGCATTTGGACCTGACGCTTTGTATGGAGATCATGTAGGCCTTCATAATTTGTTTTCTTCTAATATGTCTATTTCAGAAGGTATGAAATCACACGATACTGCATATGACAAAATTGAATATGTTAAAGGAATGGAGAACCCTACGGAAGCCATGACAAATATTATCAGATGGCTGATTAAAAACAATTATTCTGAAGAAGACATGAATAAAGTCCTTGGGAAAAATATAATACGTGTTTTAAAACAAGTATGGGTTAGATAGGAGATAGTTAAATGAGTAATATATTATATGTTATGCCGGGCACAGGAGCAACCTTAGATGAAATTGCAAGAAGAGAAAAAATTGCAAATTCCTTTTTAATTAATAAGAACAATAAAGTAAAAGTCGTGGACACAGATGAAGGTCCTGAATCTATAGAATCATCAATAGAAGGAGATTTAAGTGTAAGAGGAGTTTTAAGAAAGCTAATAGAAGAAAAGGGAAGTTATGATGCAGTTATAATTGGCTGCGGTGATGATCCGGGGTTGTTTTCAGTAAGAGAACTTATGGATGTTCCGGTTATAGGTCCCATGGAAACATCTATAGCATACTCAAGCATGTTAGGCGATAAATTTGGATATATAACTATTTCTGAGGAATCATTATCTGAAACCAGGATGATTTTTAGGAAGTATGGTGTTGAAAGTAAATGTGCTTCAATAAGGTCAATGAATGTAACAGTTGATGAAATGATAAATAATAAAATATCTGAGAAAGATTTCTTAGATACTTTTGTGAGGGAGGTGAAATCAGCTGTAAATTGTGGAGCGTCTACGATTTTATTAGGTTGTATGTCTATGGCGTATATGCTAATCGATGAAAAGGTAAAAGATATTATAGATATACCGATTATTAATCCGGCTAAAGTATCAGTGTGTACTGCGGAGGTAATGATATCTTTAGGATTAAAACACAGTATTTATACATATCCAAAACCAAATCTACTAAAACTAAAATCTACTGTTTTACCTGAACTTTAAAATTATAAGGAGAAAGCTATGAAAAAATTTATTAAAAAAGTGTCTTTAATATTAATGATAATGTGTATTTTATTGACTTTAATCGGTTGTGGAAGCAACAATACTCAACCGAGCGAATCTAATGAACAAAATGAGGGAAATTCTGAAGATAAGTTAAATATGTTTACATATGTTACACATTCAGACCCTATGGTATTTTGGGACCCTGCTGAAACTTGGGCAGCTGAAATAATAGTTATGCAAAATTTATATGAATCATTGGTAAGAATAGATCCTGTTGATGGCAGTATAATACCTGTCCTTGCAACAGATTGGGTTCGTTCAGAGGATGGTCTTGAATGGAGATTTACCCTTAGAGAAGGAGTTAAATTTCATAGTGGAAAGATACTGACACCGGATATGGCAGCAAGGTCATTGATGAGAACTATTGAAATAGGAAAAGGAGCTGCCTACGTATGGGATGGAGTTGAAGATATAGTAGCTGACGGTAACGAGCTCGTATTTAAATTAAGCAGACCTTTACCTCTTTTACAGATTGTTTCAGCTTCATATGGAGCATATATATACGATCCTGATATCGAGAGGGATTGGTATTATGAAGCAAACGCTGATGGAACCGGACCATACAAGATGATGTCATACCAAAAAGACAGTGAAATGATTCTTGAAAAACATACCGATTATTGGGGTGGATGGGATGACAAAGACGGACATTTTGATGTTGCTGTTGTTAAAACAATTGCAGAATCATCCATCAGAAGACAGCTTATAGTAAGTGGTGAAGTAGATTTTATACAACAGTTATCAGTTGAAGATATAGAGGCAATAAAAAACGAACCCGGGATATCTGTATCAAATGTGGTGTCATTTCAACAACTGAATGCTTTTCTTAATACTCAAAAGGAACCTCTTAACAATAAATATATTAGACAGGCTATTAGTTATCTAACTCCATATCAGGATATTGTAGACCATGTTATGATGGGTAATGCAACTCAGGCAAGAGGTGTTATACCACCTAATTTATGGGGACATGGAGAAAATTTATTACAATATACCTATGACCTTGATAAAGCAAAAGAACTGTTAGCAAAAGGCGGATATCCTGACGGAGGATTTAAACTCCTATATACTTATACATCAGGTGATACAAATCTTCAGAAAGTTGGAGAACTTCTAAAAGATTCTTTTGCAAGAGCAAATATAGATTTGGAACTAAGAGCTATGACTACAGACGCGAAATATAATTTAACTAAAGCCCAGGATCCTAACGAAAGACAAGATATAACATTACTATATTGGTGGCCGGATAATCTAGATCCGGTAGGATATATGGATTCACAGTTTCATAGTGAAGAAGAGGTAGGTTTTAACTTTGCATATTATTCAAATTCTGAGGTAGATAGGCTCATAGATGAAGCTATAGAATTATCGGGAATCTCTATAGAGGAAGCTTCCGAAAAATACATTGAAGCTCAAGAGATAATAATTGAAGAAGCACCTGCATTATTCTTATACTGTGAAAATTATATTAGACCTTATAGAAGTGATATTAAAGGTTATATAGATAATCCTGTTTACCCGAATGTTGTATATTTTTATGATGTTTATAGATAACAAGAGATATATAAAGCCATAGTTATATACACTCTTTTCTTTCAGATGAAAAATTTGGAAAGCTAAAAATCAAATAGAGGGCTGCTATTTTAGCAGCCCCCATGTTAAGATTATGATAAGGAAGTGAAAATGTGGGAAAGTTTATTGTAAAGCGTATTGCAGGAGGCATATTAATCCTTATAGTTGCATTTACTATGGTCTTTTTCTTGTCTAGAGTTATTCCTTCAGACCCGGCCTTAAAATGGGTCGGAGCTCACGCTACAAAGGAACAGAAAGAAGCAGCTATTATTGAATTGGGATTAGACAAGCCTATTTCTGAACAATATGTAGATTATTTTAAAAATTTGCTTAAAGGCGATCTGGGAATATCAATAGTATCTAAAAGACCGGTAGCTGTAGAGCTTAAGGAAGCCATACCAAATACATTGGAGCTTGTATTTATAAGTGTTATATTAGCTTTTTTAGTAGGTATGCCTATTGGTGTTTATTCAGCTAATAAGGAAAATACTATTTTCGACCATACAGGAAGAGTTTTTTCTGTTGGAATACTATCAATGCCTGCATTTGTCGTAGCTCTATTTCTGCAGATGATTTTTTCTACCCGGCTTGGGCTGCTGCCTTTGACGGGACAAATGGAGACAATGACAAAACTTATGAATCCTATAGAAAGTGTAACTGGATTCACCATGCTTGATTCAATTATAACAGGTAACTGGGCAGCATTTAAAGATATATTAATACATTCAGTATTGCCTGTGCTAACACTGATGTCATATCCTCTTGGACTGACTGCGAGAATGACCAGGTCTATTTTGTTGGAAGTATTGAATGAGGATTATATACGTGCTGAGCGGGCATATGGTATAAAAGAAAGAAAAATAATATGGATATATTCTATTAAGAATGTTATTGGAACAGTTATAACTGTATTGGCACTGTCAACAGGCTATACATTAGTAAATACCTTTGTTATAGAGTCAATATTCAGTTGGCCAGGAGTAGGGAATTACATTGGACGTTCAGTTGTTAATCTTGACTATCCTGCAATAATAGGAGTAACATTGTTTGCAGCTATAGCCTATGTGATTTTAAATATGATAGCAGACATTATAATAGCTCTTGATCCAAGAGTCAGGGTTGTAGGAGGTGAAGATTAATGGTAGAGGATAAAACGAAAAACAATAATAGAATGTTTATAGCTGTTAAAATAAAAAATAAATACAATTCGTTAAAAACATTTTTGAAACTACTTTTTACAAATAAACTGACAGGATTTGCATTTGTTGTAATAGCTGCACTTGTTATTATTGCAATTTTTGCTCCAATTATAGCTCCATATCCTGACCAAGGTCTCGGCAAAGTTAATTTAGACGAGGTGTTTCAATCTCCTAATGCTAAGCATATTTTTGGAACAGATGAATTAGGAAGAGATATTTTTAGCAGACTTGTTTATGGAGCCAGAATATCCTTGTCAATATCTATAATTACAATTGTTATTGCGCTCATTATTGCTATACCTTTAGGTTTAATATCAGGATATTATGGAGGTGTGGTTGATGAAATAATTATGAGGATAACGGATATATTTTTAAGCTTTCCTCCTTTGTTAATAGCAATAGTGATAGCATCGTTTTTAGGACCTAGTTTGAAAAATGCTGTAATAGCAATAGCAATAGCATGGTGGCCGTCCTACGCAAGATTAATCAGAGCACAAGTAATATCTGTTAAGCAGAAGCCATTTATCAGTGCATCTAAATGTATAGGAACCAGTGATTTTAAAATTATGCTGTCACACATACTGCCGAATTCAATTGCACCCATAATTATTCAAGCATCTATGGATATGGGTTCAGTTATACTTACAGCAGCTTCATTAAGCTTTATAGGTCTTGGCGCTCAAGCTCCTGAACCGGAATGGGGTCTAATAATAAGTACATCGCGTAGATTTATTATTGATGCATGGTGGTATACTGTATATCCCGGTATAGTTATATTTATAACAGTATTAAGTTTCAATTTGTTAGGTGACGGTTTGAGAGAAGTTCTTGATCCTAAAACGAGGGTGAGGTGATTGGTGTGTTTGATAGAGCACTTGAAATAATAGATTTAGAAGTTAAGGCTAAAACTGTATCAGGTACTGCGGAGCTTCTTAACATTAAAGAGCTGATTCTCGATTGGGGAGAAATAGTCGGTATTGTAGGAGAGAGTGGCTCCGGTAAAAGTATATTAGCACTTACAATTATGGGACTTTTACCAAAGAATGCCTATGTGACAAAAGGTAAGATTTTATACAAAGGTGAAGACCTTTTGAAGAAAAATGAAAAATTTATGAGGGAAAAAATTCGAGGCAATGAAATAACCATGATATTCCAAGATCCTATGGCATCTCTTAATCCGGTATTCACAGTAAGGAATCAGCTTACTTCTGTAATAAAAGTGAAAAACCCTCAACTGAGTAAAAATGAAATATATAAGAAAGCTATTGAAATGTTAGATGTGGTTAAATTAAGCGATCCTGAAATGACTATGAACAAATATCCGCATGAATTAAGTGGAGGTATGAGGCAAAGGGTACTCATAGCCATGGCTCTTTCAGCTCAAGCAAAAATTCTTATTTCTGATGAAGCTACAAGAGCTTTAGATGTTACAATCCAATTAGGTATTATAAAATTAATTCAAGAACTTGGAGAAAAATTCAATTTATCAACATTGTTTATATCCAGTAATATGGCTTTAATTGCTACTGTATGCAAAAAGATAAACGTATTGTATTCAGGAGAGGTAATAGAAAAAGGGAATACCAATGATATAATAAAGGAAGCAAGACATGTATATACAAAATCATTTTTAGCTTCATTACCTACTGAAGGGAAAAAAGGTACAGTATTACCTATTCTTGAGGGCAACTATCTTAGTATTTTAGATAAACCTAAAAATTGCATATTTTCAAATAGATGTCCGATTATTACAGATGAATGCAGAGGTGAAAAACCTTCACTGTCAGCAATATCCGAAAGTCACAGTGTTTCATGTTTTAAAAATCTCAATTCTGATAAAACAGATAAGGGAGCGTAGTGTATGAATTATTTATTAAATACAAAAAATCTAAAGAAGTATTTTCCTGTAAATAAGAATTTGTTCAATAAAGCTTCAAAATATGTACATGCAGTTGATGATGTAAGCTTTTCAGTTGAAAGTAAAGACATTATAGGTATAGTAGGGGAATCGGGATGTGGAAAATCAACGCTTGCTCAGCTTATAATGGGAATATACACACCAACCTCCGGAACTATTGAGTTTGAAGGAAAAAGCATAAATCTCCAAAATAAAAGGAATATGCTTGCTTATAAAAGAAATATTCAGATGGTGTTTCAAGATCCATATTGGTCACTAAATCCCAGGAAAATGGCTAAGGATATAATAGCCGAACCTATGAGGGTTCATAAAACAGTAAATGAATACGATATGGATAGTGAAATACAAAGACTGTTAAATATGGTAGGAATAAGCGGAGATCGAATGTATGAATTTCCCCATGAATTTTCGGGTGGTGAGCGACAACGTATTGCAATAGCAAGATCACTTTCTTTAAGCCCAAAACTATTAATATTAGATGAGCCTACCAGCTCAATTGATACGCTTTCTCAGGCAGGTATACTTAATTTATTAATTAGGATTAGGGATGAACTAAATTTATCATATTTACTTATTTCACATGACTTGAGCGTAATACATTTTATGTCAAACAAAATAATAGTTATGTACCTCGGGAAAATAGTTGAAATGGGTGATGTTAATGAAATATTCAATAATATGCTGCATCCTTATACAAAAGCATTGATGTTGGCAATACCGTCTATAGATTCATCGGGCAACATAAAAAAGATTGAAGCATTAGAAGGAAATGTGCCAAGTGCTATAAATATTCCAAAGGGCTGTAGGTTTAATGCAAGATGTAAGGATTGTATGGATATTTGTGTAACAGAAGAGCCGACACTAAAAAAGATAGATAAAAATCATTCTGTTGCATGTCATTTATACTAAATAGCTTTTCATCATGATTTTATTATCAGGGAGCTTGCAAACGCTCCTTGATAAATGGATATAAATAATATTTACAACATATTATTACCAAATTAACCTATAAACTGCAGTAGTTACAAAGCATACCAAAGATGCAATGCAGGCAGGAATTATAAATGCTGCGAAAGTCCATTTTGAACTGCCTGTTTCTTTTTTAATGGTCAATAATGTCGTAGAGCAAGGCCAGTGCAGAAGAGAAAACAACATTACATTTATGGCGGTCAATGCGGTCCAGCCGTTAGATATTAGTATATGCCTTAAAGATTCAATGCTTTCATAATCTG
>ENA-UOOR01004512-UOOR01004512.1-fermentation-metagenome-genome-assembly--contig:-NODE-4512-length-11049-cov-2.829634_pt1 | contig 11049 bp, 14 predicted proteins | sample MGYA00245780_ERZ724029 | MGnify/ENA primary metagenome ERZ724029 (study PRJEB28704, sample SAMN03018315) | fermentation metagenome | biome: anthropogenic terrestrial biome; feature: soil; material... | reverse complement strand
AAGGAGAAAAACATTTTGATTTTTTTGAAAAGTGGTTTAGTTTTTGCCCTTCTCGATGCCTACCAAATGGAAAGAGATTTCTCAAAAGAGAAACTCAATTCAAATGTTCCTTGAAAATTGAATAGACATTCATCAAGTACATTACTTGTGTCCGGGGAAACCCGAAGCCGTGATGTAAGCGCGCCATGATCTTCCTTATGGGAGTGAGCGATAAAGCTTATACATCGAAAGCCGGACTGCTTCCGGTGGTGGCGATGACAGGCACAAGGAATAATGATACTTCCGTAATTCGCGGCTCGGCCATAATGAAGGCGGAGAGGTGAGATTCCTATGAACCCGGTAAAGCTTACCGGGTGCTTGATGAATTCCTTTTGTGCATTTGGGGGACGAGGTCGAATTAAATGCAACCACATAAGCGCAAAATCGAACGATGAGTATACGCCACCCACGTTAGGGCTAATTATATGCGATAATCAGTATTTTGCGTTTATGTGGTTGTTAAACCAAATCTAAAAAGAAGGAGGAATACAAAGTGTCTTCATGTAAAGTCATTTCCGTCTGTAATCAGAAAGGCGGCGTCGGCAAAACGACAACAGCTATTAATCTCGGAGCCGGTCTTGCTTTGCAGGATAAGAAAGTTCTTCTGATCGATGCAGATGCACAGGCAAGCATGACGGTAGCACTCGGAAACAAATATCCCGATGAACTTCCGGTCAGTCTTGCGGATATTATGCAGGATGTTATGGATGAAAACGAAATCTACGTGGACAGCGCACTGCTTCATCACAAAGAAGGCTTCGACTATTTGCCTGCCAATATTGATTTGTCTGGCATAGAAATCCGTATTGTGAATGTTATGCGCCGTGAAAGTATCCTGAAATCCTATGTGGATATGCAACGACCGAATTACGATTACATCCTTATTGACTGTGCTCCCTCACTCGGTATGCTGACGGTTAATGCATTGGCGGCGGCAGACAGCCTTATCATTCCGTCACAGCCACATTTTCTCTCAGCAAAAGGTCTTGATTTGCTTATGGGTTCTGTAAGTAAAGTAAAGCGGTATATAAACCCGGAACTTAGAATCGACGGAATACTGCTTACAATGGTTGATCGTCGTACAAACTTCGCAAACGACGTTATCGACGAGCTGAGAGATTATTACGGCGGAAAAGTCAATATCTTCAAGGCAGAAATTCCGCATTCAATCAGAGCGGCAGAAACAAGCGCCGCCGGTGTAAGTATCTTTCAGCACGACAAATCCGGCAAAGTAGCCACTGCGTATGAACAACTGACAAAGGAGGTGCTGGAGCTTGAAAGGCAAAATCGATCTCGCACTTCACCCTGTCGATGACCTGTTCACTTCAGAGGACATCCGACAAGAGAGAAAGCATGAACGCTTAATGGATATTCCGATTGAACTTATTTCGGATTTTCCAGACCATCCGTACAAAGTATTGGATGATGAGAGCATGACGGAACTTGTCGAAAGCATAAAGTCTTGCGGTGTAATTCAGCCGGTCATTGTCCGTTCAAAGGATGACGGAGAAGGATATGAAATGGTATCCGGTCACAGAAGAAAACACGCCTGTGAAATTGCCGGAATTACTTCTATTCCTTGCCGAGTCCAGGACTTAACCCGTGATGAAGCCGTCATTTCAATGGTGGACAGTAATCTTCAAAGAGAAGAAATCTTACCAAGCGAAAAAGCCAGAGCATATAAAATGCGGCTTGATTCAATGCGTAGACAAGCAGGCAGACCAAGTAAAGAAAATGCGTCGCCAGTGGCGACTAATTTTTCAAAAGGACGTTCTGATGATGAGATGGCGGCTATTGTAGGTGAAGGAAAAGACAATATCCGCAGATATATCTGTCTAAATGAACTTGTCCCCTCCTTACTCGATATGGTGGACGAAAAGAAAATTGCGCTCCGTCCGGCGGTAGAAATATCCTACCTGTCGAAAGAAGAACAAAATATCTTGTCCGATGCCATTGAGTATACCGATGCTACTCCGTCACACGCACAGACAATTAAAATGCGAAAGTACAGCGAAGAAGGCAAGCTGACAGGGGCTGTAATCGAATCTATCATGGAAGAAGAAAAACCAAATCAGAAAATTCAGTCTCAATTTAAGGATGAGCGCATCCGGAAGCTCATACCACAGAATATCCCGCGAGAAAGAGAATCGGATTATGTGATACAGGCTCTTGAATTCTACAACAGGCACAGAGAGCGACAGCGTGAAGAACGCTAATCTCAAACCAAGGGATAACTGCGCCCAAAAATGTCTGTCAGGCATTTTGCAGTTCCTTCCCCTTCCCACACCTATCCCCTTAATAACCAGCAGACCAGCCGAGAAAGAGAAATCTTTACTCGGTTTTTTTATGTCTGAATAAGCCGTGAAGGAGGCGATTTCATTGTAGCAATTCAGAATCAGTAATACCCGGTAAGCCCATCCATCCACAAACAAAAAAGAATAACAGGAGGTCAAGTCAAAATGCAGATTCGAGTAAAAATCCACAAGGTGTTTGAAAACAAAGGTCCGATGAAGGCAGTTGCAAGCGTTACCATCGGTGAGGAGTTCGCCGTACACGGCGTAAAGCTCATTGAAACCGAGAATAGTCGCTTTGCTGCCATGCCGAATGAAATCCGTAAGGATAAGGACGGCAATGAAGTTCACCGTGATGTTTTCCATCCCATTTCTTCTTCGGCTCGTAAGTCCGTCGAAGATGCTCTGTTTGCCGCTTATGATGAAGCGACAGCACAAAAGGCTGAGTAAGCCGAAACAAATCCATATTAAAAAAAGAAAGATTGAGGTAAATTTTATGTTTATAAAAATCAAAAACTCGGTTCGTTCCGCAGTATCCATTGTCCGTGCAGTCGTTGCTACAAAGAAGGCAGAAGGCTATGTTGATTCAGGCGTAAAAATCCTGATTGCCGTAGTTATCGGCGCACTTCTGCTTGCAGGTCTGTATACCCTTTTCAATACGAACATTCTTCCGACGCTGACCACCAAGATTACCAACCTGTTCAATTACGCAGGCTAATCATATATCCGAAAACAAATATAAAATATGAAAGATTAAGGTAAATATTCCATGAAAAACTTTATTAAGAAAATCCAGTCCAAGTGCCAGTGTACAGCTATTACCGTTCAGGCAGCTATCGCCACAAAAAAGGCAGAAGGTTACATCGATTCCGGTGTCAAAATCCTGATTGCAGTCGTGATTGGCGCACTTCTGCTTGCCGGTCTCTACACCCTGTTCAATACCGACATCATGCCTGCTGTATCTGACAAGATCACAAGTCTGTTCGGCTATTCCGGCGCAGTCGAATAATTAACTGAATTGAGCGTGGCGGGATGGTTTATCGGCTGTCCCGCCGCTATTTTTATCGGAGGTACAAAATGAAACTCATTATGATAAATCCTATTCTTCCGAGCATTCCTAAAATCGTTACGACTCCGTCGAGTGAAACGGCAACGGCAATTCTAACCTATTCCGCATTTCTCCTGCTTGCAGGCATGACAGCATTTTTAATCAGTTGGTATGCGGCAGGACATTTCAAAGGAAACAAGAAGAAAACAGCGCTTGCATTTGTCGGTATCGCGGTTGCGGTTTCTGTATTGCTACTCTGTTTTTTTGGATGTGCTGTGAGTGCGGTGCAGGGCATTTTATTTTGCCTTACCCTCGCATACTCCTCTTATAGCGACATTAGGACAAGAGAATCGGATGATTACCTTGCAGTAATGATAGCGCTCACAGCGTTTATTGGCAGAGAGGTGTCGGAGATTCCGGGGATGCTTCTGTCTGCTGTCGTTCTTTCAATTCCTATGCTGTTGGTTCTCATCATCTGTAAGGGAAAAGCAATCGGCGGAGCAGATATGAAGTTGACTACCGCCTGTGCGTTTTTGCTCGGAATCAACCGTGGAATTGTCGGACTTACATTGGGACTCATAATCGGAATAGTCGCAAATCTAATCATTCAATCGAAGAAAGAAAAGCCGGAGGGATTTCCGATGATCCCTTACCTTGCTGTCGGGTTTATGGCAGCATATTTTTTATGATGAAGGAGGAAATCTCACATGAAAAACAGAACAGTAATCGGCATCATTTGTATGATTCTTGCTGTTGCAGTAACCTTTGCTATTGCACCTATGGTGAACCGCCTGACGAGCGATACAACAAGTGTTATCCGTCTTTCTGGTGAAGTTAGACAGGGTGCGCAGATTAAGGAGGATAATATCGAAACGGCGGTTGTGAAAACAGATTCCATTCCGGCAGGTATTCTAACAGAGAAATCGGCGGTAATCGGTAAATATGCCACTTCCAATCTTTATGCCGGAGATTACTTTACTTCTGCAAAGCTAACGAGCGAAGCCAATACCGCAGACGATGTGTTTGCTTCTCTTGATGGTAGCAAGGTGGCGGTGAGTATCACCATTGATACCTTTGCCGCAGGATTGTCCGGCAAGCTCCAGAACGGAGATATTATCAGCGTAATCGTTACAGATAAAGAATCCGGAACAACCACTATTCCCGGAAGTCTTAAATATTTGAAGGTCATTACGACAACGACTGCCGGTGGTGTAGATAAGGATTACGTAATTAAAAATGATGACGGAACCTACGAACTGCCTTCTACAGTCACGGTTCTTGTAAGTACCGAGCAGGCAAAGCAACTGGCAAAGTACGAAGATTCCTGCACGATGCAAACGGCACTTGTTTATCGCGGCGATAAAGACACCGCAAACAAGTTCCTTGAAAAGCAGAACGAATATCTGAAAAACGGAGGAACTGCAAATGAGTAAGATGATTGCTGTTTGTGGCTCTCCCGAAAGCGGTAAGACTACTGCCGCACTTAAAATTGCACAGGAGCTGTATTACGAAAAGAAAGGGACAATTCTCTTTCTCTCCCCGGATATGAGCGTTCCGGCGATGGCATATATCTTTCCCCATTGTAAAGACAGTGATTTGTTTTCCATCGGAAAGGCGTTGGACAGAACCGACATCTTCAAAGAGGATGTGATGAAGCAAATCGTGTCAGTCAAAACAATGCTCAACTTCGGTTTCCTCGGATATAAAGCACAAGAAAACAAGTTCTCGTATCCACGTCCCACTGAAGATAAGGTGTTAGCTTTGTTCAAAGCCATGAAAGAGATTGCCGACTATACTGTAATCGACTGCACCAGCGATGCTGATGACCTTATCTCCCGTATGGCAATGACCGAATCGGATAGCGTAGTGCAGATGATTACACCTGACCTTAAATGTATGGGTTATTATTCTTCTCAGGCAGATATGTTCGGTGCGGTTTCCGACCGAAGCATAAAGGTTATGAGTATTTGTGACCGTGACCTCTACCTGCCGACAGATGAAGTGAAAGTGCATTTTAAGATTGTAAACTACACACTGCCTTTCAGCAGACCGCTGAAACAGCAGGTTATCACCGGAACTTTATCTGAAAGATTGGCTGACCGAAAATATCGGGAGCAGATTGCAGAGATCGCAAAGAAGGTGATGTGATGGGTAAGTCCATTGCATTTGTGCCTTTGCTTCATTTGGCACAGGAGTATATCTCACAAAACTATGCTGCCGCCCTTATGGAGAAATCTAAGTTCCCACAGATAAAAACCTATCTTGAAAAGTATCTTTGGGACAACGGTTTTACTGTGGACAGTATGAGTACAACCGAGCTTACAAATAAGCTGTACAGCGAGATGGCGGAGTATTCCATTCTTACGAAATATCTCGGGAAAGACGAGATTGAGGAAATCAATATCAACGGCTGGGACGATGTCGCTATCACCTATACGGACGGTCATATAAGCAAAGCCGAGGAACATTTTTACTCTCCACAACACGCAATAGACATCGTGAAGCGACTGTTGCACCACTCCGGCATGATTATCGACAATGCCACGCCGATGAGTCAGGGACATTTGCCCGGAAATACCCGTATCACAGCACTTAAAGAACCATTGGTTGACGATGATCGAGGTATCAGCAGTTCTATCCGTCTTTTGCATCCGTCCCGTGTGAACCTGGCAGAGCTTGTTCGCGGCGGTAATTCTACACAGAAGATGGTAGATTTCCTCTGTATGTGCATTCGCTATGGCGTATCTTTTGTGGTTGCCGGTGCAACTTCATCGGGGAAAACCACACTTTTGAACGCCTTGCTTACCTCTATACCGGATAACAAGCGTATTTTTACGATAGAATCCGGTTCCCGTGAGCTTTCCTTGCTCCGTGTAAAAGACGGTAAGGTGGTAAACAATGTGGTACATACACTGAGCAGACCTTCGGATAATGAAGCGTATGACATCACTCAGGAAGACTTGGTTGTGGCTTCTTTGCGTTTCAATCCTGACATTGTAGTCGTGGGAGAAATGCGCGACCTTGAAGCGTATTCTGCCGTGGAAGCAAGCCTTACCGGGCATACCGTTGTATCTACAATTCATGCTTCTGCTGCCGATGCGGCACACACCCGTTTGGCACTTCTGTGTCAGAAACGATTCCCAATCAATTTTGAGACTTCTTTGATGCAGGCAGGTCAGGCATTCCCACTCGTTGTCTATGCCCATAAGCTGGAGGATAACTCACGAAAGATTATGGATATATCCGAGTGTGTTATTACAAAAGACGGACGTCGCGAGTACCATACGCTGTTTCGTTACAACATTACAAAAAATGAGCTTGTCGATGGCAAGTTCCGTATCGAGGGTTCCTTTGAGCAACCGGAGCTGATGAGTGAAAGCTTAATAAGAAAGCTTATGCAGTTCGGTGTGCCACAGAAAGTCCTCACAAAATTTCTCACGAAAGGAGCTGACTACGATTGATCTTTTCAATCATTTCTTCTGTTCTTCTCATAATTGCTATCGTCTGCTTTTTTAAACTTACGCCTGAACAGGTTTCGGATGATGTTATAAGTATCATTACACCGAATGATAGCCTAAGAGATAAAGCCCGAAATATGCGTGGTAACAAGAAAAAGCACCCTGTCTACAAGAAACTGATACGCATGAAAACGGCGCTGGCCGTGACGGGCAAATCTAAACAGTTTACGCATGTTTGCTGTGCGTCATTGGTTCTGTTTGCCGGTGGAGCAATTTTGTCTATCCTTATAAATAACATTTTCCTGTTGCCGGTCCTGTCAGTAGCGTTTGCATTACTCCCGTTCTTATATACGACAAGTACTTTAAGCTATTACGAGAAGCATACCAAAGAGGAACTCGAAACAACACTTTCAATCATATCTACATCATATATCCGAAGTGACGATATTGTGTCGGCGGTAAACGAGAATATCGCATATATCAAGCCACCGCTTCGTGAGGTCTTTCAGGCTTTCGTAGGTGATGCAACGGCGGTATCCTCTAACACTAAAAGAGCACTTATGAACCTCAAAGATAAAATCGACGATGAAATCTTTGATGAGTGGTGCGATACTCTTATTCAATGTCAGGATGACCGCACTTTGAAGGATACCTTACAGCCGGTGGTTGCAAAACTCACCGATGTTCGTGTAGTCAACAATGAACTGAGGACGATGCTCGCGTCAGTCAGAAATGAGTATTGGATGATGGTGGCTCTTGTTGCCGGTAACATTCCGTTACTGTACTTTCTTAACCGTGAGTGGTTCGAGACACTGATGTACACAACACCGGGGAAAATTGTGCTCGGCATTTGCGGCATGGTTATCCTGATTACGGCATTGTTCATGGTCAAATTCACAAAACCAATAGCTTATAAAAGATAAGGAGGCGGTAAAATTGAATCAGGCAATTATCGGTATGTTATGCGGTATCGGGCTGTATTTTGTCCTTGCGGATATTTACCACATTCCGTATCTGAAATCCTCAAAGGCAGTAAACAACCTGTCGAAAAAGCAAAAGGACAAGTCAAGCGGGCTTGATGTCTGGCTCAAAGGAATAGCCACTTGGATGTCAAAGCGCATGAAACTAAATGAGTTCAAGAGAGCACAACTCGAAGCCGATTTGAAAACAGCGCAGATGGATATTAGCCCGGAAATGTTCAAAGCGAATGCCATAGTCAAGGCAGTTATTATCGGTGTGTTTGCTATTCCCGTGCTGTTTATCTTTCCTCTGTTATGCCCAGTCATTCTGTTTATGGCATTCTTCCTCTATAAGAGAGAGGTTAAGAGCGTCAGCATGAGAATTAAGGCAAAGCGGGAGAAGATTGAATATGAACTGCCAAGACTGGTATTTACGATTGAGAAAACCTTAAAGCATAGCCGTGATGTGCTGAATATGCTGGAAACCTATGCGAAGAACGCTGGTCCGGAATTACAGCATGAACTGAGTATCACCGTAGCGGATATGCGTTCCGGAAACTATGAAGTAGCGCTCACAAGACTGGAATCCCGTGTGGGTTCGGCGATGATGAGTGATGTATGCAGAGGCCTTATCGGTATCCTGCGCGGCGATGACACGGCGCTCTACTGGATTTCTCTTTCGTTAAAGTTCAACGACATTCAAAGACAGCAATTAAGGCTTCAAGCACAGAAGGTTCCTCGTAAGGTTAAGAGACTTTCGATGTGTCTGTTGTTTTGCTTTATGCTGATCTATATCGTTGTCATTGTGGCTCAGATAATGACCTCAATGAACATTTTGTTTGCTTAAGGGGGATGTGATGATGAAAGAAATATTGCACTCCCGCAAGGGTGAGGGTTACATTGACACCTGTGTCAGTGTCATCGTGTTTGTCATGATTATGGTAGTGGCAATCAACATTTTTAGCTTTATCACCTTGAAACAGGAAATGGATCAAATTTGCAACGAGCTGATTGAAACGGCAACGGCGGAAGGGTGCTTCTACAGTGAGTTTTGGGAGCGAGATTCCGAGCTTCTTAACGAGTATTACTGGTATGGAATCTATACGGATGCCGAAAAATTTTACAATTCAACCTATCAACGGGTACAGCTTGGAGACACGATGACGGTCAAAATAGATGTAACGACATATCTTAAAGGGCTTGGTGTTTTCAAAATACCTGTTACACTGACCGTTCAAAAGTCCGGCATTTCAGAAAAGTACTGGAAGTAGGTGGTGCGATATAAAACGCTTAATAAACAAGCGCGGTGACGGGTATGTGTTTCCATGCGTAATGATTCTTGTGATTAGTATGATACTATCGGTCTTTATCTTCTTCGCCAGTGCAGTTAATACGGTTCGCATCACCAAGGAAAACTGTAAGGTTGTACTGGACAGCTTTGTGATGAAAAACTCCATAGAAATATATGATTCCATCAAGCAAGGAAGCAATTATACTGAAGCATTGGATGCAGATGTGTATATTGACGATCTCTGCAAATTTTGCACACTTGTAAATAAGGGAAGCTACCTGTATGCTTATGACAGCAACGGCAAGATACAGTATCAAATGACAAAGCCGTATTTCACATTTCAAGAAGAAAATACTTTGAAAATCCGGGTTCATTATATTCTATATGTTCCGATTTGGTTTAACGGCAAAGCAGTCGGTGCTGCAAGAATACCAGTTACAATCGACTCGGCTTTGTCCGAAAAATTTTAGGAGGCGGATACTTAATGAAAAAGCTATTCAAAAATAAAAAGGTCATTATTATCGTATCTTCAGTACTTGCAGTGATCATAGTATGTGTGACAATATTCTGTTTGACAAGAGACAGAGTTGAAACAAATCCGGTTGAAACCGAACCTCCGACATCGGAAACCGGAAAGGATATTGTAATCGACGATCCCGAGGACAGTAGCGAACCGGATAAAACCGCTTCAGTTGGGGAAATCCAAGATGACGGTAATGCGCTCAAACCGGATGAGAGTATAGAGGATACCGCGAGCAAAACTACCGGCAAGAAAGCCGAGACAAATGACACACCGAAAGAAGAAATAGCTGCTCCGATAAAAGAGTCCGAAAACAATGTCAGTGCCGGAATATCGATCGGCGGGAATCCACCGGTTAAGGAGGCATATGACTGTGGAAGTGCCAATCATCATTGTCAAAACGCAGAATTTCATGCGTCTCTGCTCAATCGTGAAATGGAAGGCTGTCCGTACTGTGGCTCGCATTCCTGTGCCAGTTTTTATGCGGTTAACGAATGGGGCTTCACTTGTTATGACGCAACACTTTGCCCGAAATACAATGTGCAGCAGGATCCGGCAAAGGTTTGTCCTGATTGCGGAAGACCGAAGTGGTCTTTGGATAATCCGACAGGCTGCTTCCGATATCTTCAGGATACACAGTGCGAGTGTGGTGAACTTGTTCCGGGTAACACCTGCCATCACCATTAAACAGAATATTTCATCCGAGAGTCTGACAAAACCGTCAGGCTCTTTTTATATGAACAGGAGGTCAAAATGAGAAGAAAAATAATAAAATTTATGACCTGCGTTCTTGTTGTTGCAACGCTTTTCGCGCTGTCATGTATGTCCGCATCAGCTTTGTCATGGGACGGAAGTTCTACGGGCGGCGGCGGTAATACAACCGCTGCGGGTCCGAACGGATATGCTATTCGTACAGACGGAGATAACTGCATAGGTTATCGCTTTTCTGTTGTGGACAAGAACGGAGGAACAAAGAACGGCGCAGTCATTGATGTGTTCAGAAACACCTATTACGGAAACTATGAATACACAAATGGTTACAAGTTTAATACGAAATACAATAAGAAACAACTCATCAACAATCAGAACGCAGGTTTTTCAACGAATAAAAACAAAACAAATTGCTACAAGGAAGCAAACATGGGTTTTGCCGCTTCTTTACCTGCCCCAAGTGGCATGAGTTCCTGGCAGAACGACGGACGAAATCTTGATCCGATTCTTCACACACTCGGAATTGGCGGGATCGAAGCACTAAAAAACGGAGACAAGATTCTTGTTGAGCCATTGTATGATGTTCGTCTGGAAAGCGTTTATCATGCTCTTACTGTTACAGAGATTGCCATATACGGAAAGCACATTTTAGGCGCGTCAAGCAATGGCGGTTCAAGTTCAAACAGCGGAAGCTGGGGCTTTATTTCAAGTTATACTAACCGCCATTACCCA
>ENA-UOOR01004510-UOOR01004510.1-fermentation-metagenome-genome-assembly--contig:-NODE-4510-length-11052-cov-4.842503_pt1 | contig 11052 bp, 8 predicted proteins | sample MGYA00245780_ERZ724029 | MGnify/ENA primary metagenome ERZ724029 (study PRJEB28704, sample SAMN03018315) | fermentation metagenome | biome: anthropogenic terrestrial biome; feature: soil; material... | reverse complement strand
ACAAAATAGAGGCTAGCATCAGTCTTAATCAGTTCCGCTGCTTTCTGGAAGTTTACTAAAGCCTGGTCAATATCGCCTTGCCCTTCATATAATTCACCTAAGCTAGCATATAAGTACCCGTTATTAGGTTCGACTTCGGCGGCTTTAGCAAACAAGAGGAGAGCCTCATCTGTCCGGCCTTCCAACTTAGCTGTATATGCCGATAGTTTAACATCATGAATTTCAATTTTAGCCGCGTCTTTCTGTTCCTGGAACCACTGCGCTACTAGTTGATTCTGTTTGGCTTGTTTTAATTGTTCTTCAATTTCAGGTTTAACTTTTTCAAATTCTTCGCCAACCGCTTCTTTGCGATCAACGACTTTAATCAAGTGGTAGCCGAACTGGCTTTTAACTGGATCACTTACTTCGCCAGCTTGCAAAGTGAAAGCGGCCTTTTCAAATTCAGGAACAGTTTGCCCCCGAGAAATAAAGCCCAAATCACCGCCATTATCTTTGGAGCCCGGATCTTCTGAGAACTCTTTGGCCACTGCGGCAAATTCAGCGCCTTGATCTAATTTAGCCTTGATTTCGTCAATTTTAGCCTTAGCTTGAGTTTCCTGCTCAGTATCACCGGTAGTCCGAACTAAAATGTGTTGAGCATGAACCTCTTCATAAGCTTGAGTTACTTCTTCAGGTGTAACCGTACCGCTACCAGCTACCTGCTCTAACAATTTTTGCATCATTAGTTGCTCTTTAATTCGCGCTGCGAAATCAGCCCGGGTAACATCATTATACTTTAAGAGTTGCTCAAACTGTTCGTCCCCGCCAACCTGCTTGGCAAATTCAGCGATAGTTTCATCAACTTCTTTTTTATCTACCTTAATTTTAGCTTCCTTTGCAGCATGGAGTAAAATCTTTTCGTCTATTAGCTGTTTGAGTAATTGAGCACTGACTAACTCAATCTGACCGCTAGGTAAAGATCCATACTGTGCTTCTAAATTAGTTACATACTGAATAAGGGTATTCCGGAATTGAATTTGGTCAATCGCCTCACCATTTACAGTAGCAATTACACCAGCTCGAGCTGAACCACCAAAGAAACCGCCACCTGGTAGTCCAAGATACAACAAGCCCATGGCAAAAGCAACCGCCACAACAATGATGATTGGTTTCATATTCCGCCGCATTTTGCTTAATATCATTGAATCTCCCCCTAATAATCCGAATCAGAAACAATATAGGGACTAAATTATTCTACCGCAGCAGTTTAGAATAGTCAAATCATAAGAAAACCTTTTTCTGCCAAAATATTTATTAATCAAAATCGCCTAAACCCGCTTGTTCAGCGGCTATAGTTGTAGTCCCTCCATGTCCAGGATAGACAATGGTTTCTGCTGGTAAACTCGTTAATATCTTCCCTAAAGAAGCCTGGAGCTGTCGATAATCTCCACCTGGCAAATCAGTTCTCCCTACCCCACCTGCAAAGAGGGTGTCTCCACTAAATAATTTCCCTTGATCTGGACAGTAGAAACAGATACTACCAGGGGTGTGGCCGGGGGTATGCAGTACCTGCAGTGTTAAATCTGAAAAGCTTAAACTTTGCCCATCCTCCAGCCAATAATCAGATTGCAGAGATAAATTGTCCCAGCCTAAAAAGGCCGCTAAGTTAAGGTTGGAATCGACTAAAAAAGATGCATCGGCTTGGTGAACATAGATTGGAGCTTTGGTCTGTTTTTTTAACTCTGCTGCAGCCCCAATATGATCAACATGGCCATGGGTTAAAAGAATAGCCTCGAGCTTTAAACCTTTCTCAGTAAGTATATCGATAATCCGCCGAGCTTCCGCCCCTGGATCTATAACGATCGCATTGGTAGATTGAAAGCAGAGGTAACAGTTGGTTGCCAAAGACCCAACCGCAAAAGATATTACCGTCAAATCTCAATCGCTCCTCTCTACTATGTGCTAAAAGCGACGGCGGGAATCTAAGAGTAAAGTAACCGGACCATCATTAGCTAATTCCACTAACATATGGGCTCCAAACTTCCCTTGGGCAACTACAAACCCCTGCTCCTGTAAGCCAGCAACAAACTGCTGACAAAATTTTTCTGCCTCTGCTGGTGGAGCAGCATCAGAAAAGCTGGGACGTCGGCCATTACGACAGTCCCCTAACAATGTAAACTGAGAGACGACTAACATCTGGGCACCTACGTCTGCTGGCCCTAAATTAAACCGTCCCTGTTGGTCTGGAAAGACCCGTAAAGATCCAGTTTTAGCTAAGAGATACTCTAAATCTTCCTGAGTATCACCTTTTTCGACCCCAAGCAAGATCAGAAAACCGAGGCCGATTTCCCCGATTACTTGGTTCTCTACTAAAACACGGGCATAAGAAACTCGCTGTAAAACGGCGCGCATCCAATTCTACTCCTTTACGTTGGATTAGCTCGATAAACGTGAATGACCCCGTTGACCTTGGAAATCGCCTCAACTACCCGATCCATATGTTCTACACTGGTAATAATAATTGTCACGTGAATATTAGCTAACCGATTTTTAGCTGTCCGGGCATTGATAGCATCAATATTAGTCCCGGTTTCCGAAATAGCATCGATAACATCTGACAAGAGCTGCTGACGATCTAGCGCCTCCACCTCTAATTCAACATCGTAACCCCGGATAACCTGATTATTCCAAAAAACCTCAATCTGGCGCTCCGGGTCCTTCGCTAAATACGAGATATTCGGGCAATCAGAACGATGCACCGAAACCCCCCGTCCTCTAGTAATATAACCGACGATCGGATCTCCCGGAACCGGGGTGCAACACTTGGCGGTCCGAACTAGAGGATGATCAACCCCCTTAACACCAATACCGGCATCTCCATTACTTTTTACCGTTGTTTTCCTCTGTTGTTGCTGACGCTTAATATCCTGCTGCCGGCGGTGCCATTCACGTTCGCCAACTATTCTCTGGAGGACTTGTTTAGCCGATATCTTACCAAAGCCAATAGCCGCCAATAAGTCGTCATAAGTAGCAAAACCATAACGACCAGCAATTTCGGTAAGATTAGCCCCTTTCAAATGCTCAGAAAGCTCAAATTCATGTTTTTTGGCGTTATTCTCCAGCATTTCTTTGCCGCGTAACACCATTTGTTCCCGATTTTGCTCTTTGACCCAGCCCCTAATCTTCGAACGGGCTCGAGAAGTTTTAACTACATTTAACCAATCTCGACTAGGTCTGCTCGCTTTAGAAGTTAAAATTTCTACAAACTCACCATTACGGAGCTGATAATCTAGGGGGACAATCCGTCCATTGACCTTGGCCCCTACCGTATGATGACCAATATCAGTATGAATTGAGTAAGCAAAATCGATTGGAGTAGCACCTTTGGGCAAAGTTTTAAGATCACCTTTAGGTGTAAAAATGAAAACCTCATCTTCAAATAGGTCAATTTTTAAGGTTTCCAAAAAATCGTCAGGATCCTTAGTCTCTCGCTGCCACTCTAACATCTGCCTGAACCAAGCCAGTTTTTCTTCAAAATCCGCATTTTTCTGGCTGGTTCCTTCTTTATAACGCCAATGAGCAGCAATTCCATATTCGGCAGTACGATTCATCTCCCAAGTCCGAATCTGTACCTCAAGAGGTCGCCCTTTATCCCCAACTACTGTAGTGTGGAGTGATTGATACATATTGGATTTAGGCATAGCAATATAATCTTTAAATCGGCCGGGTATCGGCTTCCAAAGCTCATGGACAATTCCCAGTACACCATAGCAATCCTTAACCGAATCAACAATAATGCGAATACCGATTAGGTCATAGATCTCATCAAACTCTTTGTCTTGCTTCTTCATTTTGTTATAGATACTGTAAAAATGTTTAGGTCGACCTTCAATATGGTAACTGATTTGGATCTCGTCCATCTTCTGCTTAACTTTTTCGATAGCCGAGTTAATAAAAGCCTCCCGCTCCTGACGTTTATCAGAAACCATCTCTACTAACTTATAGTACTCTTCTGGGTCTAAGAAACGTAAAGCCAAGTCTTCTAATTCCCACTTAATCCGCCACATTCCTAAACGGTGGGCAATTGGGGAATAGATCTCTAAGGTTTCTCGGGCTATCTTTTGCTGCCGTTCTGGAGGTAATGCTTTTAAAGTGCGCATATTATGAAGCCGATCTGTGAGTTTGATGATAATTACCCGCAAGTCTTTGGCCATAGCCATAAACATTTTGCGTAAGTTTTCTGCAGCCCGTTCCTCTTTAGATAAAGTCGGAATCTTACTAAGTTTGGTAACACCGTCGACTAGTGCTGCAATAGATGGACCGAATTGTTCTTCTATATCAGCCAAAGTATACTCGGTATCTTCAACTACATCGTGGAGTAAAGCCGCAGCAATGGTTTCCAAATCCATTTCCTGCTCAGCCAAGAGAATAGCAACCTCTACCGGATGTTCGATGTATGGTTCTCCAGAGTCCCGGCGTTGACCTTGATGGGCTTTAGCCGCCAAAGAATAAGCCTGTTGGACTACTGTTACATCAGCTTCGGGATTATAGTTTAATATTTTTTTAATTAATTTTCTCGACCGAGCCTTGCTCACAAAACTGCTCCTACTTTATCATGTTAATCTTCATCATATTGAACTAGGGTTACTACTTTAGCATCTTCAAGTTTTTCCCTTCCCTGTAGAGGGGTTAATTCGACGATAAAGCCATAACCGATAATTTGGGCCCCTAGTTTTTTTATTAACTCAGAGGTGGCTGCAACTGTCCCACCAGTAGCTAAGAGGTCATCAATAACTAATACCCGTTGACCAGGTTGTAGAGCATCACGATGAATCTCTAAAGCATCGGTACCATACTCCAACTGGTATTCGACCCGAACCCGGTCTGCCGGCAATTTGCCTGGCTTTCGAACTAATACGAAACCTGTATTAAGCTTGTAGGCCAGGGGGGCACCTAAGATAAAACCTCGGGATTCAACCCCGACAACGACATCCGGTTTTAACCCGGCAAACTCTTCGGCTAATCGATCAACGACATATCTTAAGGCCGTCCGATCTTTAAGTAGAGTGGTGATATCCTTAAAGCTTATTCCCGGTTTGGGAAAGTCAGGGACTTCTCTGATTTTACTCCGCAGATCCATCTGTTTTCCTCCTACTCACTTGCCAAAATAGTTGGGTAAATCGGTCTGTTTAATAAAGCTAGAATTTCGTCTTCCGATGCTGTAAAAGCCCAATTTTGAAAGCTTTCAAATACTTCTCGTTCAATAATACCTTCATTATACCTAACTGAATCAGTCAAGTCCAGCTTCCCCTTAGGAGGCGGGTTTAGGTAAATCACCCGCGCCTTCCCTGCCTTCTCTCGACTAATTAAACCCAGCTCATAAAAGACCCCTAAGGCTGCCGAAATAGTTTCTGCTGACGGTCGGAAACGTTCTAAAGTAGCAGAGTTTAAATAAGCTGTTGTTAACTCAGCTAGTTCGGCGTTAGTTTCGTTAATTTCACCCTGTGGTCCAGCTGCCCCCTGCAAAACCCGGTATAAAGCGGCTAAAACTTCGCGGTCTGGAGATTTCGATTTGAGAATAAAACGGTTAATATCGGCATCCTGCTTATTATAAATTAGGTGGACCGAAGAGTGTTGATTATCCCGGCCAGCTCGTCCGCTCTGCTGGTTAAAATCAGTGGAATTAAAGGTTAAATGGTAATGGAGAACGTGACGAATATCAGGGATATCTACCCCTTCCCCAAAAGCGCTAGTTGCAACAACAGCCACTAGTTCTCCTTCCCGGAATAACTCCTCAACTAGTACCCGCTGGCTATTGGCTAACCCACCATGGTAAAAAGCAATACGATCTTTAAAAGGTCGGAGCGCTTTCCGTAGATCTTGAGCTAATGTAGTCGCACCTTCCCGACTATTCACATAAATAATCGCCTTTTCTCGACCTTGAATTAGTTCTACTAAATAATCAAATTTAGCCTTTTCATCTAACCCCCGTCGGTCTACTACCGTTAAATTAGTACGAATATGAGGGTCAATAATTACCTTATTAATAGATAAAGCGTTGCTAATCTCTGCAGCTACTTCATCATCAGCGGTAGCGGTTACCCCTAGCGTTAAGGGGCAGTTAAGTGCCTGTCGTAACTGAGCTAAGCTCCGGTAAGCAGAACGTTGCGAGTTAACCCGACCAATGTGATGGCTCTCATCGACAACAAATAACCCTAAATTTCCGACTAAACGGGGATGCTGGACCAAATGGCACTGGACAAATTCTGGGGTTGCCAGAATTACTTCCGCCTCTCCTAGATGTAGGGCCATAGCTAATTCTTCGCGCTCTCGAGTATTCAGAGAACCGGTAGCTTTATAGACCCTAATGCCAAGAGCCCCGAGCTTAGTCTGCATAGACCGGTACTGGTCGTTAACTAGCGCTCGTAGCGGGTAAATAATTAATGTACTCTTCTTTTCCGCTAAAGCTAAGTAAGCTGCCATTGATTGGAAAACGGCTGATTTACCACGACCGGTCCCCATTATTAGCAGCGTATTATTCCCGTTAACTAAAGTTTGGAGCGCTTCTTTTTGTTTAGGATGGTAGGAATTACCGTCGATAACCTTTTGACGGATAGCTTCAATTAAGTTTTCAGTGCTCAATTGCTGCAGTTCAGCTCGGTAGTTTCTCGCCTCCAACCACTGCAAATAGTCCTCAGGTGAAGGTTCTTTTTGGAGAAAAAGGTTAACCCCAAATGACTGGTCCGTCCCGCCACCGGTAACCTGGGAAACTGTAGCTTGATAGTTTACCTCTGTATCCAGCAAAGGAGCTAAATGCTTAGCGATTTCTCGTTTTAAATAACCGATCTGCTGTCCCTGCTGAGTTTCGATAGCAATGGCGTTGTTATCATGGGGGTTAGCAGGTTCCCGGGTTAACGTTACTTTTTCACCTGGCTCTAGTTCAGCGACAATTTCTTGACGGCCATCGAAACTTACCCCTACAGCTTTAGTATAAAACTCCTCTGCATCAGCAATTGTGGCGTACGGATCTGTAGCCACCGCTACCTCATTAAGAAATAGCTGGTCAATAGGGGTTAATTCGTCTACTGGTAGTCGGATATCCTTGGTTTGCATCTGGATAGAGCGGTTTCCGTTCCACTCGTTAACTTCTGGATAACCGGCTATGTCTACCAGCCCGCAATAGCGCTCTAGAATATCATTCCAGACCCCTAAACCAAACCCAATAGTATCTAAGGTGTGTGGTCCTTGAGCAACAACTAGTTTCAGATGTCCCTGCTCTCGGCCTACCTTACGGGTAGCTTCGACCTCTGCGCCTAATATCGCCAAAATCGGTTTGGAGTTGCCTATCCCAAAAGGTTCAAGGTTATGGAGCTCAGCAATGAAATCTTCAGTTAAATCACTAACCTCAGCCGTAGCTGCGATCTGTACCTGGGGGACCAAATCCTCCGGGGTTAGCATACTATCTACTACTTGGCAGAGTCTTTCTCTGAATTCATCAACCTTATCGGCTACAATGGTTAAACCAGCTGCACCACTATGACCGCCAAAGCCCTGTAAACAATCGGCACACTGCGTTAAAGCCGTATAAATATTTAGGCCAGGGATGCTCCGGGCGGAACCGTGCCCTTCTGTGCCATCTAAGCTAATTACAACTACCGGACGATAATATATCTCTACTAACCGGGAAGCCACAATGCCAACAACCCCACTGTGCCAGCCAACACCAGCAACAACAATCGCCTTGTCTTCGGGGTGCCAGGTCAATTCAACCGCTTCCAGGGCCTGCTGCAAAATCTCTGCTTCAATATTCTGTCGGTGATTGTTAAGCTCCGTAAGCTGCTGAGCCAAACTCTGGGCCTTACCCGGGTCAGTCGTTAATAGGAGTTCAAGGGCTAGATCCGCCTGCCCTAACCGGCCAGCCGCATTAATCCGTGGTGCCAAATTAAAGCCGACTTGTCCCGCTGTAATCTCAGCCGGATTATACCGAGTTTGTTCGATTAAAGCCTGGAGACCCAGATTAGCAGACCTAGGTAAATCGGCTAATCCTAAGGCAACTAGCGTCCGATTTTCATCGACTAAGGGAACTAGGTCAGCAACGGTACCCAGCATTACTATGGATAACGGTACGGGGAAGGAGGATCCTGGTATCCCTCCAACCTTCCATAAAGCCTGAGCCAACTTATAGGCTACGCCAACCCCAGCTAATTCCGAAAAAGGGTAAGTGCCGCCTGGTATTTTGGGGTTAAGTACTGCGTGGGCCGCTGGGAGCTCCGGTTTGGGGGTATGGTGATCGGTAACTATTACATCTAACCCTAACTGGTTGGCTAATTCTACCTCTGTACAAGCGGTAATACCACAATCCACTGTAACCAACAGGCTATATTTTTTAGCCAACTCAACAATGGCCTCAGCATTTAAACCGTATCCTTCGTCTAAGCGGTTAGGAATATAGTAGTCGGTAGCAATCCCTAAAGATCGCAACGTCGTTAAAAGGGTAAAAGTACTAGTAACTCCATCACAATCATAATCACCGTAAATTACTACCTTTTCCCCGGTTTCTCGGGCCTGCAAGATCCGTTCTACAGCTGCTTGTACCTGGGGCAAAAGGAATGGATCGTGAAGCTGACTAGCATCTTTAGCCAGAAAAGCTTGAATAGCACCAGGAGATTGGTAACCACGTTGGTATAGGATTTGGGCCGTCAAAACCGAAACCCCGGCCGCCTCTGCTAAAGCGGTCAAGGTAGTCTGGTCCGTTTCAGGTAATACCCATTTAGTATTGTTCGGTCCGTTCACTACACTCACCGTAATTTCTTCTATTAAAATAGAGCGGGATAGCCCGCTCCAATTCTAACTTTTTGGGTTCGCTTATTTTTGTTCAGATATAGCTAAATCGATTTCAAAATGACCTAACGCACTTTCTAGAGGTATACCTACTAAGTAATTCTGGAAACTAGATGAAAGTACACCGTGCCCGGTAAACAAAGCCGGAGGGCTTAAATCTAAACGATGTCCTTGCAAACTCAACTCCATAGCAGCCTGGCCGCTAATAATATTAGCTAATTCGCAAAGAGCACTTTTGGCCATTTCACTGAGTGTACCTTCTTCATAGCTATTTATACCGGTCATAGTCGAAGCTACCTTAGCTGCTGTTTCCAGGGGAAAGCTATAATAAACCACACCGCTTAAATCCCCAATAATACCTACGTGTACATTTGTTTCAAATAGTTTAACCGGAGAAGTTCGTACGGCAATCTTATCTTTTTGTACTGTAATATCGCAACCACCACAAAACTGTTTTAAAACCCGAGTAGTTGCATTGAGAAATGCATTTACTGTTTCGGCTCTCACCAAAAATCCTCCTTGCTTTCAACACTCTTTTTATCATAATATAAACTGCTGCTAATTGCAGTAAGAATCAATTAAAATTTGTATATTCCGGACCGCTGAAAGCAAGTCTTCCTCTTTTACTAGCAATGCATAACTGTTTAGTCTACAAACCCGGAAAGATATACCGGTCCCTTCCAAAACTTTTATTATCGCCTGGAGGTACCCCTTATCTTCTTGAAACTGCTGGTGTTGTAAGGATAGTAAACGCCAGCCGGAGTCCACTATAGCCGCTGGATAATCGGCTTCAACAGTCTCCCAAAAGGCGGAATTGACAATTAGACTAATCTCTTCTTCACTAGCACTAAGCTGATAGAAACCAGAACAATCCCCTAATTTATGGCGAATGTCATCTAGATGGTCGAGGGCTAAACTGACCAGACTAAGCGGATCATCTAAAACAACTACATTAGTAGCCGCTAACTGCTTACCCACTCTTTCAGCATCCTCAGGATCTACTATTTGGGTAGCATATAATTTCTGAGCTTCAGCTAATTGGGCTTTTAGATCTGTAATTTCGGCGGTTAAATCCTGTTTTGTCTCGGTTAACTCAGTCACTTCCCCAGTTAGTTTGTTGTTCTTACTCTGGAGGTTTTTTAGCTGCAGCCCCTGTTTTACCCCTTTAACTATACTCAGCAAACCAATCGCTAATGCACCGGAAAAAGCAGATAGTAAAATTACAAATACTAAAGATGTTTCAAAATGCCATTGTAGAAAATCGATTGGCACTACAACCGCATTTTGCACGGCAAAAAGGGCTACTATTAACGAAAAACAAAGAATGAAGATAATAGATAATTGCATCACTTTCACCCCTTTGCTCAGATTAACTCCTTAAAAACTAAAAAAATCATAATGAGACCAATTAAAAACTCGGAAAGTGTCCCGCCTAATGCGCCTAAGAAAGCACCAAAACCAGCTTTTATTGAACTAACCAAATCTTTCTGGGGTAATTCTAAGAGAACAGCTCCCAAAAATGCACCTAAAAAAATACCGATCGGCCCTGCTACTATTAAACCGATTACACCGCCTACTAATGCGCCGGTGGCACCCCGACTAGTAGCGCCACCCATTTTGGCTCCAACAATTGAAGCTAAATAAGCAATACCTTGACCAATTACAGCTAATAATGTGAGCGTAATCAAATTAGAACTAGAGATATAAATAAAATCAGTAAAATAAGCAAAAGTAGCGGCTGACAGCCAGATTAACAGTAACCCAGGTAAACTTGGCAAAATTGTCCCTGCTAAACCCAAAAGGCAAAAAACTGCCAATAATACCTTACCTGTTGCAACTGACATAAGCACACTCCAGAGAAGTCATAATAGCACTTATTCGCGTTTTAAGCAATCTCTTCCTACAAAAAAGAAAAAAAGCCATCAAATATATTAATGACCAGAGTCAGTTTTTGGGCACAATTACCACACAAGTTCCTGTAGCCAACCCAATGCGAACTGGAGCTGCTACTGCTATATTACTAATACCTAAAGTTGAACCAAAAGGGAGTTCTACCTCATACAATGGATACCGGGCATTTATAATAGTAACTCCAGATACAGCAAAATCCAAGGCGATAACGCTAAAAAGCTGCCCTGGCTCTAGCCATAAGTCAAGGGCCGGACGAGAAGAACATAGATAGTAGACACTACCAGAGACGGTAATTAAGTCTAAGGCCGAAAAATAGGGAGC
>ENA-UOOR01004509-UOOR01004509.1-fermentation-metagenome-genome-assembly--contig:-NODE-4509-length-11052-cov-5.869510_pt1 | contig 11052 bp, 15 predicted proteins | sample MGYA00245780_ERZ724029 | MGnify/ENA primary metagenome ERZ724029 (study PRJEB28704, sample SAMN03018315) | fermentation metagenome | biome: anthropogenic terrestrial biome; feature: soil; material... | reverse complement strand
ATAAAATAGTTGTGAAGCCATAGGACCCATTCCACCTATTATTCCAATTAGTTTATTCATTTTTTTTTCCTCCTATATTCCATTGTTAGTGTAAACCTATTTATATAAATAATAATTTAAACTCTATATTATCAGAGTTTTCAAAGATTTTTAAACAAAAAACAACGACTCCCTTTTTTGGTATAATTGAGTCACTAACCAAACAAAAATTCCAAGAAAGTGTGTCATTGTGTACTAAATTATATCATATTTACTTTTATATAGTCAATTTCAATGATTTCCTTAAATATTCTGCTGTTGCTGTTGTTCCATTTTCCAACATTTACAATGATGTTTTCGTAAACCCCTAGCACGTGACCCACCTAAAACAATGCCTTCTATATATGACAAAGAGGATAATTTTTCTCTCACTAATTGAATAATATTATCTACCATGACAAAACACTCCTTCATTACTTTTTATTTATCATCTAAAGATTTAACAACTGGAATAAGTGGGCAAACTATGGCAATACCAACTATTAGGATTCCCGATATTAAAAACCAATTATTCACACCTATTCTATCAGCAAATATTCCTGAAAGAATTAAACCAACAGGCATAGCCAAAGACATTATGCTTCCTGTAAGAGAAAGCCCACAGCACATCAATTGCTATAATGGCATTTAATTTCCAAACAGAATATAAAAATGCCGCAGCAGCAATAATTAAATCGTGCACGACGTGTTACCCTTGGTGATAGGTCAAAATTACTATCGTTTCATAAGTGGGATGAAAAATCTTATGTTTTTTCATAAAAACAAAAAGAAGCTATTTAATTAGCTTCAATAATTGTTCCTTTAATATCTTTATATCCATATCAATAATTTCCCAGATTAGATTTAAATTTGCACCTTCATAATCATGAACTATACGATTTCTTAACCCTCTCATTTTAAACCAAGGAATCTCAGGATATTTTGAAATATATTCTTTATCTAGTTTATTAGCTAATTCACCTATTTGACTTAAATTAAACACACATGCTTCAACCATCATACTATTATTTCTAAATTCAGTATAATCTACATCATTGGTATATTTTAATATAGATTCTATATAGTTAATTATCTTTAGAATAATCTTTTGATTTTTCATATATAACCATACCTCCATTTTCAATTTCTTGCATTATTAAGGAATCTGGTTCAATATGGGATCTATCAATTAAGTCTATATCCATTCCTAAAGTATCAACTAGTATTTCCAGTAGTCCAACAAAATCAAGTCCCCTTAACTTTCCATTTGTATCAATGTATAAGTCTATATCACTACCTATTATGGCATTACCCTTTGCATAAGATCCAAATAATATTGCTTTGTTTACTGGGTAATTTCTTAATATGGGAACTGTCTTTTCCCTTATAGTATCAACTGAAATAATATTAGAAGTCATAGTACTAATTCTCCTTGGTTATTTAACTATAAATTCTATATCTATTATATCATTAAATATGTTTCATTTGTAGTTATCATTGCAGAAAATCTAATATCTAATACTTTAATAAATGCCTAAGTAGATTATTAACACCATTAAATGAATTAAATATTGTTGCCTAAATTTATGTGGTGTGTCTTCTTTGGGGAGAAGCTTTTATTTTCAAGGTGCAGTTAATTTGACGCGTAACAATTATCTCCTTGGTGGATCCTATTATTTTATTATTAATCTAATAAGGATATCCAAAATCTTTCAGACTCTACAACGAGCTCTGATACAAGTTTTATGAAAGGTTTATAATTCATTGTTGTGTGTGCAATATCCAATACTTCATAATATTTTGATCTATCTTCATTTTTAATAATTATTGGGATATATCCATTCCTCATTAGCTCAAAGTTTAATAGAAGTCTTGCAGTTCTACCATTGCCATCAATGAATGGGTGGATTTTCACAAATTCACCATGTAGTAATGTTGCCCTAACTACTGGGTGATAACCTTCCCAATTATTGTCGTATTCTTCAATAAGCTCTTGCATTAAATCAGTTATTTCATAATGCTTGGGTGGAATATGTTTTGCACCACTAATTAAAACATTTTCTGTTCTGTATCTTCCAGCATTTTTATTGTCTATTTCCTTTAATATTAATGAATGAATATTTCTTATATTCCATTCTGAAATTGGCTCTTTGTTGGAAACTAAATCCTCTATAAATAAAATAGCATCACGGTGATTGATAGTCTCTAAATGTTCAACCATAGTTTTACCACCGACAGTAATCCCTTCAAGTACAACTTTTGTTTCAGACATTGTCAAAGTGTTTCCTTCAATTGCGTTACTGTTATATGTCCATTCTACGACTAATTTGTCATGAAGTGAGTCTGCAAGTTGTTTTGAAAATGGTCTATACTTATCAATTCTTTCTTTTAGGGAATCAATGATATTAAAATCATATTCTAAACCAAGGTATTCTTTTTTAATAGTTTCTCTTCCGTCAATTGGTTTTACTGCATCGAAAGGAATTGCCCAATTTCTACCTATCTTAATAGCTCCTTCTATTCTGCTTTCACGACATAGCACTCGTATTCTACTATCGCTTATTTCCCACTTTTCACTTGCTTCTTTTATACTTATATAGTCCATAAATATCACCTCACAGCAATTTTATGCCTATACCGGAATGATGTCAAGATAGCTTGTTAAATTCTTTCAATCTTTCTCTTAAAGAATTACTTTTTATCTTTCCGAAGCAATCCATTATCAATTAGTGCTAGAATATAAATAGTACAAGTTAAAAGTGAATAATTCCAAAATATAAAGTATAATAAAATTAATGAAAGATGGAGGAATTAATCATGAGTAAACAGTTTACTTTGAAAAAGGTAGTTTGCACTCCCTTATTCACTCTACATTTTACTCAGGAAAAATGGCATATACTTCATTTATTTGTGCAGGGTAACTCTCTGCGATACTACAATTATTGGAGCATCAGACTTGCCATGTAGGGTAGCTAAATAAGTGTAATTACATAATATAAACAACCTTTGATCCAGAACTGTATCCATTCTTATTGTTCACTTTCAAATAGCACCCATTTGTTATTAATCAAAACAACAATATTACCCTCATAATTAACATATTTTGAGCCTATAGAGCCAAAGTTTGTTTGCCCATTTTTTATTGGTTTTTCATGTTGGTCAACTGAAGAAATAACTTCCCCTACAATATCTGAATCACTGATTCAATAGATACTTCCTTTCCTGTATCCATGTAGATTTTATCATTTACCATAATCATCGGTCGCCTATCAGATAAGCTTACTTTTATATCAAACAACTTGAATACCATGTCTCCTCGTACATACGATAATGTGCCAATTGTACCATCTTCTGTATGAAGATATCCGTATTCGGCTGTGTCAAAGTGGACTGCATGGTGGCTATAATTTCCAAGCCTTGTAGAATTAATCACTTCTTCTATGGGAACAAACTGACTTTTAAATGAATTCTCCATTTGCATATAAGCTGTATCCTGCAATGTATTATCTGAAATGGTGTATACAAACATATTTTCACTGCTCATAGGGTGTAATTGCACCGTGTTACCGTCTATGCTGACCGAAACATCACAGTAGTTATCTCCTTGTGTTTGATGACAGTTTAAAGGCTTCAAGTCGAGGCTACGTATAATTTGTAATGAATTAAGGTCATATACAAATAGTCCAAAATAATCGTGGAAAATCACTATATCGTTAGAAGCATAGTCAAGCTCTACCATATCAACACTTACGGTTTGTTCAATAGAGAACTCTGCCGCAGTAGGTTCAAGAGTTGTTTGCCTAGATACTTGTTTATCTATAATTTCACTTTTATATACATATTGCATTAACTCTTCGAAAGTCTCGCGAGAAATCTCATGCATATCATCATGGCCAACATAGTAACTTCCATCCTTTTCAAAGGTGTAATATATTTTATTACCAAGTGAACCTATGTCTATTTTCAAATATCTGGAGCTATCTGGTACACCATTTATTCTTAGAGAACTATCTGGTGATCCGCTTAATATCAATGAAGGCATTTCAGATGCAACTCTTGAATTCCTTAAAGTATTTGACTTAATGATATCACCATTTTCAATTAGCATAAAAGTAGTCGGATAATCAAGACCTGTAATACGATTTACATGAGTAGCTACAAATTCAGGCGAATCTTTTTCCTTGACCATACTATAATTTATATCAATCCAATCACCGACTACGATAGAAGCTACATCGTAGGAAACCCTTTCATCAATGGCAACTGTAATAATGTCGCCAGCTTTATAGCCGTCCTTATCCGTTACAACTACGCCTGTTAATACTTGGCTGCCTGGTTGAGTTATTTCTACCTGAATATGTTTCATAGGACCATCAGAATCATCGCTGACTTTGGTGGAGTTTTTGTCCTCAGGATTTGCCATCAGTCCAATCCCAACTGCTGTCACAATTATAACTGATAAAGCAATTACCCAAAACCTTGGTCTTTTATAGTTTAAAACATTCTTAATCCTTCCTTTTACATTTCCCTCACCAAAGGCAAGTGGACTTCCATTTAAAAAAAGCTTCCCAGTAGCAAGGGATAATAACGAATTAGCATAAGGCTTTTTAATATCTTTATTTATTTCTTTCAATACTCTTTCGTCACAGGAGAGCTCCATATCTGTACTCATTAACATAAATGAAATCCACACAAGAGGATTAAACCAATGTATAGACAATACCAAGAAAGCTAATATTTTAATGATATGGTCCTTTCGATGGATATGGGTCTGCTCATGTAGCAAAATATAACTTCTCTCTTCATCGTTAAGTCCAACTGGCAAATATATCTTTGGTCTTGCTAAGCCAAGCACAAATGGTGTTTTCAAATTCTCAGCTTCGTAAATATTCTTCTCTATCAATTGAGCACTTTTAAGCTGTCTTTCTAATTTTAAGACAGATACTACACTATAGATAAGCAATGCTACTATGCCAAAAACCCAAATGTATCCCCCTATTTCCATATAAATCTGAATTGGATTTACACTTGCCCCAATAGTTGACGGAGGAAGTGATTCGCTTACAATTGAATCTATTACTTCTATTCCACTATTAATCCGTGGACTTTGCTGATAGATGATATCATGAGTGATAGGAACAACATTTGTATTATGTGGTAAAAGACTAAATATACTTTCAAAGGAGAATGGAAATATAAGGCGAAATGCCACTACACCCCATAAAGCATAGGAGATGAATTTTGGAGCTTTTTTGATTAATAGTCTGATAATTATCACAAAAAGTATTACATAGCTTGCCGTAAGGCTCATATTTAATACCGTGAGAAACAGTTCACCCATTGCTACACCTCCTTGTGCTCGTCAATCAATTTTTTCAACTCATCAGCTTGATGCTCACTTAATTTTTTAGAACTGATAAAAGCTGTTAGAAATTTTGGTAAAGATCCACCAAAGGTATCCTCAACAAAACGTATGCTTTGCTTAGCATAATATTCATCCTTTGAAATTTGAGATGAAACCACAGCATTTTCATTTTGAAAAATGCCCTTTTCACATAGCTTTTTCAGTACTGTATATGTTGTGGATTTTTTCCAGTTCATTTCTTTTTCACATAGCTTCACAAGATTGCCAGAGCCAATTGGCTCATTCTGCCAGATTAATTCTGCAAACTTTTCTTCAGCTTCTGCAAGTCTATATTCCTTCATGACAAACCTCCTTGGTCTATATGATATCGACTTCACGCTATAAGTCTATACCGAATAAACCAAATTGTCAATGATAATTTTTAAAATGAATATTTGAATTATTATTACAGCATTATTAGGATAATTATACCTTCTTAACATATACAACCCCTGCTGCACCAATCATAAGACAGTGAACATCTCCTGTATCTACAAGACCTACAATATCTCCTTTATTTCCTTTACATCCGACCACTAACCCCTGTATCAAATTACCACTCTCATCACGCGGAAGATTCTTACCCTTTCTCCATTGTGATACTTTAAAAGGAATATGCTCATATGTTTTAATAATTTCCCTTTGCGTAGCAAAACGAGCAACTCCATGTTGACCATCACCTACAGTTTTAGATTTGATTCCATTTAAGAAGTAATAATGAGCAAGTAAAGACAACCCACCAATAACTAAAAACATTAAAGAACCAACTCCTATCAATAAACCTGTGTAATGAAAGCTATAACAAGAATTGCTGTTCTCAACATTCCTTTAAAACTTTGACCATTAGAATAGATCCCACGTTTGTGAGCGTGGCAAGGGACTCCATTTTCATCATAACCTACAAATACTGCATTATGATATTCTTTTGTCTTATCTGCTGACTGTTCACAGCTTTCATAGAGTAATTTTTGTTTAGCGAAGAAACTTACCACATCACGATCAATATAACGATTTTTAATGAGATATGCAAAAACCCTCCGCATATCAGAATTTTTTGATGGAAGTTTAAAAGGTTTTTGTTCTACTTGTATTCTTTCTTTTGCCTTACTGTATACTTCACCTTGTTCACCACCAAGAAGCATTGTTACTGACTCTGGAAAAGATAAGCCATAAAATTTTTGTACAAAATCTATAGCTAGTCCACCCTGTTCTAACGCATGATCATACCACTCATTTCCTCTGACTGTAATACTGCGATCACTTGCAAGCCTTTTTTCTCTACCTGATACCAATAGTTTTTTGCCTTGTCTTTGTAAAAATTCTACAAGGTCAACTGTATTAGCTGTTTGCTTTTGTTCTTCTGTAAAATGAATGTAAGTACCCATAAGCGCCTCCTTGTGTGTTTTTCTTGTTTTTATTTTTCAATCGTCTATCCTCTTTTTTTATAATTTCAGCATAAAAAAACAGCCTTTCATTGAAAGACCGTAGTTTTTATCTATTTATTATAAATTGTCTTATATTCCTGATTTAAATTACTGTACTCATTAACAGGTTGGAACTTGTGTTCCTAACTATGCTTATAACAAGTGATTAAATCTATTTATTCTCTTATCTTATCTTATTTAAAATCTTCTAAAAACATATGTGTATTATTGATGTAAAAGTCGTATAATTCCGCCTTAGATTCACCTATTATTTCGGCTATTTCATCAAATGTATAGTAGTTTCCATCACAACCATCGTATTCTAATGGGTTTTCAAGGACTTCTATAAAATCCGATATAAATTGATTAGGTTCGTCGCCATAAGACTCTTCTAAATCTTCAACCGATATTGCTGTTAAGACTGAAATTTCTTTGAAAGTAAAAAACTCTCCTTCATCGTTACTCGTTTGGATTTTCTTTTGAAATTCTTTCTTCAAAAATCGCATATACATCATTTACTTGTGCTGGTTGTTTATCGTCCATAGTTCCATCATAGTAAACTTTCACTATATCACCAATATTGAAATCATCTTTAGAAACACTAACATCTGTCATAATAACATCAAGAGGAACAATGATTTTATCACTACTGATATTTTCATTAGAATTAACTTGAACTAACATAGAATTATTATCATAGATTTCTAAAACTGTACCAAATAATCGAGGTTTGTGCTGCATTACATCGTTCATTGTAAGTGGCTTTGTTAAATAAGTGAAAATCGAACCGCCTAAGATAAATACGCCTACAAACAAGCCAATATATTGCAGTATGTTATTAGAAGTATTTTGTAATTTACGTTGCTTTATCTTCTTTACAAAGTCACAAACTATGCCTATTCCATTAAACACCCAATAGCTTGTAATCCATACAATCCACAAGTCGTGTATCATACCATCTCCAGTTACAATGCCCTCAGTGTCTAATAATACACCTATGAAAAAAGAAATTATATATCCTAAAGTAGCTGTTAATGTCAATGTTTTTAGGTTGAAGATATAAGAAACCAAAAGTGTAATCACACCAAGAATTGCTACAATTATTGGTGCATCAGATTTTCCATGAAAGGTAGCCAAATGAGTGAAATGACATAATATAAATGAGATACTAAAAAATGTTATTGAGCCTATTATCTGAAAGACTTTTATATTAAAGATTTTTTTCAAAACTTCACCTCCTATTATATTAGGCGAAAATTTCTATCAAATGTTACAAGTAATTTATAAACAGTTCTCAGTTAAAAACTGTCCAGCAAATTCTGATTTATAAGTTTCTTGTTATAAGAATTATATTCACTAGCTAAAAGACTGTACATCGATGCATCAACAATTACTTTATTTCTACAATCTTCATGATATTTTACACCAATATAAGCTTTCAAAGAAACTTCCTTTCTTAATGCATAAATTCACTTTTGTGAATGCTATTTAATGTACACAAATAAATTATGTGTCCTATACAGCTAGATTAGGTTGTTTTTTTAAAATCGGATTTTCTATTCTATTTCCCCCGCAAATTGTGAGCCTACAAGTTCTTTAAGTACATGAACAATTTCTGAATTCTCTCCAACATAAAGAATAATCATGTTTTCTGATTTAAAGAAATGAGGATACGAAACCCATTCTATGTCAATGGACTCTTTCACATTATTGTAACTAAAGCCATCATTAGATAAATAAGAGGAATCTTTTTCCATCCTATTGCTGTTTTCATATAAATAAACCGATATATTATCACTTCCATTAAGAGTTAACCATTTCCGCTCCCCTAATAGTATACTCTCTTCTACATCTTCAGCCTCTATTGTATAACTCATGTTTTCAAGATTTCTAACTAATTCTTCATAAGCATCATATGAAATTTGTCTTGAACGATTACATCCTATAAATGTCAATAATGATATGGTTATGCACAATATAGTAAACATAAATTTTTTCATATAAAAACATCTCCTTTATAACATAAGACGATAAAAATTGCATCTTGTTCCAACACCTAATACATATTTTGAAAATTAAAATAAAAAAGAGTTAATTTTTTAGTTCGTATAAATCTACTGATGGATAATATATAAACATTGCGTCTTAATTGTAATGCCTCTTCAATCTTAATTATCTATTTTACGCTCAAAGATAATTTCATAATCTGTAGGTTTACCATGCCCATTATACTCTACAGGAAGAACCTGTACTAATTTCCAACCTTCTTTAGCATGTTCATCAATGATTTCATGATGATTTGCTACTGCAAAAAATCCTCCTAAAGTAGCCTTAACATATTTATATTGATACATATATTTACCTCCTATTAATATTTACTTCTCATAAATATACTTATATACATTTGTCACGAATTAAGTAATGGCTATCTATCAAAGAAAAACGATTTAATTACTGCAAAGTATTCTCTTATATACTGTGGTACCACTATGGTAGGTGGTACTTCTGCAGCAAGTCCATAAGCCTTACCCCCAAGTCTATTAGCCAATAGCTTGGACCTAAAAACATGGAATTTATTTGTCACCATTAAGACTCTAGGTTCTTCTAAATTATCATTCTCTTTAATTATATTTAGGCTATTTCTTATATTTTCAAATGTACTTGTTGACTTATCCTCAAGTATTATTCTATTTTTATCTATTCCATTATTTATTAAATATCTTTCCATTGCTTCTGCTTCTGATATGTACTCATCTATACCCTGTCCACCTGATACTATTATTTTTAAATCCTTTTGGTCATGTAAATATTCCTCTGCTACTTTTAGTCTTTCATATAAGGCAGGAGACGGAACATCTCCATATAATCTTGCCCCTAAGATAATCATATAATCGACATCATTTGTTTCTTTAATATTACCATTTACAATTATTAAACCTTCTATCAATATAAAAGAAACCAAAAATAATATAATTAATGACTTAATAATTAATTGAAGGTTTTTCTTGATTTTCATCTTCTGTACCTCACGATTTACATAATTTGAGTGTTGCATCATTCTAATATATTTTACTTTTGTGATTTCTTCTTGAAAACTTTATATATAACTCCTACTACTATTAGTAGTATTAGTACTATAATAATAATAGTCAATATGGGACTTCCACTTATAAAAATACTTGTTGGTCCATCTGCTCCACCAATTATAGCAATTGAATTTGAACTATTTGTACTCAACTATTATTCCTCCTTTGCCCTAATAAACTTTCTTCTATAACTTAATCTCCAATATAAAACTCAAAACCTTTATCTACCTTATTAAATATCCATTTCTTTCAAGGATTTTAATTGATTCATCAAAGTTTTCTTTTTTAGTCAAAATATAGTCAGTATTGTATGTTGACACTACGAATATTCCGATTTTATTGTCTGCTAACAATGTGGATATTTTTGATAAAATCCCTATGAGAGAAAAATCTTGATTTATTATTTTTAATTCCATTTAATAATCCCCCCTTGTATTCTCAATACAATCTTATCATACAAAATAGAAGTCTTATCTATTTTTATCAATTGTAATAATATTGTAAATAATTATATGATAAAAGGGGTCGGTTCCTTTTTATCATTTTAATGTCACATAAATATACAAATGTACATTATATAATTTAAAAGTATTTTTTACTTCTATACTTTAACACAAGGCCAATAACTATTAAGCTTACACCAATTATTAATAATCCAGCATAAGTAAATAATTGAAATGGCCCTCCCCCTAAAAAACTAAATGGATACTGTCCATTTATAATCCAAATATATCTTTCATAATTACTATGTATGAACCAATATAGACTAATTGGCTAATTATAAAAATGAACCCTAATCCTAATAACAAATCCAATATTAGCTCTTTCATCAAATTTTTTTCATTCCAATATTCTCCTTATTTAGTTCACATATTCATTATATAATAGCTTGATATCTTTTTAAACAATAACTTTGTAAACAAGTACAATTCAAATAAAGAGTATTAAGGTGTAATTTGTTGCTCATAATCATCTATCTTATGCCCCTGTGCAACAGTTATACATCAGTCTGTAACAGTTTCAAACTGTCATAATCACTTGCAGTAAGTTCAATATATACAGCACAATTGTTATAAAGCAATTTAATGCATTCTAAATTTCTACTAAAAATTCAAATTAT
>ENA-UOOR01004508-UOOR01004508.1-fermentation-metagenome-genome-assembly--contig:-NODE-4508-length-11055-cov-4.715455_pt1 | contig 11055 bp, 9 predicted proteins | sample MGYA00245780_ERZ724029 | MGnify/ENA primary metagenome ERZ724029 (study PRJEB28704, sample SAMN03018315) | fermentation metagenome | biome: anthropogenic terrestrial biome; feature: soil; material... | reverse complement strand
CCCATGCAGGTAGAGGCCCGAATTGATCAGGACTCCGAGATTAGTAGACAACTAACTTTGTGGAACCAAAGAGGCTCCTCAGTTATTCGGGGTAATTTAATAGTTATTCCGGTTAAAGGAACTTTACTTTATATTGAACCCCTGTATTTACGTTCTGAACAAAGTGAATTACCCGAGTTGAAAAGGGTAATAGTTGCTTATGGTAATCGGATTGTTATGGGTACAACTTTAGACGAAGCTCTGCGTTTAGTTACCGCTACTCGGGAAGAAGTTCCCCTGTCACCAGTTAGGGACGAAGAAAGACCGACACCAGAATTATCGTTACCTACAGATTGGCAAAGTCGTGTGGAAGAAGTAGTACAGCTCTTTAATCAAGCCCAAGATTATCTGGCTCAGGGGAACTGGGAAGCTTATGGTCAAACTATGTCCCGTTTGCAACAGGTCATTAACGAGCTAGATAATCAATCAAAGTAGGGGTTAAATTATGCAGCTACAGGAGATTACAGAGTATTCTGCTGGTGGGATTGTAGCCTATGCCGGTCGTATTTTGGTTATCCGACATGCCCGTGGCGAATGGATTATGCCTAAAGGGCATTTAGAAGGGGACGAGACCTCTGAAGAAGCGGCTTACCGAGAAATCATGGAAGAAACTAATTTGGTTTGTAAGTTGGGAAAATTAATTGGAATTACCGAATATAACTTTACTCGAGGAGATACCCTAGTCCATAAACAGGTAACTTGGTATTTAGCTGTTCCAGTTGATGGGATAACAGAAGCACGGCCCTTAACTACAGAAGGGATACTACAATTGGTTTGGCTGGAACCAGCAGAAGCTCTGGAAAGGCTGACTTTTCCCTTAGATAAAGAGATACTTTCTAAAGCCCTAAAAGATCTCGCAGCCGTTTAGATTGGCCTCGGCTAACTGGAATTTCTGTATTATTAGCGTCTTCTACAATGAGGGACAATGCCCCATTAAAGTAGGAGACGATTTCTTTTACATGATCAAGATTAACTAAATGGCTACGGTGAGCTCGGAAGAATGTCTTTCCTGAGCAGGCACCTAATTTATCTTCTAGTTCTTTCATGGTATATTTGGTTAATAAATTATCGTCAGCTAACTTAAAATAAAGGGCTCCATCTTCTACATAAGCATAGATAAGATCAGCCGGGTTAACTAAAACAGTTTTCCCTTTTTTTTCGGCAAGGAGTTTATTTAGATGTTGACCTTCTTCGTGGGTTGTATCGCTTGCCACCCCTACTACCTTAGATAGTGCTTTATTAAGCCTTTCTTCGGTAATCGGTTTTAGTAAATAGTCTACTGCGTTAACATCAAAAGCCTTAAGGGCATATTGTTCGTATGCCGTTACAAAGATAATCTGTGGCGGGTTTTTCATCTTTTGTATCTCTTCAGCCAGGGCAATACCATCTAGCCCTGGCATATCAATATCTAGAAAAACTAGGGTGTACTCAAGAGCGTTTAATAAATGCAATGCCTCTTGAGCATGAGTGGCCTCACCGACAACTTCGACCTTAACTTTTGCTTTAGAAAGCAGATAACGCAGTTCGGCTCGGGCCGGATATTCATCATCAACTATCAAGGCGCGTAAAATCATGCTGGATCTCTCCTATAAACTGGGCCTTCCGCCAGGGGAAGGCGATACTTACTGTAGTTCCCTGTTCAGGTTCGCTAATGATTGCGAAAACTAAGTCTTGATCATATAGTCTTTTCAGACGCTCATAAACATTGCTAAGGCCAACCCCAAAACCTGAGCCTTTGCCAGATACTAGCGCTTGTATACGTGTTAATTCATCCATACCAACACCATTATCACTAACTTCTACTTTGAAGATATCCCCATCGACTGTAGCTGTAATAATTAAGTGCCCCGAACCAACTTTAGGAGAAAGACCATGCCGAATAGCATTTTCTACCAGTGGTTGCAGTGTCAGCACGGGGAAAGGTAGTTCTAAGGTTTCCGGATTAACCCGATATTCTACGGTTAAACGGTCTTTAAAACGGTGCTGTTCAAGGTAAAGATAGTTTTTCACAAACTTTAATTCATCAGCAAAAGTATGGAGATGACCCGGTTTTTTTAAGGCTAAGCGGAAGAAGTTCGATAGTTTAATCAGCATTTCTCTAGCCTTGGCCGGTTCAACTCGACTATACATAATTATGGTATTCAACGTATTAAAGAGGAAGTGTGGGTTTATTTGGGCTCGCAAAGCATCGAGTTCGGCAATAGTTGCTAATTGTGTTTGCCGGTCCAATTCTGCTAACTCAATTTGGAGGTTAAGTAGCTGCCCAATCCCATCAGCTAATTTAATAATGTATTCTGGAGGATCACCACCAACCGCCTCATAAAGTTTTAGGGTTCCTACTACTTCTGAACGGCACTTGAGTGGGACTATTACAGCACCCTCTAGTGGACATCTACAGTCTTTACGGGGGCAGTCTAGTTGGCGCTGGTTGCGAATAATCTGCATTTTCCCAGTGGCTAAAGCACGTTTGGTTGCTTCTGTCAGGATATCGTCTCCCGGTCGGTGATTATCACAGCCCGCTCCAATAAAGGCAAGGACTTTTTCTTGATCAGTGACGGCTACAGCCGCTACATCACTGATCTTTTTGATAATTTCTGCTGTTTTAGTAGCCGTAGTTGGGTTAAGTCCTTGGCGTAGAAAAGGCAAGGTTTCTTGAGCAATTTGTAAAGTCTTACCGGCTTCTAAAGACTTTTCTGCGTTTAAGCGTTGCGGTTGAACTTCTAAACCAACCGATTTTTGAAGATGTAATTTACCTATAGTATAAACTGCAATCCAGTTTAACGCAAAAAATAAGCTTATTATTTGAAAGGCTGTAGCGGTATCCAGCTTAAAAAACAGCATTATGCCTATCTGACTTATAGTTAGTGCCACTGTTATTAAAATTTCTTTGAACCGCATAACGCTCAGACCTCCCTAGTAAGTAAAACTTATATTTCCCTACTGCCCTACGGATTCCTGCACTTGGCTAGTCAGCTCAGAGTGATATTTAGACCAGTTACCCTCGAATTTCGGCAATTGAGTGAAAATTTAGACCAATAACCATTAACGTTTTATATAATTACTGTTAACTACTACAGAAAGGGTGTGTGACTGAAAATGCAGAGAAATCAATTGAAAAGGATTTTGTTGGTAATTGCAGCTATATTAATTCAGGTTTGCCTTGGTACTGTTTATGCTTTTAGTGTTTTTGTTAACCCCTTAAAAGAAACTATGGGTTGGTCGCTAAATCAGGTTTCTTTAGCTTTTACTCTATGTCTAGCTTCTTTTACTGTTTTCATGAATGTTGCTGGCCGAGTACAGGATAGTAAGGGGCCTAGGGTGACAGCTACGATAGGTGGACTTTTATTAGGCTGTGGTTTAATCTGGTCTGGTCGAGTATCGAGTTTACTCGGATTTTACCTAGCTTATGGTGTAATAGCCGGAGCCGGGATTGGTTTTGGGTATGTAGCTCCAATTAGTACTTTGGTCCAATGGTTTCCCGAACGTAAAGCACTTATGAGTGGTTTAGCTGTCTTTGGTTTTGGTGCTGGTCCTTTAGTTTTGGCCCCTACCGCAACGTATTTAATTGGGCTTTATGGTGTCAATATGACCTTAACTTTAGTAGGGGTGGCTTTTTTACTATTAGTCTCGGGGTCTGCCCAATTTCTATCTTTACCACAGCAAAAAGGGGCAAAGAAAGCTGCAGAGTTTGAGTACAAGCAATCAATTTGGCAGACAGGTAACTTCTGGCGCTTATGGTTATATTTTCTAATCGGAGCAGGGGCTGGATTAATGGTTATTTCGCAAGCAGCACCTCTAGCCCAAGAGTTAGCTGGTCTGTCTGCCACTGAAGCTGCTGGCATAGTTGGTCTGCTTGCACTGACTAATGGTTTAGGCCGCTTATTATGGGGTTATATTGCTGATAAATTCGGTTATGAACGGGCTATCGCCTTTATTTTCGCTTTATTCAGTTTAGATTTATTATTAATTTTGCAGTTAGCGGTAAATCAGTGGTTGCTTAGTTTAGGTTTACTCATGGCTGCCTTCTGCTTTGGTGGAGTCTTAGCGTTAATGCCAGCTTTGACCAGTAAATATTTTGGTGATGCCCAGTTAGGTCGTAATTACGCCTTAGTTTTTTCAGCTTATGGGGTAGCCGGAGTTCTTGGTCCGATGGCTATTTCTACGATCTATACTCGTACAGGTGGCTACATGTTAGCCTTGTGGTTTTATGGCATAGCTTCACTATTAGCCTGGCTAAGTTTTCGGCCGTTCCGGACGATAAGGCTACCAATGAACAAACAGTTCAAGTCGTAAAATCAACAGTTGCCCCGTTATTTTTGACAATTCAGTCTATTTTCTTTGCGTAATCCGTGCTTTTTTTCTAGACTAAAACTAGAAGACGAGTATTTTGCAGACGAGTAATTTGAGGAGGGAATAACCGAAATGTTTACTAATTACCCGCAACAGCCACATGGTGGCAAATTAGTTAATCGGGTGGTAACCGGTGAAGAGCAGGTTGCAGAGTTAGCTAGAGCCAAAACTCTTCCGACGATTATGGTAGACCAGGAAGCAATTATAACAATGGAAATGATTGCTACTGGGGTTTTATCCCCTAACGAAGGTTTCATGAATGAAGCCGACTATAAATCTGTTCTTTATAAAGGTCGCTTAGAAAATGGTCTAGTTTGGCCGGTACCCTTAAGTTTTGCTCCAGCAGGTAGTCGTAATAAAGAGGTAGTAGCTTCACTTTCTTCAGGTGATGAAGTAGCTATTGTCGATGAAAGTGGAGAACCGGTAGCCATTCTCGAAGTAGAAGATATTTTTGAATACAATAAAGAAGAACGGGCTCTCTGTCTTTTTGGTACTGCAGATCGAAATCACCCTGGTGTTGATGCTATTTTCCGGCGAATGGGGGATGTTTCTCTGGGTGGGCCTATTAAGTTGTTGCGCCGTGTCAATTGGGGCCCATTTGAAAAACTACGGTTAGAACCGAAAGATACTTGGCGGATGTTTTATGAGGAGAAAAAATTCCGTTCAGTTGCTGGGTTTATTACCGGAGCAAACCCGGTACATCGGGGTCATGAGTATATCCATAAGAATGCTTTAGAAACGGTAGATGGCTTATTAATTCAGCCTCTGGTAGAAATGGCCAAGCGAGAGTATACTCGTAATGAGTTTCGTATTCTAGCTTACCGAGCTGTTTTGGATACTTATTATCCTAAGGGTCAAGCAACACTTGCTCCTTTAAGAGTTACTTATATTTTTGCCGGGCCACGGGAGACGGTATTACATGCTTTAATTATGAAGAACTACGGTTGTACCCATGCTTTGATTGGCCGTGATCATGCTGGGGTTGGTGATTATTACGACAAGTATGCGTGTCATACTATCTTTGATGAATTTAGTCCTGCAGAATTAGGATTGGATGTTCGTCTCTATCATGAAGTTTTCTATTGCACACGCTGTTCTAATCTGGCTACAGTTAAGACCTGTTCCCACGATGAACGTTTCCGAGTTAGTATTTCGGGTACCGGTATTCGGGAAATGTTACGTCGAGGGATCATGCCCCCTAAAGAAATTTGTCGTCCAGAGTCCAGTCGCATCGCTATGCAAGGTATTCAACCTAAGGGTGTTGATGCCGAAAACAATTCTATCTATCCGGTGGGTAGAACGATTAAAGGTATTTTCCCCTTTTATTTAACAGCGACAAGATTAGGTGGTAGATACCGCTATAAACCGTTAACCCCAGAAGAACTGACTGAGCGTGATTTAGAGGCGGCTATTACGGACGTACGCTTGAATGCAGACCGAATTTATAGTGAAACTTATGCTGAGTTTAACTATGCAGGGGATACCAATCGCAATCTACAGCCGCAGTGGGTTACCGATGCTCGGGAGCTAATGCAGCTACAACAACAAATGGTAATCCAAGATTTAGAGGAAAAAGTTGAGCAAGCTCCAACCGTTGCTTCCGATGAATTTATGTATCAGGATAAATCCGAAGCTCAGAAAGAATTAGAAGTAGCTCAAGGGATTTTAGAAGATATCCCGCTGCCTTTGCATTCGAAAGAACTACAATATCGGATCTGGAACCCCTTACCGTACCGCCGTTATCAGGGTATTGATGATCCAGATCAGGAAGAATCTGATGATTCCGGCGAAGAAAAGGTGTCTAATGTCGGGTAGACTTAAATAAGGCGTCATAACCCCCTAATACGTGGAATATATTTGTGACGAAAAGGGGGGAGGTCTACCAGATGGCAAGGTTCAAAGATTGGGAGACAGAAAAAAGCGGACCGGGATTGTTTTTCGTACTGATTGCGCTAGTGGTAGTAGCAGTTTTGGGAGCTAGATACCTTGGGTTTTATCCGGGCAGCGGGGATGGGATTACGTTAACCCAAACTGAGCCCCCGATGGTTACGGAATTTGTGCAGCCCCTCGGTCCGGTAGTCGCTATCTATCACACCCATACTAGCCAAAATTACGCACCAAAAACTAGTTTTGCTACCGGTCAACCTGGAGATATCGTGCAAATTGGGCAGGCTTTTGCCCAGGCTTTAGAAGTACGGGGAATAGGGACTGTACATGCGCAGTCGATTCATGACTATCCTGTTTTCCGAGTAGCCTATGAAAATGCTGCCGAAACGGTTGCAGCTACTGTTGGCGCTAACCGTTCGGTACAGATGATCTTTGATATTCATCGCGATGGGTTACCGGTTTCGGCTAAGGCTGATAGGGTGGTAACTACAATTAACGGCTTAGAAGTAGCTAAAATTTTATTGGTAGTAGGTAAAGATAACCCAAATTATGCTCAGAACCTGGCGTTTGCCAAAGAGTTAGAAGCCCGAATGGAAGAGATGTATCCAGGGTTATGTCGTGGAATTATTACTAAAGATGGTACCTACAATCAAACGCAACATTTGCAATCAGTCGCGGTTTATATCGGTAGTTATCCGCAAAGCACTGTGGACCAAGCTGAACGTAGCGCTCAACTGTTAGGAAACGTAGTAGCTACAATGGTTCAGGAACCTTACTAAGGTCTTATGTTGGAGTACTAAGTTATTAAAAATACTTGTTCTCTTCGGGGAGCAAGTATTTTTTTTATTGCAGGGATTGGCCAAGCTATACAGAATGATAAACCGGACAAAGAAGGATAATAAACTGGCAACCAATATTAACTGCAAACCATTTAGCTATAAAGTGCGTAGGATATAACGGGAGAAATAGATGTGAAGTTTTCTAGGAGTGACTGCATTTGATGGTGGAAAAAATGAAAGTGCACTTAATTGGAATCGGTGGTTCCGGTATGAGTCCCATTGCTAAAGTCCTTTTGGAGCAGGGGTGGGAAGTTTCGGGATCTGATCTCCACTATACCGCTACTATAAAAAATCTACAAGCATTAGGAGCTGTTATCCATACTGGACATAATGCCGCCAATTTAAATAGTCCAGATTTGGTGATAACCTCTACAGCTATTGGGCCTGATAACCCTGAGTTGTTGACGGCTAAAGCACAAGGGGTTCAAATCCTCCATCGTTCCGAAATGCTGGCTATGCTACTCAACCAAAAGAAAGGGATCGCCGTAGCCGGTGCCCATGGCAAAACTACTATTACCTCTATGATCGCTGTGATTATGGAGCGTTCGGGTTTAGATCCCACAGTATTAATAGGTGGCGAACTGAGTGAACTAGGTGGTAGTGCTCGGTCGGGTCAAAGCCCTTATTTAGTTGCTGAAGCTGACGAAAGTGATGGCTCTTTTTTACGTTACAAACCGTATGCAGCGGTAGTCTCTAATATTGAAGCCGATCATTTGGAAAACTTCAACGGTGATTTTACTAAAATTGTAGAGAATTTTGCCCAGTTCTTAGAAAATATTAAACCAGAGGGGTTAGCCGTTTTAGGTACCGACGATCCACTGGTTCGAAAAATTCAAGAACGTTGCCGGGTACCGGTAGTTAGTTATGGTTTGGAAAAAGCTGATTATACGGCTAGTTCAGTAGAAATGAGCAATGGAATAACTCGTTTTGAATTAGTTGTTAAAGGTGAACCCCAGGGGACAATTGAATTACGGGTTCCAGGTAGACATAATATTTCTAATGCTTTAGCAGCTATTGCTGTGGCTGATCATTTAGGGGTAGACTTTGCGGCTATTAGTAAAGCTTTAAAAGAATTTCACGGGGCTAATCGGCGCTTTCAGTTTGTTGGTAATGTTAATGATATCTTAATAGTTGATGATTATGCTCATCATCCTACGGAGATAAAAGCCACTATCCGGGCGGCTAAGGAGGGATGGAATCGGCGAGTTATCGCTGTATTTCAGCCCCACCGCTATACTCGGACTCAATTTCTTTTTAAGGAATTTACCCAGTCATTCGGTTTAGCTGACGAGACGATAATAGCTAACATCTATTCTCCTGCACCAGATAAACCGATTCCTGGTATTACTGCAGCCGGGTTGGCTCAGGCTATTGCTGAGGAGTCAGGCCGACGGGTCCGGCAGTTCGATGACCATGACGAGATTATTCAATATTTAGCCGGTAAGTTGCGGCCAGGTGATATGGTGATTACCATGGGGGCCGGCGATATTTGGCTCGTTGCCCAGCAGTTAGCTGAGGCACTCCGAACAGGACTCGGCAATGCCGTAGGGTAAACAAACAGGGTTACCGCTTTCTGGGTCGGATTTGACTATCGCCTTAACCCGGAAAACATCAGCGAGTAATTCTGCAGTTAAAATCTGTTGTGGTGATCCTTGAGCTACAATTTGGCCTTTTTTAAGGGCGATTAAACGGTGACTATAACGAGCTGCCTGGTTAATATCATGTAACACCATAACCACGGTTAAACCTAATTCTTGGTTTAACTTGGTTACTAATTCCATAATTTCAAGTTGATGACAGATATCTAAGTAAGTAGTCGGCTCGTCAAGCAACAAAATTTCGGGAGACTGAGCTAAAGCCATAGCAATCCAAGCCCTTTGACGTTCACCGCCAGAGAGGGTGCCAACTAACCGATCAGCTAATTTCATTGTTTTTGTTTCAGTTAAGGCCCAATTAATTACTTCATAATCGTGAGAACTAGAGCGTTGCCACCATTTAAGATGAGGGGCTCGGCCACGACTTACTAGCTCTAAAACCGTTAGATCTGCAGGAGCTTGAGGTGTTTGCGGTAAGATTGCTAGTTTTTGCGCAACCTGTTTTGTTGACAGGGTTTGAATATCTTGACCATTAAGGTAAACCACACCGTTTTTAGCTTTTAAAAATCTAGCCAAAGCTTTTAAGATAGTGGACTTACCTGAACCGTTAGGTCCGATAAAAGTAACTACCTCCTGCGGTTTAATAAATAAATTTAATTGTGGGACGATGATACTGGACTCGTAAGAAAGTGTTAAATTTTTGGCTCCCAGAATCAATGTTTTTGCCCCCTTCGTAATAGATACAAGAAAAATGGTGCCCCAAATGCTGCGGTTAATACCCCTACTGGCAGCTCGATAGGGTCCATTACCATTCTAGCACCAATATCGGCTAAGACAAGGAGTGATCCTCCTGCTAAGGCCGAAGCAGGTAAAAGAAAGCGATAATCCGACCCAGAAAGCAACCGAATTATATGGGGAACAATGAGACCAATAAACCCGATTAAACCGGCGACACTAACAGCAGCAGCGGCTAATATTGAGGCTAAAGCGATTAACAACACCCGTATTCGTTCAACACGCATACCTAATCCAGTAGCCATCTCGTCACCTAGGAGTAAGATGTTTATTTGTCGCCCGGTAAAGAGACTGATGGTACCTGCTACAGCAATATAAGGCCAAAGCTGGTGCCAGTGAAACCAACTCCGTCCGGCTAACCCCCCGACTAGCCATCCCATCACCGCTTGAACGTTTTCGCTGAAAACTACCAATAGCCCTGAGGTTCCAGCACTCATTAGCGAAGAAACAGCTACTCCAGCTAAGATTAAACGCATAGGAGAGACCCCGGCTTTCCAGGCTAGGCCATAGACAATAGCGGCACTAGTTAAGGCACCAATAAAAGCGGCTAATGGAACGTAAGAAGAAGGAAAATTGGGGATAATCGTTAAGGCGGCTACTGCAGCAAAACCAGCTCCAGCAGAGACGCCGATGATATGTGGATCTGCTAGGGGGTTACGCATGACCCCTTGAAGTATTGCTCCAGATAAAGCTAGTCCGGTTCCTACTAGCATCCCAACTAGTGTCCGTGGCAATCTAATGTTCCAGACGATTTGGTAATAAACGTCTTGTTCCACACTTTTGTCTAGTAAGATTTGCCAAACTTCTTTAAAACTCATTTTAATAGGACCAATGGCAATACTGGCCGTCACTGCAGTAACGGCCAGTATCAAAGTTAGAGATAGAACAAGCCATTGACGGCGGTGTTTAATGGAACCACTAGCAATGGCGACTTCAGGTTTACTCACCGACAAAAACCTCCGGATAAAGTGCTTGAGCCATCTCATCTAAAGCGTAAATTACCCTTGGACCCGGGTTCATAAAAAATTGAGAATCTAATTCATAAACTTGTCCATTCTTAACGGCCGAGAGGCTAAACCAAAGCGGATTACGGTCGTAACCTTCTAATGCCGAAGAGGTATCACTTGGTCCCATAACCGGTTTAACTGCAAAGATAACATCAGGGTCAGCCTTAGCAATATACTCTAAACTTAATTTAGTAAAACCAGGGCGGTGTTCAGGACCGGCGTCACCAATATTTTCTGCACCAAGTAATTCTAAAATATCGCCAACATAGCTATTGGATTTGGCTACAGAAAAAGCTTCGCTACTACCTACTAGGACTACAGCTGTTGGTTTTGTTTCTGGTAGTTTTGCTAAAATGTTTTTGGTCCGATTTTCAATAATCTCGACTAGCTCTTCAGCCCGTTGAGTTTTTCCAGTAATTTCCCCTAAAATACGGGTCTTTTCAATGACCGCATCGTAACTATCGATATCATACAAAAGTACTGGAGCGGCTAATTTTTCTAAGTCATTTATGTACGCACCATGTAAGTTTTCATTGCCGATAA
>ENA-UOOR01004507-UOOR01004507.1-fermentation-metagenome-genome-assembly--contig:-NODE-4507-length-11059-cov-3.146492_pt1 | contig 11059 bp, 9 predicted proteins | sample MGYA00245780_ERZ724029 | MGnify/ENA primary metagenome ERZ724029 (study PRJEB28704, sample SAMN03018315) | fermentation metagenome | biome: anthropogenic terrestrial biome; feature: soil; material... | reverse complement strand
AAGTCTCAGCTGGAGGCAGTGAGGGCTCGTGTGCTTGGGATTGTGTTAAATGGAGTAGAGGATAAGGCTAAAAGCCATGATTCTTACTATTATTGAGTACTTAACCGGGAGGCTGTCCGCGTAGCATACGGGTTGGTTGTTTGTGGAAATAACGGGTCTGTATTTGAGCTATCAGTGCTAGGTCAGGCTAGCGTCAAGAGAGTCTATTGATTACTTGTGAAAGGTGGGCAAGGTGTGTTCGCGAAATTCAGGCTCAAAATTGCGCTAGTGTTTGTGGACATGTTCGCATTATCCTTCTCCGGGCTAGTGGGGCTCTGTTTGCGTTTTAATGGGTGGCCAGAAGCCCCTTACATACGCACCTGGGGCTATTATCTCTTAGTTGGGGTTCCGCTTTATTTTGTCGTCTACTATTATTTAGGCTTGTATAGACACCTTTGGTATTATGCAACGGCCAGTGATCTACTCACAATCACCGGTGCAGTCTCTATTGCTTCAATTTCCTTGTATGGCATCATGCATATTGGTCTAAGGGTTGATCTCTTGTGGAGTGTCTTGGTTATTGCTTGGTTCATCAATGTCCTTGTTGTAGGTGGTGCACGGTTTGCTTTGCGGCTTCGGGCTGATCTCATCAAGCGTAGTACTATGAATGGCAGCAAACGCACCTTGATTCTTGGCGCTGGCGATGCCGGTAGGATATTGATGGAGGAAATTGCAAAACATCCGGAGCTAGATTATAAGCCTATCGGTTTCCTGGATGATGATGTGCAGAAGGTAGGTCTGCAGGTGGCTGGTTTGCCTGTGTTGGCCAAACAGGACATGTTGGAAGAAACTGTTTTGTCGCACGGAGCTTCCAATATTATTATCGCCATGCCATCAGCTCCTAGCGCAAAAGTTAAGGATTTAGTCCAGTGCTGTGCAATGCTCGGCATTAAGCCTAAGCTTGTTCCAGGCCTTTACCGGGTTCTGAACGGGGGATTCAACTTGAATTCTCTACGTGAAGTTCAACTCGAAGACTTGCTATCAAGGCCCGAAATTAAGACTGATTGTGCTGGCATTGTTAGTTATGTGCAAAGCAAAACGGTATTGATTACTGGCGCTGGTGGCTCAATTGGCTCAGAGTTGGCGCGGCAAGTAGCTCATTTTGGTGCTGGTAAGTTACTTCTCTTGGGGCATGGCGAAAACAGTATTTATCAGATACACAAAGAGTTACGACAGAATTTCCCTAGGCTCGCCCTTGTGCCGCTCATTGCGGATATTCAAGACAGACCTCGCATTGACGAAATCTTCGCCAACCATAAACCACAGGTTGTATTCCATGCTGCCGCTTATAAACACGTGCCTCTTATGGAGCACAATCCGGTTGCAGCAATCAAGAATAACATTTTCGGTACTAGGCATGTGGTGGAAGCAGCTAACAAATATAGGGCAGAGTGCTTTGTCCTGATTTCGACCGATAAGGCAGTTAATCCGTACAGCGTAATGGGGGCAACAAAGCGTTTTGCTGAGATGCTAGTGCAAAGCACCAACCTGATCAGCGCGAGTAGATTTGTAGCAGTACGTTTTGGCAATGTGCTTGGCAGTAGGGGAAGCGTAGTGCCCTTGTTTAAGGAACAGATCGCACGCGGGGGGCCGGTTACAGTCACGCATCCCGACATGACGCGTTATCTTATGACCATTCCCGAGGCAGTGAGTTTGGTCATACAGGCGGGCTCAATGGGGAAAGGGGGTGAAGTTTTTGTGTTGGATATGGGTGCGCCTGTAAAAATAGTTGATTTGGCACGCGATATGATTATTCTTTCAGGGTTAAAACCTGATCAAGACATAAGAATTGAGTATACTGGCATACGGCCCGGTGAGAAGTTGTTCGAGGAGTTACTAACGGCAGAAGAAGGCATAGGCACTACACAGCATCAACGTATTTTTATTGCCAGACAGAGAGTCCCAGATACTCATGCCCTTAGTCGTGCCTTAGAATCTTTTGGCTCCCTAGTAGAGTCTGGTTGTCAGGGAAAGGAAGTGCTCGATCTCGTATTAGGGCTCGCTGAAACTCCTGCACAGGTCACTCTCTCGAATGCAAATGGATGAATGTTGCCGGAGACGTTGCTTTTCCTATGTTCTGCTACTACCCAGCATCACATCCTATTTATTGAAGTAGCTACTCTAGACTGTGTGAGGTTTGATTAGGGGTGAGCCAGACTGTGAAGGTGTGGATGATATCGAATTTTTGGGGTCTACCGAGCCGTGGTAATGGTAGGTTTGATACTCTGATGCAAGCCATGCGGGCTGACGGAATGGAGGTAGTTGCTTTTACCAGCAGTTTTTCACACCAGCTGAAGCGACATTTACTCCCGAACGAAGTGCCTGCAGGTTTCAATCTGATTCATGAACCAGGTTACGCTGGCAACGCCAGTATGGTGCGCTTACTAAGCCATGTTTCGTTCTGCAAAAACCTCGTCAAGGCGCTCCGGAAGCGGTTACAGTATGAAAGGCCAGATTTGATTTATGTAGCATGTCCGCCAACGCTTACTGCTCGTGGGGTTATTTCGATAGCAAAGCAATTTGACATTCCCTGTATAGCGGATGTCCAGGACTTGTGGCCCGAGGGGTTGCGGGTAGCTGTCCCAAAGGCAGGGCATAGTCTCTTTTCGCTTGCGACAACCCCTTGGTTAGCGTTAGAAAACAGCGTTTTTCGTAATGCCCCGTCAGTAATTAGTGTGTCAAAGACATATAGTAAGCGAATAGACACAGTACGGCGGCAAGGAGAAACGCCTTATTATTATCTAGGCGAACAGGTGCAATCAATACCCTATTGCACTTGTCGCGAATCCAAGAGACTAGAGATCATCTACATAGGAACACTTAGTTTTAGTTATGACATCCATACCTTCATTAAGGCCTGCGCAAGAATAAAGGAGATGTTCCCAAAGGCGCAGGCGACGATATTGGGGGGAGGTCCTCATGAGGATGAATTTCGTTCCTTAAACGGGCAATTAGGTGAACCAGTTACCTTTGGTGGATATTTGCCAAAAGACGAATTAAGCATGTATATGTCTAGTAGTTTGGTTGCAGTTAACGCGATTGTGGCCTCTAGTGCTACAAGTTTGCCTAACAAGATTTTTCATTACGCTGCCTGCGGGCTCCCCATCGTTAATAGCGTTCAGGGTGAACTAGCTGATTTGCTCAGCTGTTCCAATGCTGGTCTGCAATACGAGGCTAATAATGTGGCAAGCTTGGTGTCATCGCTTACTAAGATAATGCTCCTTGACAAATCCCAGTATGAAGCAATGGCTCGGGGTGCGAGAAATATGGCTGAGAAATACGGTGATCGTGCCTTGATTGAGCCAGCGATTATCAGTCATGTACGTAGGGTACTTGATGAACGTACATCCTCTCTGTGAACCCATTTTCTCAATGATAGACCGCGCCCCTTAGAAAAGGGGCATGTGTAGAAAGGGGAGCAGACTTGAACTGGGCGCGTAGTTATTTCTTAATGGTTTTGCTAGTAGCTATAGGCCTGATTACACTGACAGTGCTTACTGCTTGTCTGGAACCAAAGGTTGAGTACTTACTCTCTGTGCTTTATGTTTTGCTCATTACTTTTATAGCACTTGTATCTGACAAATTGAGACTTGGCGCCGTACTGGTATTAGTGCTAGGTGCCCCACCTTTTGTTGAGTATGAGTTGGCAGTAGTTGAAGTAGTCTCCAGACGTGCAGTTCCTGGCATACGTGATACTATCGCATATCCGATGTTTACCATTATCGATGCTGCGCTGATCCTGACGCTAGTTGTCGCAGCTGCAAAATGCTCATTGCAGCAGCGCACAGATAAGCTATTTAGGATGTGGCCATTATTCGCCGTAGGTATACTTCAGGTAATACCGGCTCTAGTAGCGGTTTTGAGAAACCTAACGACACCCTATAGTGGGGTAGCTCTTACAGGATTAAGCATGACTATTTCGATTCTTACTGTCATCGCTCTTGCGGCCTGCTCTCTTGTTGCTGGCGCTACAAGTAAGGGCACCCTAGTAGGCCTCGGTTGTGGTACCCTGCTTTTTTGTGCCGAAAGCTTCTATGTCACATGGTACAAATATGGGTCCATTTCGTTGGGGGGTACCCAGTTTACTGGATTGATAGCAGGACCTGGTGCTACAGGGAGCCTCTTGGTACTTGTAATACCTTCCTTGTTCATCTGTGCGCTAGGGTCAAAGGGACCACTGCGAATCTTCATGGGTTTTACCGCAATCATCGCGTTCGCATACTCAATACTGACATATTCCAGAGCAGTTTACTTGGGCCTATTGGTATCCTTTTTTGTGCTTTCATCTGCCCTCAAAGGGAAGACAAGGATGCACATGGTTAAGATATCTTTGTTAGCAGCTATGCTTGTGATGTTGCTTGTTGCCTACACTTCTGCTAGCTTGCAGCAGAAGTTTGTATCACTATACTCTGAAAGCCTACAAAGCACGTTTAATTTGGAGAGTAGACTTGTTTTTTGGAAACACGCGCTCTGGTTAATACAGAGCAACCCTTGGTTCGGTATTGGCCCCAAAATGTGGGTCCCAAACGCTCCTAATTTAGGATGGCACGTGCATCAGTTGTACTTGCAGTATGCAGTAGAACATGGCCTCATTCTCTTCTCATTCACCACCTGTATTTTAGCAACTGCCGTCTTTGGAGCTTTTGCACATACAAGGAAACTGACTGAGCAAGGTTTACGTAGCTTTTATCTGGCAATTCCAGCCGGGATTCTAGGCTTTTTAGCTAGTCAAATCTTTGAATCAAACTTGGGTGATTGGAGAATTTACACTGTGTTTTGGAGCTTGATGGTTGTTATGTTGTTCAGACCAACTAATTCCCAGGATGCAGTAGCAAAACCAGCAGAGCAGGTTGCTACGCAAGCAATAGCAGAGGTGTTTTAAGCGGGCGACCTGATAGCCTAGGGGGTTAACACTATGAACTTGGGATTCCTGTTACCGAGGATTGTGCATATTGCATCATTTGGACATGAAACGAGAGGGAAGAGCCTATGGCACAAGAAATAGGTAGTTGCTTTTGGCTAGACAGGTTCGAGCAAGTAGGGCTAGGCGGAGAAGAGATATCACTTAGCCATCTGAATATCGAGATTGCGGATGCAGCATTGTTATCTACTGGGAGAAGCGCCATTTCATATGTATTAGAGCATATAACTAATGGGGACCGTAGACGAGTTGCCCTGTTACCCCCATTTACATGTTATACCGTCATTGAGCCTTTTCTTCGGGCTGGGTATCAGGTTATTTACTATCGTATTGCTGAAGATCTATCATTGTCCACGGATAGTCTCAGGGAAGACATAGATAAGTATCATCCCAGTGTCCTGCTGGTGCATGGATACTTCGGATTTGATACTTTAAGGAACGCACAGGATTTGCTTGTAGATATCAGAGACGCAGGTACGATACTTGTTGAGGATGTGACACACACAATGTACTCGGAGTTTGCCCATGTTCATGCTGACTATTATGTTGGTAGTTTCAGAAAGTGGGCGCCACTACCTGATGGGGGAGTGGCTGTAAGCACCAAGGATAAGTTCTCATATAAACCTATGACAAGTGACAATGAATTGCAAGAGGCTAAACTACAAGCTTTCCATGCGAAGCATTTGTATATGGATCATGATACTGGCAACAAAACTGAGTTTCTACGGAAGTATAGAGAGGCAGAGGATATCCTTTGCGCGCAAACGGGCTGTTTTGCCATGGCAGCGGTGTCGAAAACGGTGCAGGCAACACTTGACATCCACTGTCTCAGAAGGAGACGAAGGATAAACTACACAGCCTTGGCGGAGGGATTGAGAGGACTCGACATTGTTAAGCCGCTTTTTGAGAGCCTATCAGATGAAGTTACGCCACTGTATTTTCCTATTTATGTAGGTGCTGACCGGGGCTCTTTCCAGAAGTATCTAGCTGTGCATGATGTTTATGCCCCAGTTGTCTGGCCGAGGTCGAGTTACTGTCAAAGAGTAGCTTGTGAAGTCAGCAATCGGCTCTATGAGCAAGGATTGTGTTTGCCTTGCGATCAGCGCTATTGCGCTGGAGACATGCGCAGAATTGTGCAAGTAATAAAGTCTTATATGGAAGAGATGTAGGGAAGGGATAGTGCAATGAAGAGGTTGATGATATTAGGGGGATCAGAGAATCAGCTTCCTTTGATTCAATGCGCTAAGCAACAAGCATACTTTTTGATTGTATGTGATCATGCTAGTGATAATGTAGGGCGTGTATATGCGGATAGATTTTACTGTGTAAGTACCCTAGATAGGGAGGCAGTGTTGTCTATAGCTAGGGCAGAGAGAATAGATGGAATAGTCACGAATTCGGAACCGGCTATGTCAACTTCAGCATATGTTGGAAACATGCTTGGCCTGGTATCAAATCCTCATGAATCAGTCATCACCTTATCGCGAAAGGACCTATTCAGGAGTTTTCTTAGGAAGAATGGATTTGCTTGCCCTAGATCGTTGGCGTGTTCTAACTACGAGGGGCTAAGTGGAATGGTAAATGATCTTGAGTTCCCACTAATGGTCAAGCCTGTTGATTCGTCAGGCAGTAGGGGCGTCACTTATATAAGCTCTTCTCAAGAACTCCGAAAAGCATTTTGTAAGGCGCTAGGGTTTTCGACGCTCAAGCGAGTTATTGTTGAAGAGTACATTGAAAGAGCCCATGATTATCTTATCGGCGGCGACATTTTTGTTGTTGATGGGAGAGTATCTTTTTGGGGTTTGATGAATTGTATTAGGGATTCCTCTGTGAACGAATTTGTACCTGTGGGCAAGAGTTTCCCTGCATTCATAACAACTGAGCAGTCCGCCATTATTCATGAAACTATTCATGATTTGGTTAGTAAATTACATATCAGATTTGGTGCTTTTAATGTGGAACTAATGTTTGGGCCGCATAATAGGCTTTACGTGATTGAGATGAATCCTCGAAATGGAGGTAATAGAATCCCGGATATTCTCAAAGAGATAACAGGTGTCGACCTAATTAAGGCGACTATCAGCGCGTCATTGAATGCACAAGATATAGACTTGACCTATGAAAAGCGTGCTCAATATATGTCAACCTATATACTCCATTCAAGCAGAAACGGGATACTGAGGAATGTTATACTGGACGATCGCATAATGTATAACGTTGTTGAAACTACGTTATACAAGCAAATTGGCGATGCCGTTTCGAAGTTTGATAACGCTGAGCATCGTATCGGCATCATGTTTCTTAGGTTTCGCTCGCTGGAAGAAATGAAGGAGAAAACCGCGAACATCTGTGACTTGATAAAGGTGATTATTCAATAAGTTAGTTCAACATGTTATGCAGCTAATAGTTACACACAGGTGAACGGGGGGATAGGTATGGGGTTTCAGATTCTTGATGCTCGCGATCCTTGGGGATGCCATAAGTGGCTAGAGTACTGGAACAGCTGGGAAGATAGGGAAGTATTTGCGCACCCAGCATATGTGAGGTTGTTTTGCCGCAAACAGGATAAGGCAATGTGTGCCGCGTATTTATCTGGCGATACCAAGATTCTGTTTCCTTTCATACTTCGTGATCTAGTTGAGGAACCGTGGGTGGTTGAGGCTCAGTTTAGGGGTCTGCATGATATCATAACGCCTTATGGGTATGGGGGTGCTTTCAGGCTAGATGGAAATAGTGAGCAGACCTCCTTTTGGTCGGAATTTGGGAGATGGGCTGTTGAACAGAATGTTGTAAGCATGTTTATGCGCATGTCGCTGTTTAGTGATCAACTAGAGCCTTTTGAGGGTCAGTTACGCACTATTGGGGAGAATATCGTTGTTCAACTTATGGAGCCTCTAGACATAATCATAGCCGGATATAAACATAAGGTTAGAACGAATGTTGATAAGGCGCGCCGTAATGGGCTCTATGCAATTGTCGACTATAATGGAGAATTTCTGAGTTCATTCCTGGAGATCTATTATCAAACTATGGATAGAAACAAGGCAAAATTGGAGTATTATTTCCCAAGGTCATTCTTTCAAGAGGTCATAGATAATTTGCCTGGGCAGTACGTGTTTTTTCACATTAGTGATGGGGATGAGATTTTGTCTACTGAGCTGGTGTTACTGTCGGCGCATCGTGCCTATTCTTATCTTGGCGGAACAAAAGCAGAATCTTTCCCGTTGCGCCCTAATGACCTGCTAAAACATGAGATCATTGTCTGGGGCAAGAATAGAGGATTGCGGCAACTTGTTCTAGGTGGAGGATATGCGCCAAACGATGGCATTTATAGGTACAAGAAGAGCTTTGCTTCTTATGGGGGCGTTGATTTTTGCGTGGGTACCAAAGTATTTTCAACTAATCTGTATGAGGCCTTAGTTACCTCCCGATACTCTTACGAGAGAAAACGCGGCTCTATTGGTATGGCAAACGGGTATTTCCCTGAGTATAGGGCACCAATACGAGATATCTTGTAGTGAGGTTCTAGGTGCAAAAAAACCATGGCCAGTTCGGAGCCATGGTTTTTTCTTTGTTACAAGTAACCCAATACTGTGGCCCAAATGCTTTTACTACAGCGAGGCTACTCCTTACTCATCAGCTCGTCACTTAATATAGACCATACAGTCACATTATGGTGTTTACCGTCTTTATAGATTCGTTCTCTTAGCGCCCCTTCTCTCTTAAACCCGCATTTTTCCAATACTCTTTGTGATGCAATATTATAGTCAATGCTATACGTATAAACGCAGTGAAAATTCAGTTGCTTAAAGGCATATCTTATCAAAGCTTCAGAGGCTTGGGTTCCATATCCTTTGCCTCTAATATTGTTTCTGCTTGTAATCTTTGAGTGAATTTCAGTAGTGCGATTCTTCCAATCCATGCCAGTAAGCATGACCAATCCTATAGCGCCATGTTCTGTGGTTTCTATGATTAACCTAAGCTCTCCTTTTCTACTTGATAACCCTTCAAACCATTTCTTCTGCTGAAATGTAGATACAGGAAAAGAGTATCCACCAGTCATGGTCTCAATTTCAGGGTCATTGATCATCTCTTTGAGCAATTCCAGGTCATTTTCTTCTATGGCTCTAAGTACTACATCTTTATATTTTATAATCATTTCTCCATCCCCCCCATGCTTAAGACCGATTCCTGTTTGGTTTTCTAATCTCATGTAGTGACTCGTCAGGAATATCCACTCCTCTTATTCCGACGTCTGACAGCGAAAATACCTTCCTAATAGTAATAAGGAAAATCCATAAATCAAAGGGAAAGCTAATGTTGTTAACGTATTCCAGATCGTATTTGAGTTTTCTCTCCCAGCTAAGGAAATTACGGCCATTTACTTGTGCCCATCCGCTAAGACCAGGCCTGATATCATGTCTATGTATTTCTTCGTCCGTATAGTAAGGCAAGTAGCGAACTGGCAAAGGCCTAGGCCCTATAAAGCTCATTTCACCTCTGATCACGTTAAATAACTGAGGTAGCTCATCCAAGCTTAACTTCCGCAAAATGCCTCCAACTTTTAGCATGCGTTCAGAGTCAGATAGTTTTTGCCCATCCCTCTCTGTTTCAACCCTCATGCTTCTAAATTTGAAAACGGTAAAAACCTTGTTTCCTTTGCCAGCGCGCTCTGGTTTATACAAGAATGGTTCACTTGGGTCTTCAATTACTAACAGAAGCGCACAGAAAGCCATTACTGGTAGCAGTGCTATAACCAGTATCAAGGCAAAAACGAAATCTAATATTCCTTTTACACATAAATACGGTTTCACTAACCAAGACATCCTCTGCTCTTTTATTCAACCCTGACTACAATCTGGCCAGCATGAGGTCAACAGGCCAATTGGCTAATGCCTCATGGTGATCAAAAGCCTTATCTGCGTCGCTACATATTGTAAGGTAGACCCGCTCATCGCTGTGCCCGACGGTAAGCAGATCCCTGTCTCATATAACTTATCGCATACACTAATCTGCTCACTATGGGCAAAATACCTAGTATTCTTGAACATAGGCTGTGTATGCATTGGTTTCCATGCCGGGCGAGTCTCGATATTGAGTTCGTTAAGATATTTGCCCAGTTCTATTGGACTCGTTTTGATAATACTTGGATCCATAGTCATGGCTGTTAGCCAGCGGTTGCTGCGGCCAAAGCTTGCTTCGGGCATGAAGTCGATACCGGGTAGGTCACCCAGCTCTTGTCTGTAGATAGCGAAGATCTCGCGACGGCGGGCTACTCGTTGATCCAATGTCTGCAATTGGCCACGACCGATGGCGGCTAAGATATTACTCAAGCGGTAGTTATAGCCGTATTCGCTATGCAGGTAGTAGGGGGCTGGGTCGCGCGCTTGTGTTGACCAGAAGCGGCATTTTGCAATAGCCCCTTCATCATCCGACACGAGCATACCGCCACCTGCGGTGGTAATAATCTTGTTGCCGTTAAAGGAGAAGACTCCGAAGTGGCCGAAAATACCGGTTTGCTTACCCTTATAGGTAGCGCCGAGGGATTCAGCAGCATCTTCCACAATTGGTACACCATAGGCGCGACAGAGCTCCACAATGGGGTCGTAATCGGCACTCTGACCATAGAGGTTGACAACTATGACTGCCTTGGGCAGGTGCCCTTCTTTTTTTAGGGTGAGAAGTGCGCGTTCCAGCGCACTCGGAGACATGTTCCAAGTGTTTGGTTCGGAATCGATGAAGATAGGTTCTGCTCCTAGATAAAGGACGGGGTAGACGCTGGCAACAAAGGTGAAACTGGAGCAAAGAACTATGTCGCCTTGTCTCACGCCCAGATAACGCAGGGCGAGATGAATGGCTGCAGTACCGGAAGCAGTAGCGAGAGCTGATTTAATGCCTACGTAGGATGCTAGCTCGCTTTCAAAGGCATCTACTTGTGGGCCAAGCGGTGCTATCCAGTTAGAATCTAGGGCTTCTTGTATGTATTGCTGTTCTAAGCCGCTTAGGTGAGGTGGCGATAATAGTACTCTTTCACGCATTTGCTATCCTCCTCGTATAGTATCTTTTGAAGGCAGCTTCGAGCCTAATTTCCAGTTTTCC
>ENA-UOOR01004506-UOOR01004506.1-fermentation-metagenome-genome-assembly--contig:-NODE-4506-length-11064-cov-5.854937_pt1 | contig 11064 bp, 8 predicted proteins | sample MGYA00245780_ERZ724029 | MGnify/ENA primary metagenome ERZ724029 (study PRJEB28704, sample SAMN03018315) | fermentation metagenome | biome: anthropogenic terrestrial biome; feature: soil; material... | reverse complement strand
GCTCCTTGTAATTAACTAATTAAAATTATATCACATTTTTTTCGCTTTCGATAATAAAATTAAAAAGAACTGTAAATTTTTCTTTTAAAGCCGAGGAAACTGTGGTAAACTTTATTTCAGCATTATTGTTTAATACTGATGCTTTTAAATGCGTACAAGTATTTGTTCAATATAAGATCTTATATTGAAAAGGGAAATATTTAATGGGAATTAGTATAATATTTAAGGAAAAATAAACATAACCGGGTCATACTATAGGTTATATAAAATATTGTTTACAAGAAAGGAATTATTATGTCTAAGGATAGCTTTATTAAAGGTGCTGCGATTTTAAGTATAGCAGGATTAATTGTAAAGGTGCTGGGAGCTATTTACAGGATACCTCTTACAAATCTTATAGGAACGGAAGGAATGGGCTATTTTCAGCCTGCTTATAATATATATAATCTGCTTTTGGTTGTTTCACTGTCAGGTTTTCCAACGGCTATAGCTAAGATGGTTTCGGAAAGAAGAGCGTTGCAAAACTATGAAGGAGCATACCAGGTATACAAGGTATCACGCTGGGGACTATTAATTATAGGTATTGTGTCATCATTACTGATTTTATTCTTTGGAAGGAGCATTGTTTCCTTCATAGGGTTTCCGGGTTCATATTACTCAATGATTGCACTTGTTCCGGCATTGTTTGTTGTTCCTCTTTTGTCGGCTTACCGGGGATTCTTCCAGGGAAGCCAGAATATGATGCCTATTGCCGTGTCTCAGCTTATCGAACAGATATTCAGGGTGGCGGTCGGACTTTATCTGGCATACGTATTAGTTGGCACAGGGCTTGAAGAAGCTGCCGCAGGCGCTACATTTGGGGCATCTGCCGGTGGAGTTGCAGCTTTGATATTAATTTATATAATGTTTTTAAGCAGTAAAAAATCAATTAATGAAGAAATTAAATTATCCTCTCACAATAAAACCGAACCTGTATGGGATATAGTAAAGAATCTTTTGTACATAGCAATACCAATAACAATAGGTGCATCAATATCGCCTGTAATGGGAATAATGGATTCATATATTGTTTCCAGCAGGCTTGCAGCCATCGGCTATACAGAAGCACAGTATACGGGTATGTTTGGCGAGTTAAGCGGAACTGCCCAGACCCTGATAAATTTTCCCCAGGTGTTTTCAACTGCTGTGGCAATGAGTCTTGTTCCGGCCATAACGGAAGCTTTTGCCAGAAATCAGACTCATAGGCTTAATGTTACCGCTAAAGCAGGAGTTAAAATGTCAATGATAATAGGCCTTCCCTGCGGAATTGGTTTGTTTATGCTTGCTGAACCTGTTATTGCACTATTGTACCCTTCAATTGGATCGGCAAAGCATGCAAGTTCGGGAGCATTGCTTGAGATTCTTGCTATAGGAGTAATTTTTCTTACCCTTGTCCAGGCGTTCACCGCAATCCTGCAGTCTGTTAATAAGCAGTATCAGCCGGTTAAGAATTTGGCTTTTGGGCTTGTGATAAAAGTGATATTATCCTACATACTGATTGGTATTCCTTCAATTAATATAAAGGGCGCCGCTGTAAGCACTACGGTAGCGTACCTGTTTGTAGCGCTTTTGAACTGGCGTGATGTTAATAAAACAAAAATAAAGGTAAATTTGATAGAAATAACCGCAAGACCGCTTTTGTCTTCCGCAGTGATGGCGCTGGCAACGGAAATTTCATTCAGAGTGCTTAAATCTGTTCTGGGAAGCCAGAGCTTTGCCACCTTAGGAGCCATTGCTATAGCTGTGGTAGTTTATGCTGTATGCTTATTTTTAACAGGAGCAATTACAAGGCAGGATCTGGAGCTGATACCAAAGGGAGAAAAATTAACTAAGTTTGTGAGGAAATAGGATGAACACTATTCAGATAATAGGTCTTGGGGCAGGTGGCATTGATGATCTTACTGTCAGAGCTTACAGGGCATTAAGTGAGAATATACCTACATTTGCAAGAACAGAAAGACATCCGGCGGTAAAAAAACTCAGGGAAGAAATTAAAATAGAATGTTTTGATGATTATTTTGAAAAATATGAAACTTTTGATAAAGTTTATGAAAAAATAACCGATAATATTTTAGAACTTATGAAAAAGTATGGTAAAATTAATTACTGCACTGCCGGAAGTCCTTTTTATGGGGATATTATAACAAAAAAGCTAATTGATGAATATAAAGACGAAATAAATATAATAATAATTGATGGGATGAGTTTTCTTGATAAATGCATTAAGCTTTCAGGGTTTTCAGATTACAAATCTATTAAGGTTCTGGATTGTCTTGAAGTAGATGAATTTTCTTTTGATATAAATTCGTTCAGCATTATCACACAGGTGTATGATTGGGAAATGGCGTCCCAGCTTAAATTAAGGCTTATGGAAACATATCCTGATGATGCAGCGGTATTAAAAATCGACGTTTTGGAAGATAATGTAAGAAAAATGTCTTTATTTGAGCTTGATCAAGAAAAAAATTATGGATTTTCAACATATTTTTGCATTCTGCCTATTGAATTTTCAAAAAATACAGTGTATAATGTTACTAATCTTTGCAGAATTGTGAAAATATTGAGAAGTCCCGACGGATGCCCTTGGGATATGAAACAAACCCATGAATCTGTAAGACAGCATGTGATTGAAGAAGCCTATGAGGTTGTGGACGCAATCGACAATGGCGATGTGGATAATCTGGTGGAAGAGCTTGGGGATTTGCTTTTTCAGGTTATATTTCATTCAGAGCTTGGAAGTGAGGACGGATACTTTAATTTCAGCGATGTTGTTACAAATGTGTGCAAAAAAATGTATTTCAGACATCCCCATGTTTTCGGAGATGTAAAAGCGGTAAATGTGGATGAAGCGCTGGAAAGCTGGGAAGCATCAAAACAAAAGGAGAAAAAAATAAGCTCCTATACAGACAATTTGAAAGATGTTCCAAAGGCTCTTTCACCGTTGAGCAGAAGTTATAAAATTCAAAAAAGAGCTGCTGAAGTAGGCTTTGACTGGCCTGCAGCAGAGGGAGCACTGTTGAAAATTAAAGAAGAACTTTTCGAATTCATTGAGGAATATCAAAATTGTGATTCTGAAGGGATGGAAGAAGAGTTTGGGGATCTGCTGTTTGCTCTTGTTAATTTCGCAAGATTTATGAAAATAAATCCCGATATAGCACTTAACAGGACTATAAACAAGTTTATTAACAGATTTGAGTATATTGAAACTCACTCAGGCAGGGATTTAAAAGAAATGACTCTGAGGGAAATGGATGAGTTATGGGAAGAATCAAAGTTCCAATAGGAATTTAGATAAAAAACAAAAGAACAATTTATTAAGGAGGGCTTTTTATGAATAAAGCTGAGTTAATTGCTAGTGTTGCAGAAAAAACTGGATTTACAAAGAAAGATGCAGAAAAAGCATTAAACGGATTTATGGAAACAATAAAGGATGAATTAGTAGCAGGCGGCAAAGTTCAATTAGTTGGATTTGGAACTTTTGAAGTGAGAGACAGAAAAGAAAGACAGGGAAGAAATCCAAGAAATCCTGGCGAGACAATAGAAATTCCGGCTTCTAAAGCACCTGTATTTAAAGCAGGCAAATCTTTGAAGGAAGCAGTTAATTAGTAAGTAATAAAAGGCCGTGTATTCGGTCTTTTTATTTTGATTATTCAAATATATTGACAAATGCTATCTAATAAAGTATAATTGCAAATGCAAATCATTTGCAATTTGGAGGGCAATATGTTTGAAATATTACTTGATACATTTATTGATTCAATAAGAATTCTTCCGTTTTTATTTGTTACATATTTAATTATAGAATATATTGAATACAAATCATCGGATAAACTTATATATCAACTTAAAAAATATGGAGTTGCAGGCGGGGCACTGCTTGGGAGTTTTCCTCAATGCGGATTTTCTGTGGCTGCTGCAAATCTATACACAAATAAGGTAATTTCTGTGGGAACACTGATAGCTGTTTTTATTTCCACATCAGATGAAGCTATTCCTGTAATTCTTGCTAATTCAGGAAGTTTGGATACTGTTCTAAAGCTTATAGCAGTAAAAATTGTAATTGCCGTAATTGCCGGGTTAATTGCAGACAAAGTATTTTATAAGTTTTTTGAGGATGAATCTCGTGCTGATGGAAGCCGGCAGCAGGTTCGTTTTCATGAATGCCATGATGGACATACCGAAATTTTACGTTCTGCTCTTAGCCATACAGTCCATATATATTTTTTTATTGTAATAACCATGCTGATGATGAATGTGGCGATTTATTTTATAGGAGAGGAAAATCTTTCGAGGGTGCTGCTGAGTGACAGCATATTGCAGCCTGCAGTTGCGGCACTGATAGGATTTATACCGAACTGTGCATCATCAATTATAATTACGCAGCTGTATTTGTCAGGAAGCCTGAGTTTTGGTTCTGCCATAGCAGGTTTAAGTACGGGTGCAGGAGTAGGACTCATTGTTCTTCTTAAGGATAATAAAAACATGAAAAAAAACCTTAAGATATTGTTTTATATTTATATTATTTCATTTGCAGCAGGAAGTTTAATTCAGGCATTTGTATAGAGGTAGTTATGATAGAGGATATTTTTAAAAAAACATCACTGAAAAATACGAAACAAAGATGTACAATTCTTTCCGTAATTAAAGATGCTAAGGAACCTATTACGGCTGAGGAAATATTCCGACAGCTTATAATTGAAGACTGTAAGATTAACTTGTCAACGGTTTACAGGACTTTGCACACTCTTACAGATAAAAATGTGCTTATAAAGATTGTAAGAGGTGATGGTACTGCCGCATATGAATTGAATGATTTGTCTCATAACCATTATATAACCTGCTGTATATGCAATAGGTCGGTTTTGATTGAAGACTGCCCAATTGAGGATATGAGCGAGAAAATCAGTAAAGATACGGGCTTTAAGGTAACCGGTCACAGCCTTCAGCTTACAGGTATATGTTCCGGGTGTCTCGAAGCTTCAAGAAATAAAAAAAAATAAGGAGGTTAGAGTTATTTGCTTTTTTTTAAACTGCAATAAAAACAGGATCTTAATATAATTTATTAAAATCCTGTTTTATTTATTATGAGTTATCTAAATTTTGATGTAAGTTCCAATACTTTATTTATAGCATGTTCCTTGCTTTCTGTCCTGCTGAGTGTGCCGTCAATGATTGAAGCCAGTTCAACCATTTCAGCTTCCTTCATGCCCTTTGTGGTAGCCGCAGGGGTTCCGATTCTTAAGCCGCTTGTTACAAATGGGCTTTCAGGGTCAAAAGGTATCGTATTTTTATTAGTTGTAATATGAATTTCATCCAGCATCTTTTCAGCTTCCTTACCGGTCAGACCTTTGTTTCTTACATCTACAAGCATTAGGTGGTTGTCAGTTCCTCCTGAGACAATTCTAAAGCCTCTGTCTGACAATTCCTGAGACAATGTTTTTGCATTATTCAGTACCTGCTGCTGGTAGGTTTTGAAGTCATCATTCATTGCTTCCTTGAAACATGCTGCTTTAGCGGCTATAACGTGCATTAATGGTCCGCCCTGGATTCCGGGGAATATGGCTTTGTCAATTTTTTGTGCAAATTCATTTTTGCAAAGAATCATGCCGCCTCTTGGTCCTCTTAAGGTTTTGTGTGTTGTAGTAGTTACGAAATCAGCATATTCAACCGGATTGGGATGAAGACCTACTGCAACAAGCCCTGCAATGTGAGCCATATCTACCATAAAATATGCTCCGACTTCATCTGCTATTTCTCTGAATGCCTTAAAGTCTATGAATCTTGAATATGCGCTTGCCCCTGCAACAATAAGCTTTGGACGTTCCCTCTTGGCGATTTCTCTTACTTGGTCATAATCAATTTTTTCAGTTTTTTTGTCTACTCCATAGAAAGCTACGTTAAAATAAGAGCCTGACATATTTACAGGGCTTCCGTGTGTTAAATGACCGCCTTGTGACAGATCCATGCCAAGAATTTTATCTCCGGGCTTTAAAACTGCGAAGTATACGCCAAAGTTTGCATTTGAACCTGAATGAGGCTGTACATTGGCATGGTCTGCTCCAAAGATTTTTTTGGCTCTTTCTCTTGCCAGATTTTCAACCTTGTCTACATATTCGCATCCGCCGTAATATCTTTTACCGGGGTAACCTTCTGCATATTTGTTTGTCAGGTGGCTTCCCATTGCTTCCAGGACTGTTTCAGAAACAAAGTTTTCGGAAGCTATAAGCTCTATGTTGATATTTTGTCTTTCCTTTTCCTCCATCATTGCACTGTAGAGTTCATTGTCGTTTTGTTTGATTAAATCAAAATTCATATTTTTCTCCTATACATATATTCTTGGGAGTCTTTTACCCAAGTTTGTCAAAACCTCATAAGATATGGTGCCTCTCATATTCGCAACATCCTCCGCAGTCATGGCACCGTCAGTTCCATCACCGTAAATAATTGCTTCATCACCTATTTGTGGGTTTTCAACTTCTGATAAATCTACCATAAATTGATCCATACATACCTTACCTAATATGGGGCATTTTATACCTTTTACTACTATATATCCTCTATTGGACAATAGTCTGGAATATCCATCGGCATAGCCTAACGGAATGGTTCCTACAACAGTTGATTTTTCGGCTTTAAACAAGTGACCATAGCTGACCCCTTCTCCTGCCTGAATTGTTTTCACATTAGCAACCCTGGCTTTTAAGGTTACGCATATTTCAAATTTATACTCGTTCTTATTTACTTCATCAGAAGGATAAAATCCTGATAGTATTATACCGGGCCGTACCATATCAAAATAATACTCAGGCAACTCTATTATTGTGGCACTGTTTGCAATGTGCTTTATTGGAATTGTAACATTCTTATCTTTTAGCATCTTCATAAAGCTTATAAATTTGCCCGCCTGTTTATGTGCGGTTGTTTTATCTCTTTCATCTGCTCTTGCTTGGTGTGAAAATGCACCCTCAATGGATATATTACTCATTTTGGATATTGCTTTTACCTTATCTGCATTTTCTTCTGTGGGGTAAAACCCCAGTCTGTTCATTCCTGTTTCTACTTTTATGTGTATTTTTGCTATCTTGTTCAGATTTTTGGCGACTTCATTCAGTTTTTCTGCCAGCTCGTAGTTGTAAATTGTCAGAGTAAGGTTGTTGTTTATAGCATCATCGTAAAATTCTTCAGGGGTATATCCCAGAATTAAAATATCCTTATCTTTTATTTCCTGCCTGAGTTCTAATGCCTCAGATATTACTGCCACAGCAAACATATCTACACCGTTTTCCAGGTACATTTCAGAAAGTTTTAGGGCACCCATTCCATAGCTGTCTGCTTTTACAACAGCACAAATTTTTACATCCTTGCCCACAGCTCTTCTTACTTCCAAAAAGTTATGAATTGCCTTTTCTTTGTTTATTTCGACCCAGGCAGGTCTTATCCTTTCGTTCATTTATCTATTATCCTCCCAAATTTTGCTTATAATTTATTATACCAAATTAATAAAATTAAATCAATAATGTGTAAAAATAAAATACAGATTACAGGGGCAAAAACACAAAAAAGTGTTTACAATGGCTACAATTTTTATTATTATAAATCCTGGAGTTTTAATTATGGCTGAAGATTTCTTATGGAAGCCAACAGCTGATTAAGGAGAATTTATGAGTATTTTAGATGTAAAAAATGTGACTCACGGCTTTGGAGTCCGTGCAATTTTGCAAAATGTATCATTCAGACTGCTAAAGGGTGAACACGTTGCCCTAATTGGAGCAAACGGAGAGGGTAAGTCTACATTTTTAAATATTATAACAGGAAAGCTAATGCCTGATGAGGGAACTGTGGAGTGGTCCAAAAGGGTTTCTGTGGGTTACCTTGACCAACATTCCGCACTGAAGTCTGGGACAACTATAAGAGAAAATCTGCGTCTCGCTTTTGATGACCTATTTAAAATGGAACAGGAGATGATGAAGCTTTACGAGGATATGTCGGAAGCAGAAGAGGAAACTGTCAACAGGATGCTGGAAGATGCAGCGGATATTCAAACCATACTGGACAGCAGCGGATTTTATGTGATTGATTCAAAAATAGAAGAAGTTGCTAATGGATTAGGGCTTGGGGACATCGGACTCGACAAGTTTGTTGACGAATTAAGCGGAGGGCAGAGAACTAAGGTGCTTCTGACTAAGCTTTTGCTTCAAAACCCTGCAATACTGCTTCTTGATGAACCTACAAACTATTTGGACGAAGATCATTGTAGGTGGCTTACAGTCTATTTACAGAATTATGAAAATGCGTTTATCCTGATATCCCATGACATTCCGTTTATCAATGATGTTTCAAATATTATATATCACGTGGAAAATTGCAGCCTGACACGTTATGTAGGAAATTATGAGGAGTTTAACAGAATCTATGAATTAAATAAACAAAAGGAAGAACGTGAATATGAAAAGCAGCAAAAAGAAATTGAAAAATTAGAGGATTTTATAGCAAGAAATAAAGCCAGGGTTGCTACCAGAGGCATGGCCAACAGCCGCATGAAACAGCTTGAAAAAATGGATATCCTGGAAAGACCCAGAGAGAAGCCGAAGCCTTCCTTTAAATTTAGGGAAGCTAAAGCTCCAAGCAGATTTTTAATTGATGCGCAGGATCTTGTTATCGGTTATGACCAGCCTTTGACAAAGCCTATGAACCTCCAGGTAGAAAGGAATAAAAAAATTGCTCTTACCGGAGTTAATGGTCTTGGTAAATCAACTCTGTTAAAAACATTGCTGGGAATTCTTCCTCCCATAAGCGGAAATGTTTCTTCCGGAGAAAATGTGATATATGGTTACTTTGAGCAGGAAGATTCAAAAAATAATGCAAATACAGCTTTAAATGAGGTCTGGAATGAATATCCTTTCCTGACAAATCACGAGGTGAGGCTTGAGCTGGCACGCTGTGGACTTACGACAGAAAATATTACGAGTATGATGATGGTATTGTCAGGCGGAGAAAATGCAAAGGTGAGGCTGTGTAAAATTTTGCTTAAGGAATTGAATTTTCTTATACTTGATGAACCTACAAACCACCTTGATCCTGAAGCAAAGGATGAGCTGGAAAAAGCATTGGCTGAATTCAGAGGAACAATCCTTATGGTCAGTCATGAGCCCTATTTTTATGAAAGCTTCATAACAGATGTGTGGAATTTAGAAGATTTCACAACAAGAATAGTTTAACATAACAGTGTGGCAATAGACGGGTAATTATAAAAAAAGGAGATTTTTCGGTACTCAGAATGATTGCGTCCTGAAGGGTTACCCGAAGAATCTCCTTAATATATTCATTTGTATTTTTTATTTAAACACCAGTACTACGTCGATTATACCGTCGAAGCCTCCGTATAAGTCATACAGCTGAACAGTTGTGCCTGACTTTATATCACTTTTAGAGCCTGTATTAAAGCCGGTTACATTACCCGCTTTGTCTGTGGTGCATACATATACTGTTAATTCCGGCGAGTATTCCATGTATGTTATGTTGTCAATTAATAACTGGCTTGAAAAAATCTGTGTTATTTTCACCTTATCAGTTTCTGCTGTTGCTTTTTCAATGTTTGTTATTACACCGTTAACTATAGTTGCCCTTACATAAGTATTTAGAACAGACGGAATTCTTTTGCCTGCGGCAGATGTGCTTGAAACGGAAAAAACACTGCTGTTATTAAAAAACTGAACATGACTTGTCGTACTGTCAATTTTAGTAACACCCTTTATTATTCCGTAAATTGTGCCACTGTATGACTGAGGTATTTCCGGAGTAACAGTTGTGGGACTTTCGGATTTAATTCCTCTGCTCAGGTATAAAGCATCTAAGTGATAGTTTTCCCCTACAACTGCTTTACCCTCCAGATAGCTGCCCAGCTGATTAGGTTTCAGAAGCTGGTATTTACCACCGGATTCATATACTATGAACGTTTTAGAAGAAACCCAGTATCCGTTTGACAAAGTATAAGTGCCGGTATTATAGCTGCTTGCAATATACGTTGCTGATGGAATATAGTTAATTATTTTCAATGCACCGCTTTCAGGCGGGTTAAATTTAACAATATCATTCTTTTTAAGATATGTTTTTTTACTTAAATCTTTGCCATTGTCTGTTATGCTAACAACGCTGGAATTATCCGCAAGGGTATAATCTTTAATTTTTCCGTATTCATCAAATATTTTTGCTGATGCATTGCTGCCTGAGTTATTTGCATTCACTACTATTCCGTAGGTTGATGGAGTTTTGCCATAGCTTAGGATATTAATTTTTATTATGTTGTTGTCCTTATCAAATATTAATTTTATATTGTCGTTTACAGAAACTTCTTCAGTAAACATAAAGCTGTCTGATGTTTTGTAGCTGATGTTGTTAACTGTATAATAGGTGTGATTATTTGACTTTTGAATATCTGTTACAATACCTTCAGCCTGATTTTTAACCACATGCATAGTCAGAGCCGCAGACTTATTAGATCCTTTAGCTTCGTAAAAATATACCAGGTCGTTTTGCTGAATGTCTTCCAATTCTGATGCGTCACCGTATATATGCAGCTTATTGTAATTAATTTCACCATTATTTTTGACAGGAAGATTTTTTCCGGCAAATTGTTTGCTTCCCGCTTTGTATAGCTGATTTCTTTCCACAACAACAGCATCTGTTTCCTTATAGGCAGTTATTCCAATAACTTCACCATTTATGGAGTCATCCTCATAAACCACCCTTATTTCGCTGTCCTTTAAATTGTTAAAGGTTCCATTTTCGCCATTTATGATAATTGATATTTCAGGAAGCTTAAATGCACTTACGTTTCCGTAATCATCTGTAACAAATATTACCCTGTTCGCCATCAGGCTGGTTACTTTTCCTTTAAATTCAGTATGCCTTGGATTAGTTGCATAGACGACACTTCCCTTATTGTCGTAATATACATCCCACTTATTAAACAGATAGTTTGTGAAATCAAAGCTTTCGTTATTAAGGTCACTCATGGTAATTTCC
>ENA-UOOR01004504-UOOR01004504.1-fermentation-metagenome-genome-assembly--contig:-NODE-4504-length-11065-cov-4.640327_pt1 | contig 11065 bp, 9 predicted proteins | sample MGYA00245780_ERZ724029 | MGnify/ENA primary metagenome ERZ724029 (study PRJEB28704, sample SAMN03018315) | fermentation metagenome | biome: anthropogenic terrestrial biome; feature: soil; material... | reverse complement strand
ATCGCATCGAAGACCGCCCTTGCCATGGTCTGCCATTCTTCTGCCTGGATATTGGAGCTGTCCAGATTCAGAATATCCCTGGTATCAATATCATAATATTGCCTCAGATTGGACATATATTTGAGCATTTCCTCCGAGGCCAGCGCCGGCTGAAGACCTTTTTCGCCTGTTTTTGCGGCAATGGTTCCACCGGTAGCCAATAGCAGTATTTTTTTCAAAAAATCTCAACTCCCAACTATTTAAATGTGAGGAGGAGCCTTTTAAGCCTTTTGGCGCCGCCGTCCGAAATACAGAAGAATAGCCGCGATCACCCAGAAATAGACAACCATATAAGGAACTTCAAAGACATTTTCAATAAGATTATGGACCAATACTCCGCACAGCCCCGAAAAACAGCCTGCGGTTATCAGCCTTGTATCATAATCCTTGCAATGCTTGACAGAGCGAATGGACCAAACTATAAGGGTCAAAATTAATACCGCAAACGCGATGATCCCCATGGTCCCCATTTCTACGGCTGTTTTCAGCCAATAGTTATCCATATAAAAAGTGTTGGGAATAAGGTCTTTATTATTCATGGCAACGGCTCCCCCAAAATGGCCCAGGCCGACACCCATCCACCGGTTTTGTAAAAAGAGCTCCCAGCCCTTCTGATAGCGCATCAGCCGGCCTCCGGTCAGACTGCTGGCGATATACTGGGGGGAAAGCATATATTGAATCCGGTTAAAAACGGAAGGAATCAGCATCATGGCACCGCCGCCTGCGCCCAGAAGAATGAGCCAGCGGGGGTTGATAGCCAGGCAGAACACAAAAAATGCCACTGCCGCACCGAGCCACGCCCCTCGGGAAAGAGTCAGGATGAGGCTTAGCCCCATAGCACCCAAAAGAATGAAAAACACGGCTCTATCAAGAAAGCTGCGGTTTTTTTGCAGCACCAGAGCAAGACAAATGGGAATGATCAGAATAAAAATACTGCCCAGGATATTGGGGCTTCCCACAACTGAAAACACACGGGTAGCGGTGTTGCCCTCAGCCACATCGGTCCAGCCCTTGGGTGTGGGAACCTTCATAATATATTGCAATATGCCGTGCAGCCCCATGACGCCGCCCACGCAAACCAGCAGACGGAGGATAAGATAAGCTTTACGGTCATCGTCCAGATAGCTGTTTAGAATAAAGAACCAGAGAATATATTGAACTACAACCCGAAAGCCGGCAAATCCCAATGGCGCATAAGTACTATTTATTACATAAAGATAAAAGGAGACCGCAATGAGAAGGATCATGGGCGCTCCTACAGGAGTTGATACAAGAGGTTTATGCTGTTTTTGAAAAAACCAGACACAAAAAACATAAATAGCGCTAAAGATCAGAAAAGCTTCATCCCAAAAGCCAAAAAGCGAGAAATCGCCGAGTATGTCGCGCCCAATTTCATCAATAAAGGCATAGAAAGCCACTAGGGGAATCAAAAATTGTATGCCCGCCGGAAAAAACCTTGAATCGGAAAGGATGCAAAAACTCCTGCTCTCCTTCAATACCGGGAGCATTCTATCCCGAAATCCGGCGCTTTTTCTGTTCAGACTTTCAAAGATACGATAGCATAAGGAGCTTTCAGGATCGTATTCTTTGACTGCGAAATTGCGTAGCATGGCAGCAATTCTGCTGTCTATGATCACTTTTGCGCAATACTCCACCCCGCGCGCCAGAAGACTATTATTCAGAATATTGATAATAACCATGGTAAAGCGAAAAATAACGCTTTGCTTAAACCAGGATTCCAATACAACCATAACAAATACCCCAAGCTATTTTTCTTTGAGGTCCAGAATCAGACTCTCCGAACCCATGGCATAAATTGTTTTTACGGTAAATTTGCCGCCGATGGCAACAGAATAACGCCCGACTTTTATACCATCATCATTGAGCTTATCCTGTACTTCAATATCGACGTAAACATCTTTCAAATCGGGACTAACAGCCTCAACAATACGTCCGTCTTCTGTTTGCACAGCAATAACAGCCGGGCGTTCCTCTATTTGGACGATCTTTGCATTCACAAAGCCGTCATTATCATAATATATACGGCTGTCCTTTTGGAGGCCTTCGGCAAAAGTATCGGGCATTTCGGCACATTTAACGGTCATGATATAAGCTTTTGTGGCGACCTGGCCGGATTTTTCTTTGCGGTTTTCGATGAGCTTGTAGCCCACTGCACCTATTGCAACCACGACGGCCAGCAGCATAATCAAATCAAAAATATTGATTTTGCCAAAAATCCGGCCTTTCTCATCAATAAACTTCATAATAGTCCTCCTAAACTAAGTTTATATGGATACCCTGTCCAGCAGCTCCGCAAGGCTCCTGGTAAGAGCCTTTCTGTCATATTTCGCTATTTCTGCCCGGTCGGGGTCTATAACGAACTGGCCCCGAAGCCAAGCCTGGTATAGGGTTAACAGGCCTTGTTCGATGGCTTTTACATCAGCCCAGTCGCAAACAATACCGGTTTTGGTCCGGCTGATAATCTCCGCGGCCGCCCCCTTTTCAGGGATCGCTGCCAGAATGGGATTATTGGTTTGGATGTATTCAAATATCTTGCCGGTGTAAAAAACCTCTGAACCTGGGCCGCCACCTTCAATGAGAAGCAGAACGTCGGAGTTTATCATCTTTGTCAGACATTCCCCGTGTTCCATGTAACCTGCAATATCCACAGAACCTGTGAGCCCGTTTTTATCAATAAGCGCCAGAAGCGGTTCCGGTTTAAAACTTCCTATAAATTGCATAAGAAACCTGCCACGGTCTATTAATCCCTGTTTGACAAGATTTCCCGCCGCTTCTAAAACTTGATCAGGCTTTCTGCGGCCATACAGCGCTCCGGTATAAGTAACGGTAAACCGGCCATTACGCTGCCGGCCCATGGAGGGAGCCTGTTCAAAATCTTCCGAGTCATACCCGTTAGGAATAACAGCCATGCGTGTTTCAAGATTAAGGCCTGGATTTAGCCTGACAAAATTGCCTTTCATCAAAGGTGTATTTGTTATCAGGCCATCGGCCTTTTCCAGCACTTCCCTCTCCATTGCCTTTTCTTTTTTCATGCGGTATGGAAAATAGGGATTGTCAAGATGATAGGGATTATTGGTCCATTCATCCCGAAAATCAGCCAGCCATGGAATATCCGGAAAGCATTTCTTCAATTCCAGGCCCATGAGATGATCGCTGTATGGGTAAGAAGTGGTATAGATGGCTTTGATATCCTCTTTTTCCACTCTTTCCACGGCAGATTTCAGGGCCCTTTTCATCCAGAGCACCTCCCCATCGGGAATGAGCAACTTCCATGCGACGAACTTGCCCGCTTTATTAAAAATGGTTGGAAACGTTGTTAAATCACGGGCAGGCGTCCGGATAATCTCTAAATGAGACGGAATCTCCCTTAATAGAGATTCATCCCGCAGCGCCATTTTCTTTGTATCCCGGGTAAGCACCACCGGCTCCCAGCCAAACTGTGGCAGGTACTTGGCAAATTTGGCAGTTCTCTGAACCCCCGAGCCTCCCACGGGGGGGAACTGATATGCTACCATGAGAACCTTGTTCACGCCTGCTCCCTCCCCCAGCCAAGGAGATGGTATTGAAGCCCTGCCCCCTCTACTTCAAGAGCATCCCAAAAATGCCTTGTATCCAGCACCTGGGGTTTTTTCATGACATCTTTGATTCTGGAAAAATTCAAGGACTTAAATTGATTATGATTCACAGCAAGTAAAATCAAATGCGCATCCTGGGCAGCCTCGTAAACATCCCTGTCCCCCGAGCCTTCAAAATTGACATGGGGATCTACCACCACAATTTCAAAATCGCCCTGCTCCTTTAAAAGACGGACAAGCTCAATAACGGGGCTTTCGCGCATATCGTCCACATTGGGTTTATAGGTCACGCCCAGCACGCAAATCTTTTTGGTGCCCTGAACGTCATTGGTCAGTGCTTTTACTTTTTCCAGAACAAAATGGGGCATGCTGTCATTGGTCTGCCTTGCCAGATGAATTATTTTAGAGATTTCAGGCTGCTTTTCAATAATGAACCACGGGTCTACCGCAATACAATGCCCCCCTACGCCGGGACCGGGCATATGCAGGTTTACCCTCGGATGCTTATTGGCAAACTCAATGACCTTCCAGGCATTGACGCCCATCTTTTCACAAATCATAGCAAGCTCATTGGCCAATGCAATATTGACATCCCGGTAGGTGTTTTCCATAAGCTTGCACATTTCAGCAGTGGTTGCATCGGTGGTATAAATATCCCCCTTGACAAAACTCTTGTAAAGCTCCCTGACAACCTCCGCAGACTTTTCATTAATGCCGCCTACGACCCTGTTATTTTCCTTAAGCTCGATTAAAATTCGGCCTGGCAGCACTCTTTCGGGGCAATAGGCAACAAGCAGATCTTCTCCCGGATTCAATCCTGCTTCCCGCAAAATACCGCCCATAAAGTCTCTGGTAGTCCCGGGAGGCGAGGTAGATTCCAAAATGAGGATATTTTCCTTCCTCAAATAGGGAATCACCGCCCGCAGGCCGTTTTCTACAAAGGTCATATCGGCAGTCTTGTCCGGCATGATGGGAGTCGGTACACAGATAATAAACGCATCGGCTTCCTCGGGTTTCAGGGATGCCCGTAATGTGCCCTGGTCTACAGCCTGCTTGACGGTCTCCTCCAAATGCGGTTCCTCTATAACAATTCCACCCCGGTTAAGAGCGTCGATAACCTTTTGATTAACATCCACACCTACCACGTCATGTCCATTTGTTGCAAACATGGCCGCTGTAGGAAGACCTATATAGCCAAGTCCAACAATACAAATTTTCATATATTTTAACACCCCTATTTTTTATTTTAGACTGTTTAAGTTTAACATTTCTTTATTATGAGGTCAATAAAATAGGCTTTATGTGCGGGATAAAACATATTCTTTTCAAAACCCGGTTATTTTAGTATAATCATTTAGCAAACTATTAAAAAAATTATTATTTATTTTTTATAATTTGCTCAGAAAATAGATGAAATGCCGTGAAAATGGCAATTCATCCTTTACTGGAGGATTTAAAATGCCCGAAAAAATTGATATTCACGGTGTTATGATGGACAATGTAACCATGGACGAAGCGTTGAAGCGCGTTCTGGAAATGCTGAAGCACCAGGGTCCTTATAAAATTTATACCCCTAATTCAGAAATTGTTATGCAGGCATACAGAGACCCCGATTTAAAAGCGCTGCTGAATAAAGCCGACCTCCTGATTGCCGACGGCGCAGGCGTGGTGCTGGCTTCCGGGATACTCGGATGCAGGCTTAAGGAAAAAGTCTCGGGTATAGATTTGACAAGAAGACTCTTTATCAATACGGACAGGCGTATTACCAGCTTCTTCATATTCGGCGGAAAGCCCGGTGTAGCAGAGCAGGCCTCCATTAATCTGCTTTCGGATTTTCCAAGAGCCAATATTCTGGGTTTTCGCAACGGTTATTTTAAGGAAGAAGAAGTTCCGGACATCATCCGGCAGATCAATACTTCAGGCGCTGAAATCCTTCTGGTAGGCTTAGGCGCGCCAAAGCAGGAAAAATGGATCCACGAGCATGCCCACGAGCTGAACTGCAAGGTTATCATCGGGGTTGGCGGCTCCATCGACGTGTTTGCCGGAACAGCAAGCCTTGCCCCCGAGTTTATGAGGAAGGCCGGTTTGGAATGGTTATACAGGCTCATAAAAGAACCTTCCCGATATAAACGAATGATGGATCTGCCCCGGTTCATACTGCTGACTTTAAAAACCAGGTTTAAAAAATAATCGGCATATAAGACTTACCGGCCCATTTTGTTTACGGTCTCTACGGCAAGCCCGTAAATCACATCCATGGTTACCGGATCTTCTTTTTTTAACCTGCCGGTTAATTGGGCCGGCAGAACACCTTGCCCCAAAAGCGCATCCAGCGCTTTGTTCGGCTCGCTGGGAATGCCCAGTATGTCTAATACAATCATTGCTGCCGTTTCGCCTGTAAGCATCTCCCTGCGCTCATAATTTTCAAGTTTTTTATCGAGCTCCATGTGATAAGCTTCCGGTACAATTTTTATGATTGCATTTTTTAAAAGAACTGCCAGAAGCTCCTGGCTGGCTTTATAGTCAAGCTTGAAGTCATTTTTTTCTCCCCCCGCAATAAGACCCCATTCCGCCAATTCTTTCACATACCCATAGGCCCAGTGGTCCGAAAGCTTCTGGTCTGTTTCCGGAATCATAATGCTTTCGGAAAAATCCATTAATTCTATATTGCCCCGGGTCAGATATTTATTGAGCGCCTTCAGTTCCTCTTCAGAGTCCAGCAGCTCTGCGGGAGTTTTGTCATGAATGCAGCTAAAAGAGGAAACAAGGCCTGCGGCTTCCCCCACTGTTATTCTGGTGGGGAGGCTTCCCGCGCTGGTTGCCGCAAGAGAGGCGAAAGAAGCTTTTGCACCGGTCATCATAACATTGTCCAGGTTAGAAGGAATAATGGAGCCAAGGGGTATGGAATAAACAACAGGCTTTGTTACAATATAGTCCACATTTTTATCAGCAAATTTGCCAGCATCCACCGCCTCTGAACAGAGGGCAATTTTTTCCTTAAAATTTCTGTTTTCCAGAATATCCGACACAGCGAGCCGGTAGCGTCCCTCAAAATGCCTGTATTCAGGGATGAAAAAGCTTTCCGGACTGGCTTTATACGTGCAGTCCTTAAAAGCCGCCAGCACATTCTTTAAATATGCGGTCAGCATGATGGCTTCTTCCTCAGCGCTGGCATAGGCTTCTGTAATCTCCTGCTGGTTCTCCACGTTTACGCCAAAAACCTCAAGACCGCTTATGACCAGTTCATTGTCATTGAGGATGATAAAAGAAGGAGACAGGATCTTCGTGTTGGCATTAACCCTTTGGTAGGCCAGCAGCACCAGCTGAAACTCATCGACGAAAGCAGTCGTCTTCTTGACTTTTTTCAGTGCTTCGGTATCCACACCTGAGATCTTAAAATTAAATTTCAACGGAGCGTATGTATCTTTCAGCCCCACATCTTCTGAGCCTTTAAAATACGGCGTATTGCAAAGCATCAGCAAATCCCCATCCCGGGTGGCATCAATAAAATTCCTGGCCCTGTAGCGGTGGACACCGTCGGTCTGCTGAACCAGTATGCTTGTTACCCGTTCCCCCTTGAGCTTCACATCCAGTACCATACTGTCGTAGATTACATCCAGATTTTCTTCCGATTCTGCCAGCTTCTGAGCCGCTTTTTCGTAGTCCTCCCCGGTAAAGCCCAGCTTAAAGCTGCCGAATATCTCTTCATAGATGCCCTTGTTCAGAATCACTTTTCCTTTACTGGCAATGGTCTGCTGAGGATGTATTTCAGCAATCATGCTCTTTTTAAAATAACCTCCCAGGTCCTTGTCGGCTGTGATCAAAAGCGTTTTAACGCCGGTTCTGGCACAGGCGAGAGCAGAGGCCACGCCTTCCGGGTCAGACCCTATGACGATAGTGGAATATTCATCTACATCAAGATCGAGATCCTCCCGGCCAATACCGATATAATTCTTCAGGGAGGTCCCTGTAAACAGCGGCCTTAACCCGAACCAGATAATTATGGCAAACAGCAAAGCTATAATAATGATTTTTAACAAGCGTTCATTCTTCATCTCTAATATCCCCGTCAGAAAAGCTAATAATTATGTTCCATTATCTTTATCGTAAAAAAAGACAGAAAAAGAAAGGGGGCACTGAAAAAGGCGCATTTCCGTAAGGGACATTTTATGAACTTATGGGAAAATGATTATTAGAACTTATCGGGATAGAAACCCTTTGCGAGCTTCTCGACCGTATGGGCCATGCGGTTGCCGGGCAGCACGCTTTCAAGCTCAATGACAACAAATTGGTCGTTTTTGACGCAGTCGAGCTGCGAGAGCATATCGTTGGCTTTGATTTCAGCGATTTTCTGCTCGACGGAAGGGGAATCGTAGTCATGAACCAGAATCACATCGGGCTCACGGGCAAGGACCTCCTCATAGCTGACGGTGATCCATGCTTTTTCGGTAAGATCTCCAAACAGGTTCTCGCCGCCCGCCATGCTGATAAGCAGGGATTCAAAATTCTTGCCGCTGCAGGTGAAAACACCGTCGCTGCCGCTGTCATAAACAAGCACTTTAGGCGCTTTAAGACCGCCGATTTTATCTTCCACTGCGCCAATCCGCGTTTTTTGGTCTTCCACAAAGGCAGCGGCTTTATCTTCAACACCAAAAATCTTTCCGATATCAAGAATTTCCTGATACTGCTGCTCCATTGTGGCAGCCGCGTTCATATAAGTGGTGATGCCATATCCGGCCAGCTCGTCAATATCCAGGCCGCTGCCGCCAAATTCCCAGTCGATGCCGTAGATAAAGTCCGCACCGCTGGAAATAACCGCCTCACGGGTAGCGGAGCCGTAATTGAGTTCAGGGATTTTCGCAAAAGCCCCGGCATATTCCGGCAATGGGCCGCGGCTGTGATTTTTCAGGCTGCTGCCTGCAATATAATCAGTGAGGCCAAGGGCGACGAACAGCTCGGTGCAGTTAGGACCGAGGGTCAAAACCTTAGCGGGCTTTGCAGATACGGTAACTTCTCTGCCATAATTATCGAAGGTCATAGGATATGGCGCACCTGTTCCGGTGCCGGAAGGCGAGGGTGTCCCTGCCGAGGGTGAAGCCGAAAGCGTTGTTTCAGCTGGTTTTCCACAGGCAGAAAAAGCAAGGGTAAGTGTGAGAAGCAATGCGGTTACAGGCAAAAGTGTTTTTTTCATTTTATTCCTCCTAAAATATTGGCAAAAATCATACTTATACACCGATTCCGGCGGGCAAAAAGGTAATGGATACCTTCCCGGTCATTGGATGGGTCGCGGCATCGCAGCGGGCGCCATATACATTAAAGATATTTTCCGGAGTGAGCACCTCGTCGGGCGTTCCCTGCAAAACGATCCGGCCTTCCTTAAGCACATAGATGCGGTCGCAGTACAGCGCCGCCATGTTCAAATCGTGGATAGCGGAAAGAACCGTGACCCCCAGCCGCTTTATAAAATCGAAAATCTGCATCTGGTAGCTTATGTCAAGATGGTTGGTCGGTTCGTCCAACAAAAGAAAATCACTTTCCTGCGCGATGACACGGGCTATGATAACACGCTGTTTTTCACCGCCCGACAGGTGGAGATAATTGCGTTTTGACATCTTCTCCATACCCAGATGCTCCAGTGCGTGGCGGACGATATATTTATCGTGGGCGTTGTCGATGTCAAACAGCTTCTTGTGCGGACTCCTGCCCATCGCAACAATTTCCTCGACGAGAAAATCAAAGGGAACATCGTTTTCCTGTCCCACGACGCCCAGCTTTAAAGCCGACTTTTTATGGCTCATGGCAAGAAGATTTTCTCCGTCTAATAGAACGGTTCCGCTGTCCGGCGCCAGCGCCCGGTAAAGATTTTTAAGCACCGTGGACTTTCCGCTGCCGTTGGGCCCGATCAGGCCTACGAACTCCCCCTTCTTAACGTGAAGGCTGATATCGTCGACAGCTTCCTTTTCGCCGTAGGAAAATGTAAGATTTTCAATTTGCAAGCGCATCCGTCCCTCTCCCCTCTTACCTGTGTTCTTTTGTATTGCGCTTAAGCAGCCAGATAAACAGCGGCCCGCCAAGGATTGCCGTGAGAATTCCCACCGGCAGTTCTTCAGGCGCGAGCACCATCCTCGCCGCCACATCGACCCAAACAACAAGAATCCCGCCCAAAAGCGCCGATATGGGCAGCACCTTGCGGTGATCACCGCCCACCAGCAGACGGGTAAAATGCGGAACCATGAGACCTACGAAGCCGATTGTCCCGCTGACCGCAATGGTCACGCCCGCCATCAGCGAAGCTACCAGCACAAGCATTTTTTGGAGCCGACGCACATTGACGCCCAAAGCCCCTGCGCTTTCATCCCCCAAAAGCAGCAGGTTAAGTCCCCGATAGTTAATCATCAGCACAGTCATGCAGATGACCAGGACAGCCAGCGGCAATGTAAGGTATCCCCATTTTGCTCCGGCAAGGCTGCCCGACATCCAAAAGGTCGCATTATGCAGGCCGAGCGCGTTTGGCGCGCTGAGGGTAATGATGCGCGTAACGCCGTCCATAATCATGGAGACCGCAACGCCGGAAAGCAAAAGCTGGGTAATGTTGATGCGTCCCCGTACCCGTGAAATGGTATAGACAAAAATAATTGTCGCTGCCGAGCCGATGAAGGCGCTGATGGAAAGTGAATATTCTCCCAAAAAGGAAAACGCGCCGAACAGCATGCCCAGTGTCGCTGTAGCCGCCGCGCCCGATGATACGCCCAGAATAAACGGGTCGGCCAAATGGTTGCGCACCAGAGCCTGCATGGTCACGCCGGTTACTGCGAGCGACGCGCCCACCACCATGCCGAGGCATACCCTAGGCAGGCGCAGGCCGAGGACGATATTCTGATCAAGCTGTTCCCATGTATGCGGTATAGCCTCTTCAAGCCCGGGGATACGGCTGAGCAGTATTTTCATCACCTTCTCCGGCGCGACCGTGACGGGACCAAGCCCAATGCCAAACAGCAGCGACGCCACCGCTAAAACAATTAAGACAGCGATGATGACGCCCATATTAGGATTGGCACGGTTAAATATTTTTTTTACGAACCCCGTTCTCATGCTCTTCTCCTTTTGGAATGTTTATCTCTCCCGTTTTTTTTGAATATTTGGACAAAAAAAACAGCCCCTTGTGATGAACAAAACCGTTTCCGCGGTTTCATCCAACCTTCGTGGCTGGTCTATCCTAAATACTATTTTATAAAGCTTTTAATATGCAAAAAGCATAAATCTGTTTTAAACATAGAAAAGTGCCAATTCTGAGGTACATTCGACTTTCTTAGCCGAAATCTTCCGATATTATACCATGAACGCTTCATGACCGTCAAGCGGCAAATCAACTGTTCAGCTCCGACGAGTAAAATTATTTCTTGGTCGTTCGGGATATCTATTCAGGCAAG
>ENA-UOOR01004503-UOOR01004503.1-fermentation-metagenome-genome-assembly--contig:-NODE-4503-length-11065-cov-5.266757_pt1 | contig 11065 bp, 7 predicted proteins | sample MGYA00245780_ERZ724029 | MGnify/ENA primary metagenome ERZ724029 (study PRJEB28704, sample SAMN03018315) | fermentation metagenome | biome: anthropogenic terrestrial biome; feature: soil; material... | reverse complement strand
ACCTGTCCGACCTCAAAATTACCACCTATTATAACACAACCCTAAAATGGCAAGCAATGTCTTCTACCGCAAGTTTTGTTTCCAAATTAGCATAATTTATATGTTATAATGTTTCTGATATTAATTTAGTATATTTACTGTGGACCCAAAAGTGGGGAGGATTTAATTAATGGGCAAACTACGAGTAACTCTTAAACGAGCTTTGCTCGGATTATTTATTTTAATTATTTGTATTGGCTTTGGTACCGCATTTGGTATCTTTGCTGGAGCATTAAGTACTGCACCTACACTAGACGATATTGAATTTAACCCCAACAAGACCACCTATATTTACGATATCAACGGTAAGGTTATCACCAGGCTCTATAAAGAAAATCGCATCCCTGTAAGCTTAGAGGAGATCCCTGATGATCTACAAAAAGCGGTTATTGCGATTGAGGATGACCATTTTTATGAGCACCATGGTATTAACTATCGTTCGGTAGCCAGGGCTATTTATGTCGACCTTAAAGAAAGACGCAAAGCTCAGGGCTTTAGTACTATTACCATGCAGTTAGCCCGTAATGCTTTTTTATCCCAAGAAAAAACCTTTACCCGTAAACTTAATGAAATTATCTGGACTATTCAAATCGAACGCAAATTTACTAAAGAAGAGATTCTTGAGCGTTATTTAAATGAAGTTTATTTTGGTCATAGCGCCTACGGGGTTGAAGCTGCTGCTCAGGTTTTCTTTGGTAAGCACGTTAAAGACCTAAATTTGCCTGAAAGCGCCTTACTAGCCGGTATTATTCAGATACCCGGTGTTCACTCCCCTTACATTAACCTAGAGAATGCTTATAAACGACGGGCTGTAGTACTTAATCGAATGCAAGAGCTGAACATGATTACCAAAGAAACTGCTGAAGAAGCAAAGGCTACAGAAATTCAGTTAGCTGGCCTCAAACCCCGGGAAACTAAAGCACCCTATTTTTCCGATTATATTCTTAAGGATCTCTTGGCTAAATATGGTGAAGAGCAGGTTTACGGTGGCGGATTGAAAGTCTATACCACTTTGGATCTTAACTTACAAGAGTTAGCAGAAAAAACTCTACTTCCTCCTTTGCCCGAAATATATGAGGAAGGCAGTGAAATCGCCCAACCCCAGGGGGCATTAATTAGTATTGAACCTAGTACCGGTCAGATTAAAGCTATGGTCGGTGGTCGTGGTAATGATAAGTTCAATCGGGCTGTTCAGGCTAAGCGTCAACCTGGATCAGCTATGAAACCTTTCATTTATATAGCCGCTATCGACCGGGGCTTTACCCCAGCTTCCATCATTGAAGATACGCCTATCGAGTATTCTTTACCTGAAGGTGAAGTTTGGGCTCCAAATAACTATGACAAGCAATATCGCGGACCGGTAACCTTACGTAAAGCCGTTGAAGATTCCTTAAATATTCCAGCGGTTAAAATGCTGGAACAGGTAGGTGTACGTACAGTCGTTGGTTATGCAAAAAAGATGGGTATTTCAACCCTAGTTGAACGTGGGGAAAAGAATGACTTCAACCTAGCATTAGCTTTAGGTGGACTGACTGAAGGTGTTACCCCATTAGAAATGACCTCGGCCTTTGCCATCTTAGCTAACCAAGGAATATGGGTAGAGCCCATAGCAATCCTGCGAGTAGTCGATGCCAACGGCCATGTGTTAGAAGAACGCACCCCAAAACGAAGTATTATCCTTAGTGAAGCTACCTCCTTTATAGTAACCGATATGCTCCGGGGTGTTGTTGAGCGAGGTACCGGTCGTGGAGCTAACATTGGTCGCCCGGCTGCCGGTAAAACTGGAACCACTGATGACTTTACTAACGCTTGGTTTATCGGATTTACCCCTGATTTAGCTACAGGTATTTACATCGGTAACGATAAACAAAGCAACCCACTAGTTTTTGATGATGGAACTAGGTGGGGTAGTGCGCGAGCTGCCGCTATCTGGAAACAATATATGAGTCAAGCCGTGGCTGGAAAGCCGATTAAAGACTTTCCAAGGCCAGATAATATTAGTACCGCAACAATTTGTATTGAATCAGGACAATTAGCCTCGGAATTTTGTCCAGAAGTTCAAACCGAAATATTTATCGCCGGAACTGAACCGAAAGACTACTGTGTCGTACATGATTGGCAACGACCTAACCAGGGTTGGGACTTCTTTGGTACTACCACCACACCAGATAGTGAGTCAAGCCCAAGCTCACCTTGGTCCTGGCTCTTTGGCAACTAGATTCGATCTATTGTTTAAGATAAACAATAGTTACACCGGAGCCGCCTTGATTTAAGGCGGCTTCTGCATATTCTTTAACGGCACTATGCTCTGCTAGTCTTTGGCGCAAAACCGTACGCAAAATACCTTGTCCTTTACCATGAATCAGCCTAATACTATCATAGCCCGCCAATACCGCATCATCTAAAAACTTATCTAATACATCCCAGGCTTCTTCTACTGTCATGCCACGGACACTTATTTCCGAAGGAACCGTTAAGCGTTTGGTTTTAATCACTTGAGTTGCATTATCAAAATTACGACGAACTTTAGGCTCGTTTCTTTTCTTAGCCCTAGATTGACTGGGGCTAAGATCCTTAAAGGGTACAGTTACTTTAAGTAAACCGCTCTGTACCAATGCTTCTTTTTTCGTTTGATTCAACTCTAAAATAACCCCTTCTGCCCGTAGAGAATGGATATAAACAACCATACCAACCTCTAGGATAACCGCTAACTCTTCCCGCTGTTTTTCCTGAGGGGTAGCTTCTGAACCTATCTGTTTTAAGCGCTGAGCTACCTCTTCAAGCATAGTACGTCCTTCTTTTGCCCCCTGATCTGTTGCATCTTCTCGAGCTTGTTTAATAGCTGCTTCTAACTGAGAACGAGCCTGATCAACAAAGGCTTGAGCCTCACGTCGGGCTGCAGCCATAAGCTCTGTTCGCTGCTCTTCAATCTCTTCAGCTAACGTATAATACTTATTTTTCAATTGATTAGCCGCCCGGCTTTCCTCTTCCGCTTCTTGACGGGCCCGCCTAGTCAATTTTAGTTCTTCACCGATTTCACCTAACACTTCATCTAATTCCGTACGCAAACCAACCCGGGCTTCCCGGGCTCGCTTAATTACTTTTTCCGGTAAGCCAAGTCTAGTAGCAATTTCTAAAGCATTACTCTTACCTGGTAATCCCAGGATAATCCGGTAAGTTGGCGCTAAAGAAACCAGATCAAACTCCATTGAGGCATTTTCAATCTGAGGGTGAATATAGGCATAAGTCTTCAGTTCACTATAGTGAGTTGTTACCACAGCCGTACAGCGTTTATCTACTAAGTAATCTAAAATAGCTACAGCTAGAGCCGCCCCCTCCTGAGGATCGGTCCCAGCCCCTAACTCATCTAAGAGAACCAAAGCATTATTATCCATTTCTTGGAGGATTTCACTAATATTAGAGATATGTCCCGAAAAAGTTGATAAGTTTTGCTCAATACTCTGCTCATCACCAATATCGCAATAAACCCCGGTAAAGACAGCAACCTCTCCACCGGCATCAGCAGGTATATGTAATCCAGCTTGAGCCATTAAGGTTAATAACCCTGCTGTCTTTAAGGTTACGGTTTTACCGCCGGTATTAGGACCGGTAATAACCAATACCCGGTAAGAATCGCCTACCTGGATATCTACCGGTACAACTTTACCGGTAAGTAAAGGGTGCCTGGCCTTAGTTAAGAATATCTTACCCTCTGTGTTCAGTAGAGGCTCAGTTCCCCGTAAATCTTGGCTTAACCGGCCTTTGGCTAAAAATAAGTCGGCCTGAGCAACTCGATCTAACGCCAAGCGAACCTCTTCCAGGTTAGCCGTAAGAACCTGAGTCAATTCCCGTAAAATACGTTGAATTTCTTGGGTCTCAGCAATTTGTAGTTCCCGGAGGGTATTGTTAATCTCTACGACTACCATCGGTTCAATAAATAGAGTGGCACCACTGGCAGAACGATCATGAACAATTCCGGGGATACTACCTTTATTCTCGCTCTTCACCGGAATCACAAATCGATCTCCTCGGATAGTAACGACACTTTCTTGCAAATATTTCTGATATTCAGCAGAGGAAATTAGCGTGGCCAGCTTATCCCGTACTCTTTGCTGGTTAATTTTAATTTGATTACGAATGGTACGCAATTGCGAGCTGGCTGAATCTTTAACTTCCCCTGAGTCGGCAAAAATTTTGGTAATCGCTGCTACTAGGTTATCAAAGTCACCAATCTCTGCTCCTAACTTTGAAAAAAAGGAATATTCTTCTGAAGATAACTGGCGAAAAAATCGACCTAACCTAGTCATCGCCTGCAGACAATCTCGAAGTTCTAAATAATCACTGTAATCTAAAGTCCGACCCAAATCTAACTGATTCAAGGCTGAACGAATATCCCGTAAACCACCAGTATTTACTTCCCCGACTTTTTCCAACAAAGTACGTGCTTGAGTCGTCTCGGCTTGGGCCTGACGAACAAAAGTAATCTCAGTCATCGGTTGTAGCGCTAAAGCCAAATCCCGGCTCGGTTGAAAACTGGTACGTGCTGCTAACAGTGTTAAAACTTTAGGAAACTCTAAGCGTTCGAAACTCTTGGTATTCATGATATTACCCCCCGAAACAAGTGGCCCTTCGTTATCCCCTGGGGTGGTTCTAATTCCTGACGCAACTGACTAAGTTGGTTTTTTCTATCTCCAACCTGCTCTTCCTCGCTATCTATTAACTGCCAAGCCTTAACATAATACTGAACGATCTGATTTAATTGTTCAGGCGAATAAAGACGGCCTTCAATGCGCAAACGACTAATTCCAGCTTGGTATAAATCCCCTAGATGTTCAATTAAGCAGAGATCTACAGAGTTAAAAAGATACATTCTGCAATGCCGATCCATTCTAATAGGGAAAATTTTACCTAAACGATCCCTAAGCCCATAAACTTGACCAAAACGACATGGCCGGGTACAATCTTCTCCTGGCTGCCGGCCACCGGCTAAACTACCTGGTACACAATGTTCGCTGATCATTACCGGTAAAGCCCCTTGAACCTGGTACTCCAAAGGAATTTGACAACCTGCAGCCACTTGCCGAACTTGTTCCAGTGTCAGTTCTGGTGACAAACAAACTTGATTAGCCCCAAGGAAATGCAAGAAATTCACAGTATCCCTGTTAAAAGAATTCAGAGAGGGCTCCGTGGTAAAACTAACACCTGCATCTCGAGCTACCTGTAGCATTCCCCAATCCCCTACCGCCACGGGAACTGAAACTACAGCCAGCTTCTTAAGTAATTCCCTATAATAGTTAAGTTCCTGATCTTTGGCGATTGATGGCAAAAGATAGATACCGGTACTACCCACTTCTAGGCAACGTTGTATACCAGTCATAACTTGTTCCCCAGTCCCAAAGTTCTCCCCAGATTGGGAAAAATTCGTATCTGCTAAGTAAATTAGACCTGCCCCAGCAGCCAGCGCCGCTTCCAGTTGCGGCCAAGAATCTACCACTACACTAACCGGTAAAAGATGATCCTGTCTTTTAACTGATGGCCACTGGGCTTCCACAAACTGGTTAACTAAACTACCTTCACTTAATACCGGTTCTAGACGAACTGGAGCATAGTATCGGCTACGCACCTCCATTAATCGTTCTACCGCCATCCGCCGTGCTTTGTTTAACTCGCTTTTAGGAACCATTACCCCGGGATCAATGCTAAAATCATGACCCACAATAGTAAACGGAGTATGACCTAGACGATTAACTTGGGCTAAAAGATCCTCTGCCGTTAATGGATGCCGCTCAGCCTTTTCCACCACAAAATCAGTCTTGCCGATACCGCATAAACGGTTTTGATCACAAAAAACGATCTCCACCGGTTGGCCTAACTTAACTGTGGCTCTAACCGTTACTGGGATATTTAAATTTTCATGCTGGCTTTTAAATGTACTTAAAGCACCTTTAACGATACTGGCCTCTCTAGTCTTATAAACAGTATCACCAACATTAGGCCGTCCAGACAGCTGCAGTTCAGCTATTGCGCCACTTTCTGCCCGCTCTACCTTTCGAGAGCCAACCTGGATAGTACGGACAATACAACCGGTGCTAGTATTATCCCGGGTTAGTATCTCAAGCCCGTCACCAATTTCTACCGGACTAACTAACTTTACCCAAGTTCGATCTTTATTGACCTGAACTACCTCTCCAAGTAATACCCCTTGATTGCTAGGCCGAGTATAGCTAGGAAACTCTCGACCCTGATTGCCGAATAGATATCCTGACGTAAAGCCACGGTTAAAAACCTGTTCAACCTGCTGTTTTTGCTGGGTTAAATCCAGCTTTGAGCTACGCTCTGTTTTCAGCAAATCCAAAGCAGTACGATAAGCTTTAACAACAGTAGCCACATATTCTGGCCTTTTCATCCGACCCTCGATCTTTAAAGACCGAACCCCCATTTTAACTATCTTATCTAAGTAATCTAGGGTGCATAAATCTTTCGGACTTAAAAGATGAAAACCGCTAGGCATGTACTCTTCTAGTACCTGCCCGTCTTCATTAACCAAGGAATATTCTAAACGACAGGGCTGAGCACAACGCCCTCGGTTTCCGCTCCTACCCCCAATTAAACTGCTCAGTAGACATTTACCTGAATAAGAAAAGCAAAGAGCGCCATGAACAAAGGCCTCTACTTCAATAGGGCTAGCCTGAGCTAAATAATCTAGCTCTGTTAACGTCTGTTCTCTGGCTACAACCACCCGGGTAAAACCAAGCCCAGCTAGAAACTGAAGACCCGAAAGATTATGAATGGTCATTTGAGTACTACCATGAAGGGGCAACTGGGGAAAATGAATTCGAGTATTAACTGCAAAACCTAGATCTTGAACAATAATACCGTCTATCCCTAATTCGACCAGTTTCTCCACTAGCCGGAGCGCATTATCCATCTCCGAGTCGGCTATTAGGGTATTGACGGTAACATAAAGACGGACTCCTCGAATATGAGCGTATTCTACGGCTTCTGCAATCTGTTCTGGAGAAAAATTAACCGCATCTTGCCGAGCGCTAAACCGGTTTGCTCCTAAGTAAACGGCATCAGCACCGTTCTGGACCGCAGCTACCAGCGAGTTCCATTCCCCAGCCGGCGCCAACAATTCTGGTAAAATAACTTTATTTGAACTTCGTTCTTTATCCATATATTTTGAATTATATCAAATGCTGCTAGAAAGATAAATACTAGGCGCCTTTACGAAGCCACCACCAAGTTTGGCGACGGATCGGCTCTGCAGTTAGCAAAGCCTCACTAGCCAAAACCTGCCCATCTAGCAAAACCTCTACTTTCCCAACCATTTCGCCGGACCAAAAAGGAGCTATTAGGTATTCTGGAACAATTAACCTAGTCTGAATCTGATTCCACTGGGCTACTGGTACTACTACCGCTATCTCTTTAGCCGGAACTAATTCTACCTGATCCCGTACCCCGTTACGAACCGAAACCTTCTTCAAAGCAGTTCCTTCTGGTCCAATCAGCATCGGTTGAAAATTTTTAAATCCGTATTCCAATATTTTTGCAGCATCGCCCCAGCGATTATCGGCATGTAAAACTACTGCAATTAATTGAAAACCCTCTCTCGTAGCAGACGCAACTAAACAATTACCAGCAGCTGTAGTAGTGCCTGTTTTTACGCCATCGGCCCCAGGAAAATACCATAATAACTTATTGGTATTGGTCAAACGCCGTTCCCAGTCATGGTTGCCCCAGGGGATCTGATCATATTTTGTCTGTACTATTGTCTGGAAAATGGGAATTTGTAAACCACGCCGAGCCATCAACGCTAAATCGTAAGCCGTGGAATAGTGGGGTTTAGTTTTTTCCGGTAGACCGTTGGGGTTAGAAAACACGGTATTAAAAGCGCCTAATTCTCGAGCCCGCTTATTAAGCAACGTACTAAACCCCTCAACACTTCCTCCAATATGCTGGGCAATAGCTACAGCAGCATCATTACCTGATTTTAGCATTAGCCCTTGAATCAGTTCTTGTAGGGTTCTTTTTTCGCCAGGCTCTAACCAAATTTGTGAACCCCCAACACCGGTGGCAGACCGATCAATAGTGATAGTTTCACTTAAATTACCATACTCTAAAGCAACTACTGCAGTTAGTATCTTAGTAGTACTAGCCGGTGGCCGCTGTTTATGCTCATTCTTTGCCCATAAAACTGTACCTGTCCGAGCATCCATAAGAAGAGCTGAATCAGCAGTTACACTAAGACCGCCCCCGTATTGGGTTAAGTAAGGAATTCGTAATTCTCGCTGGGTAGTATTGGTAAGCACCGCCGAGTCTGGGGGTAAATTAATACCCTGTATTAAGGCTAGACCGAATACGCTGCCGAAAAGCAACACTAAAATCAGGAAATTTCGGAGCCGAACAATATAGACCAACCTCTAAATCCCCCTCGTAATTCTCTTTAATTTTATGGGGAAGAACGAAGGGGTAGAACTACCTGCTGGTCAGCCACTCCCGTAAACCTTGAAGGTTACGGCAGTTCAGAATTTGGTGGGGCTCAGCCCAGGCTCTACGAGCTACCGAAACCCCATAACGCATATTATCTAAGTGCTCTAAACGGTGACTGTCACTATTTATTACTACCATAGCACCACGTTCCAAAGCCTGGCGGGTACTACGATCATCTAAATCTAGCCGATCAGGAAAAGCATTGATCTCTAAAGCGGTCTGAGTCTCCACCGCTAAATCGATTATTCTGTCTAGGTCAATAGCGTAGCCAGCCCTTCTGCCCAACAGTCGACCGGTAGGGTGAGCCAGGATATCTACATGGGGGTTACGCAAGGCCAACTCTATTCTACTCATGATAGTCTCTGGCGGCTGCTTAAATCCACTGTGAATTGAAGCCACCACTACATCGGCTTCGGCCAAGACCGCATCGGGAAAATCTAGCTGGTCATTGAGAATATCAACTTCGATTCCACTCAGTATAAAGATACCTAAATCACCATGCTGATTTAAATTAGCAATCTCCTGGCGTTGGGCTTGGAGTCGCTGGAAAGTTAAGCCCTTAGCAATCGATAAGCTTTGGGAATGATCACAGATGGCAATGTAACTATAACCCCGAGCAGCAGCAGCTCGAGCAATCTCCTCAATAGTCGCCAAACCATCACTCCAGCGCGAGTGGATATGTAAATCACCTTGAATATCTGTAACTGTTATTAACTGAGGTAATTCTCCAGCTTGGGCCGCTTCAATTTCACCCCGGTCTTCTCTTAGTTCCGGTTCAATAAAGGGCAACTCGATAAAATTAAAGAGTTCTGCTTCCGATGTTGGCAGAAAATCTGATCCCTCTGCCTTTAAGTTTTGGAAACCATATTCATTTAGTCGATAATTTTTAGCCTTTGCTAACTGGCGTAAACGAATATTATGCTCCTTAGATCCGGTAAAATGGGCTAAAGCCGCCGGAAACTGATTTGGCAACACCATCTGGAGGTCAACTTGAAAACCACCACGGTGGTAAGCGCTAATCTTAGTTAATCCAGCCGTTAATATCTTAGTGAACTCAGGAAATGACCGGAAAAAAGCGCCGACATCTTCTGGTGCTTGGGTTGCTACCAATAGATCTAAGTCACCAACGGTTTCAACCCTACGACGCAAGCTACCAGCAACTGCAACCTCAACTACTTCCGGTGTTAAGTTTAATCGGCTAATTAAAAGATCCGCATATTCGTCAGCTAGAGCTAACGGCAGCCGTTGACTAAACTGAGGATCAGTTAACCTCCGGATTCCGTCCAAAATAGTAGCTTCAACTTTATTGCCAATCCCCTTTAACTTCCGTAACTGCCTTTTTCGAGCAGCCTCTTCTAGTTCAGCAAGGGACGTTATGCCCAGCTCTTGATAAAAAAGATGGGCCCTTATCGGACCCACCCCAGGGACAGTTAGAACTGTAAACAGACCGGAAGGAACCTGTTTTTTGAGGCTCTCCATAGCTGCAATTGACCCCGTAGCTAATAACTCGGCTATTTGGTTAGAAATAGTTGAACCCACCCCGTTGATTTCGGTTAGCCTTCCTTGCCGGTTTAGTTCGGTTACCGGTTGAGAAAGCTGCTCCAATTGACGGGCGGCTCTTCGGTAAGCACGGGCTTTAAACGGATTCTCCCCGGTCAGGTCCAATAGATCTGCGTACTCTAGTAAAATCCAAGCAATTTCGTAATTCTTCATCTATACCTCTCCGAGAGTAACCTAAACATGAATCTGTTCCTGATACCCCTCTAACCACCAACCCTCAGGATTAACGTATAACTTGGGCCAGTGTTCCGGCCAGATAGGACCCAAAACCTCGTAAACTACAGGTAAAACCCGCATAAACGATAAGGCCATAGGCGATTGTGAAAGTAGGGCTGTAGAGCTTTCCATAGGTAATGAAGTCAAAATAACCAAGAAAGCCAGGATCAATAAGCTAGCTTTGGCTAACCCTATTAAGCCGCCACCAAGCCGATCAATAATCGAGAGCGGCGGAACATTTCCTAGGTGGCTCCAGATCAGAACAATTGCAGAAGCTACCAAGGCTACACCAATGGCTATACAGATAAAACCTACTAATGAAGCTAAGTTGGTATCCCAACCTAAAGCCGTCGCCACCTTAGCTCCAACATATTGGCCATAGTTTCCGGCTAAAACTAAGGTGGCTAATACCGCACTAATATCAATTATTTCTCGAACTAATCCCCTTCTTAAACCACTTAGAACAAAAAATGCTAATATTATTACTAAAATAAGATCTAACCAACTCATCAAGGTTACCTACTTTCATCCCGGGCTGATTGCTGTAATTCTCTGGCTAAGTTCAAGGCAACAATTAGAAAGATATCCTCTCTACTAAGTAGAGCAGGCGAACGACGCATAACTTCTTCTCCACGCCGCTGAACTTCGTCAACCGCTGCCAGTATACCACCGGTCCCATCTGGGGCTTTTAGGTAACACTTTTTTCCCAGCAACTCCACTTCAATCCGGCCCATCAGGCTAACCTCCTCATGTATTG
>ENA-UOOR01004498-UOOR01004498.1-fermentation-metagenome-genome-assembly--contig:-NODE-4498-length-11074-cov-21.993012_pt1 | contig 11074 bp, 8 predicted proteins | sample MGYA00245780_ERZ724029 | MGnify/ENA primary metagenome ERZ724029 (study PRJEB28704, sample SAMN03018315) | fermentation metagenome | biome: anthropogenic terrestrial biome; feature: soil; material... | reverse complement strand
CTGAATGCGTCTACCCTAATCCATTGAGGCAGAGTTACTCTCACAGGCTCCTAGCATGGTCATAACGGCCCTTGAGGAGACCGGACGAGTGGTCTCAAGACGCATACCACTACAGATGCTAACCTCGTTGCCTCCGTCGTGATGACTGCAGCTAACAACTCCGATGCCGAGCCGCTGCCCGGAGTCCCGGAGCAGTGAAAAGCTGATCGAGCGAGGCCCGATCGACTCATATGGCCTGCATTGGAAGATGCATGGATGATGTTGCACAGGTTACAAGGAGATGGCATATGCGTGTGGAATCGTGTACAATACACATGCGTACCATATCGCTCGTCGCACTACGGACTGCACATCACAGTTCTCGCTCGTCATCAGTCTACGCAATGGATAGCCTGGTGGTTCAACTCATAGCGCTTTGCGAGTGGATGCAGAGGTCTGTCAGCCAATTCTGAGGAGGGCGCGCCCATGGCCAGACTTATGCGGCTTCTCTACAAGCTCACTAGGCGAGAGCTGGAGATTGTTGCAGTGATGAACACGTATCCCCACTGCAATGCTAACATGCTATCGGAGCTCCTATGCGTCACCAAATCATGCGTCTACGGGCACTGTTCACGGATATACGCGAAGCTCAGGGTCACCAATAAGCTGGAGATGCTTCTTTGGTGCAGAGAGAACGAACTCGTCTCTGGTCTCGAGGAGTTCGTCCCTGACTGCGCCCGAAGGCGCGCCGAGGAACTCGGCATTGTCTCGCGTTCTCTCTAGTGCCGCAGATGGGCATGGGTTGCCTATGGATCATGATCGACGACGCAATCCAGATGTCGGAGGGATATCGAATGGTACATACCGAGCGCTTGACCAAGGCCTTTGACGGGAGTTCTCTGGCCAAGCGACGGCCAGTTACAGCCTTGTGCGATGTGACGATGGAGGTGAAGAAAAGCGAGATCTTCACGCTAATTGGTCCCAACGGGGCGGGCAAGAGTACCCTTATCCGAATACTCTCAACACTGTTGCTGCCGACAAGTGGCGAGGCTTGGGTGAACGGGTACAGTATTGTCCGCGATGGAGTCAGAGTGAGAGCGTCCATCGGCCTCAGCCCCGGGGGTGAGAGGTCGTTCTACTTCAGACTGACAGGCCGTCAGAATCTGGAGTTCTTTGGCGCCCTTCAAGGACTGCCTCATCGAACTATACGCCAACGTATCAACGAGGTACTGGATCTGGTCGACTTGACCTCTGACGCGGATAGGCAGTTCATGACGTACTCGACAGGCATGAGAAGACGGTTGAGCATTGCCAGATCCCTGCTTTCTAGCCCTCCCTTGGTGATCATGGATGAGCCGACCGCATCGGTAGACCCGGCATCGGCTTCGCGCATTCGTGAGTACATGCTGGAGCTGAAACGTGCTGGCCACACGGTCATACTTACGACTCACAATCTCCATGAGGCAGAGCAACTGTCTGACCGTATAGGCCTTCTTCAAGAAGGAAGACTCGGACCGGTTGACACGCCTACCAATTTTCGGCAGGCTTCTCGGCAACGTCACGTCCGCATCAAGGTTCTCGACAGTGGCAGCGGTTGCTCAGGCCTTGTCCATGCGTTGGGGGGCATTCCCAGCGTGCTGCGAGTTACTGAACAGGGGGAATGCCTTACGCTGATTACCAGTGACTGCGCTCATACCCTCACCGCGGCGCTGACGGCTATCGTGCAGAGCGGTCTTGCGGTGGACTCAGTGACCGCTGAGCCTCCTTCTCTTGAGGAAGTCTATCTGGCTCTGACGGGAGGTCTTGTGAAAAGTGTATAAGGTGTGGATCTTTCTAAAGCGCAGAGTGGTCACATTCGCAAGCTATCGCATGGCTCTCGTCATGTCGTTTCTAGGTGTACTGTTAAGCTCACTCCAGTTCTACTTTATGTCTCGAATGCTCGGAGACGGGCTGTACATACCGAGCCTCTCGCCGTACGGCGGTGATCTCATGTCGTACCTGATCATAGGTAGCTCGTTCCTCGGTCTAGTCAACGTGGGACTCACGTCCTCTTCGGGAGCAATCCGAAACGAACAGCTCACGGGCACGCTGGAGTTCCTATTGATGTCTGAGACCCCGCTTTGGCAGATACTCGCGTATTCTGCGGTAGCCGACTTCCTGAGCGCTGCGGTTGGCACGGTCGTGGTATTCGCCGCTATGGCTCTCTGCATAGGCATGGAGGTGCATGCCAATCTTGTAGCTGCGGGTGTTGTGCTGCTGCTCGCCGTCATAAGCATGTCGGGCATAGGCCTGATGTCCGCTGGGATGATTATGGTAACCAAACAGGGTGACCCCGTGTCATGGGTATTCGGGGTGCTTTCGGGCTTCATGAGTGGTGCAGTATTTCCTGTAGAGCTGCTGCCTTCAGCGCTCCGATATCTCTCACGTCTCCTGCCGTCATCGCATGCGCTAAGCGCCTTGAGAAAAGCCATCACTGCAAATGCATCACTGAGTGAGGTATCTGGCGACGTTGCATCACTTGCATTACTAGCATTAGTGTATGTCCCTCTAGGCATACTCGCGCTAAGCCAAGGTTTCAACATTGCTCGTTCTCGAGGCGGCTTAGCTGAATACTAGGCTCATTTTTCAGCGCGCCAGGACAAGCTTGACGTTCCCAGCGGGTGCAATTCCCGCCCCGGCAAGGACTCGGGCAGGAAGGAGCGCTTGACTCTTGACTGGCTGGTAAGCCATATCTGAATGCTTCGCGCCCTGGGAGTGCTGCAGTTGTTGAGGACTATGTGAATCTTGCCTATTGGGTGCTTGGCTACGATGCGCTCCAGGAACTCGATAAGCTCAATAGCTCGCTGTCAATCAAAGACGAGGTGCATGAAGCCCCGTCCAGACGTCCATTGCGCTGGATACGCTCTTCTTGCGGTCCATGCCGAGCGTTGGAACCCGCAACTGCTTGCCGCGCGGCATCCATTGACTGACTGCGTTCTCCGAGGCGCTGAACCCGTGCGCAATGTCCGCCATGCAGTGGTTTCTGTTGGAAAGGAGTACCGGCAGTTGCTTGCCCCTCTACGTTGCTTATGTCGACTTGTCGCATTGGCCTGAGCCCGCGGCAACCTCCTCATAGTGGTTGTTGAACGCCCTAAGAACCGAGTTGAGATAGGCTGGTCCCCAACGGCAGTCGGGCTTCCCATTCTGCATCCATCTACTGGGGCACCCTCCCCGACATGATGGCAGGAAGGAGCAGTCCATGCATTCTGGTCTGTCAAAGGGATTGAGCATGGACCAGCGCTGCAGTGAGACGGATGAGATTGACGGATTGGCGTGTACACTGCCGACCGACAGCTCCTCGCGCCCCAAAACCTCAAGGCACTTGTAGAGCCGGCCATCCGGATCGATCGCATAAGCCTTGGGACGCCTCGCCATGCAGGCTCTTGCCGGCGTTGGCACTTCCAGCCACATGCCTGCTGCAGCTCCGTGCGTGGCATGCCATCCCTCGAAGAACTCAAGGAAAGCTGCATCGGACATGCAATGTGGGTAATCGTTGAAACGATCTACAGGAGTAGTGTAGAAGGCTGCTCGGCCGCTTCCAACTATGTTCTGCTGAACCAAGTAGCTGTGGAGATCATCTATACTTGACACGTTCACCTGATCCACATTCGATCGAACCGCGATTCTCATGTGCATCACCGCATATCGGAGGTTGCCAGTGATTTCGGCGAAACTGCCATCGCCGCTTTTCAGCATGCGCCTCTCGTCGTGCATGTGTTGCGGTCCATCCAGCGTTATTGTGGCATTTGTCACCCCAAGCGACACTAGTCTGTCTACTGTGGCTGGCGTCAGCAGGAATCCGTTTGTCGAAATCGATCCCCAGAACCCAAGGCGATTGCTATTGGCCCATTCTCTCAGACTGCTGGTAATGGAGAACACCGTATCGACTTCAAGCAGGGGCTCTCCCCCGAACCAGTCCAGGGAGATGCCCGAGGTTCCGCGGGCCAGCGTCTTTGCGAACTCAACAGTCCTGCAGATAGTGTCCGAATCCATAGAGCGGACGCTCTTGTTGGGGCCCTGGAAGCAATACGCACAGCTAAAGTTGCACTCCATTGTGGGTGCAACCACTACCTGTGTGACTGGGCTGCCGTACCATACAGCCATCGTCTCCGAGAATGCGAGAAGACGTTCATCAAGGTCAGGTGGCACGAGGAATCTGCCTGCGCATAGCTGTTCTACCACTGAATGCTCAAGGCTCTGGATTGCGCCCTTGGCGATAAGCTCGGCGATCCCAGGGTCAACCTTGATCATCGCCCCTGTGGACGAGTTGAATACCAGCAGGCCTGATCCATCCCGTGCTTCTACAACGTGGTTGTACCGCGAGACAGCCAGATTCCCGTTCTCTTGTGAACCGGCAGGCATAAGCTCATCCTCCCGACTGGTGTGGCAGTGACCGGGCCTGCCTGGGATACTGATGATGCCCGCGATGGCGGCCATCCTCCACTTAGGTTGCCGAGCTCCCATGCCCTCAGGGATTGGGGCGGACCCAGGATGCAGCGTATCACCTCACTCCGCATTGCAGTGAATGGCAGAGGGAAGCACGCGCTTGGACATGTCTGAGCCAGTCTTCGCTAACGGCGTAATGCTCTGCGCACGACTGGTATTCCCCCGAATCCACATGACTCCTTGCATGTACGCTTCAGAGTTCCTGGCAGTCATCTACCGTGTTATGTGCAGCTTACAGCTGTGCCCTGCGCACGTGGGCAAGCTTACCGGGCGTACGCTTTGGCGTGACAGAGGCGATAATCTGCTCAGACGCCTCAGCTCAATCCGAGATCGCTGTGTTTACAGGGTTCGGGGCTTGCCATGACGTGTGCACGGAATGCGGGACATGTGGTAGGTGTCGACACGAAACCTTGCAGTGCCCTTGATAGGAGATACCCTGACCTCGCCGAAAATCTCATTTGATGCCGCAATCATCTGCAGCAATGGGCAGTGACCTGACCTGCCTCAGTCCGTTGTGTAGTCACTGCCTGCTGGGAGGGCTGTCTTGCTCCCCAGCTGATCACATAAACAGGGTCCAGACCACAGACGCAAGCGGATTGTGCGGTTCGATACAGAATCCATCCGTGTGAGTATCCAGGGCAACCCATGCCTGAATGAGGAGGTGCGCAAGACATGGTTGAATGGCGGGTTCTACCAGTAGTGCTGACGGGCGGAATCGCTCCCACTTACGCGCCAGAACCACCCTGCATAACGCCCTATGGCGACGAACGTTGCTGGCAGTATTCACCCTGTGCGCGACATCTGCCTGACATGTGCACGTGTGTGTTCCCGGGTCTTCCGTTCTTCCGGAATCCTTAGCGAGTCTGTCCAATGACCAGATAGGGGCTGCGCATCACGGCCACCCATGTGCGAGCAAAGCACATGTCGGTGACGAACCAATGGTGCGCCAGGTGTGTAGTCAGACCAGATGGGCAGATGTGACTACCAGGATCGGCGCATCGATCTCTCGTTGCACTACGCTGTTCGGTCGTTGTCTTTCCAGAGTAAGCACAGCGTAGATAGGATGAGTCAGGAGTTGGCTGAGCTCGAAAACGGGAGGCTGACACGAATGAGCCGTTGTAGATCCCGCCTCGTACTAGTTGTCGGCGTGACTATTGCAGCTGCGTTGATCGGGGGGGTGCACGCGCATGGGCAGCGATTGGTCCTCGACGCGGAGGCCCGTGCCATCGTGGAAGCGAACCGGTCCGCCGGGCCCGAGATGTATGATCCCGATACGCTGTCGGCATTAGGCAAGCTGCAGTATCGCTATGAGGACTTCTCAGACGAACCGGCATCTGATGAGTTGGCATGGGGGCTATCTGGCGATGACGAGCCTCCATCCGTGATCAGCATCGAGCATGCGACATGCGAGGTAGACCTGGTCTTCCGCGTGATCAAGTATGGGTACGCTGGTTACCAGTATTTTGGGGGCGACGTGTCGTTCGGCAATGCTAAGCGCAGAATACTCCAGGAACTAGGCGTTTGGCAGACTCAGATTCCCGTTGGTGAGTACGACTCTATACTGACCAGCCAGTTAGGTTTCATACAGGACGGGCACTTTGGACTCGGCACCAAGCAGTTGTGTAGCCATTTTGTGCTGTCTTGGAATCCGCAACATGAGTTCCGTAGGGATGAAATAGGCTTTCAGCTTACCTGTTGCGATCGCGTTCGACGCGTGGCTTCTATCGAAGGCGGCGATCCGTCTGCGTATCTTAAGCCTTCTATCAGCGTTGATGGGAGTATCGTGTATGTGCCCGGCGTTATGCGCCGCCTGCAGGATGGCGGAGTCTCGATAGACGTGAAGTACGAAGACGGCCAATCCGAGGCCATAAGACTCAGCCCCATGACGTCCACTCCCCTGAGCGGGCCCGCCTACGAGCTCCGCGAAATGGACGGGACGCCGATAGTGGCCATCCGAACCTTTGCGCCCACACCCGGCGCTGTAGAGGACTTGGCTGCATTCATCGATGACGCAGGTTCTTTGCGCGATGAAAAAGCGATCATGCTAGACCTTCGCTCGAACGGTGGAGGATTAGGCACGTATCCGATTTCGTGGCTGTGGAGACTTACGTACGAGGATCCGAAGCCGTGCAGGCTCCGGATCCAACTAGTTACTGATACCGCGGCGCTTCTGGTCAACCCCCTGTTTCAGCTCTTTTCGGGTAGCTCGCAGATGCCCCTGGATGCAGGTGAGTTCTTGAGGGCACAGTCGAATCCCGCATCCCCCGGTTGGGGCTACATGTCACACGGAGCAAGATCGGTCGTGAAGAACGAGCCGCTCATTGTGGTGATTACTGATGGCTATATGGCCTCTGCCGCCGAGCACTTTGTGGCCAGCCTGCGCCATATGGACAACGTAGTGTTCATAGGCGCCAACACCGGCGGGACGCTACTCACTGGCTGCCCGGGTGCATGTCTGCTGCCGTTCTCAGGGCTTGCCATGGCCGTGCCTACAGGGCTGAATCTCCTCGAAGATGCGTCCAATAGGGACGGGCTGGGGTTCCTGCCGGATTTCTGGGTCCACCCCGATTGCGCGTTGGAAAGATCCATCAGGTTTGTACGAAGGCATACCACTAGGGAAGGACTGTAGCATCTGCTCTTGCGTCTGTTATAGAAGCCTGAGCGTCCAACGGGGTTGCGCTGGCTGCCTGAGGCTTGATGCAAGCTGATGGAGAATGCGAGTGTGAGCCGTCAGGGAAAGCGCGTGAACACAAGGCGGGTTAATCCATTACGAGGGCCATGAGGAGGTGAGTCTACGTTGTTTGAGTGGGTCATTCGTCCATGCGCTTCTGTGATAGGTCCGTTATTCGTTGGACCCCCTTGCATCACTCCCCAGGCAGGAGACCGCTGCTGGGAGTACAGTCCGTGTCCCTATTGGTGGGAAACAGACCCAACCGTCAAGACGTTCTGCCCATGTACGATGCCGAACTCACCAGATTAGGAGAAATCGGCCTGCGCCAGCATCGCCCAAGAGGTCGCTCGGCGCGATTGCAGAAAACACCGGATCACCACGGTAGTCTGCGCGCGAGACATCGTGGCGAGAAGCTGCCGATTCTATGTCATGCTGGTGTACCATCCAGCCAACAAGGCTGCAGGGTGACTGATGCGAACGACCGATCCGCGTGGAGCAGCAAGCGCCCTCCTGCCGGCTACCGCCCCCCCAGAGGGACCCAGCAGTTCGCACTGCGGACGCTGGCAAGAGGGCGCATTTGTCGTGTGGCTGCAATTGGGAATAGCCATCATCGCGCCCGTGAACGGCATAGCCGCAGGAAGGTGATATCGATGAGTCTTGCTGAGCCGAGATTCGGAACCCCTGTTCCTTCCAGGTACAACCGCATCGTTCCGATACGCGATCATGCCAATGTGCTTCTGTTCAATACCGCAACTGGTGCGCTGGCCCGAGTAGACTTGGGTATCGGAAAAGCATTGACAGATGGAGATGTTTCAGGTCTGCCGGACTCCATTGTTAGCCAGTTACGCACGGGAGGATTCGTTGTCTCGACCGACCTTGATGAGGTATCGCGAGTTGCATTTGATACCTACTGCCTATGGTACAGTGGTACTGCTGCCAACATCGTAGTGGCGCCGACTATGAAATGCAATTTCGCCTGCACGTACTGCTTTCAGTCTGAGCAGCGTGATGATGCAACCATGGGCGATGAGGTATTGCAGCAGACGACCGACTTTATCAAGAGGCTCTCAAGCGATGTATCCTCAATTTCGCTCAGTTGGTTTGGCGGTGAACCCTTGCTGGCAATGGATGTCGTCCGCAGCATCACGAGCGAGATCGTTAACTTCGCGCGCGACAGGCGCATACGCTTTATGTCTATGCTGGCCACCAATGGATACCTGATGGTGCCGAGTGTTACGGATGAACTGGTTGATCTGGGCATTGAGGCTGTACAGGTGACGCTTGACGGACCTCAGGAGGACCATGACTCAAGGCGTTGCTTGCTGCAAGGAGGCGGAAGCTTCCACAAGATAATGGACAATCTCAGGTATGCCGCATCAACGCCGATGCGCATTGTTATCCGATCAAACGTGGATCAGCTAAACGCTTCCAGATTGGGGCTCCTGCATGAAGATCTAGTCAGGCAGGGAGTCCTGGGCACCGGGAGGTCCATGTTCTACATCGCCAGAACGGAGCCGCATTGTGGATATCGACATTGCATGTCAGAGTCTACTTTCACAGACTTCTATAGCTCTTGGTATGAGGCGCGCCAGCAACGCCCGGGTCTGTTCCCCAGAGTCCCGAGTCCACTAGATGTATGCATGGCGAGGCGACCGAAATCGTTCGCCATTGACCCGGCTGGACGGCTGTACAAGTGCGTTGAGGCCCTGGGCGTCGTAGAGGAGTCTGTGGGATCAGTACAGGACGAGGTAATGCAGGTTTCGCCCGTGTTGCAGAGATGGACCAGTTTGGACCCATTTAGTGTTGAAGAATGCCGCGAGTGCATTATGCTTCCTTACTGCCGAGGCGGCTGTGCCTATAAGTGGATGAGGAATGGACGGCCGCACTGTCGCTGGGGTCTGTCATATCTAGATGCATCAGTGATGGCGTTCAGCGAAATGCACGGAGCCCATCCCTGGCGCAAGGACAACGGAGAGAACGCTGTCGAGCTGGGCGAGTCCGCGCGACTAGGCACCGATAGCATAGACGGAGGAACACGCTGATGAAGGGTATCGGCAGCTCACAGTGGGGTTCAATAGCGTGCGTAATCCTCATGTTGTGGTCATGGAGTCCATCTGCCCAGGCTAATGCGCGGCTTGTGCTTCAGTCTGATGTGAAGGCCATTGTGGAGGCGAACCGACGGACGAGCGCGGGTCTGTCAGAAGCCCAGCTTGTGAAGTATCTCGATGAGCAACTGTACAAGTACACTGATCTCGCCGGCGGCCTGCAGCCAGAACGGATCGTGGTGAAGTTGCCCGGTGAGCACACTAGACCGGATTTTCTCGGCGTCGAAGAGGCTGCTGAAGAGATCAACCTTCTGTTCAGCCTGATAAAGTATGGATACGCGGGGTACCAGTACTTCGGCGGTGACGAGGCTTTCTCCAGGGCGCGCGAAGGGATGTTGCAGGACTTGCAGCGCTATCGCCAAGCTGTGCCCGTTGCTGAGTATCTTGATCTGATCTGCAGGCGCCTCGGATTTGTGCAAGACGGTCACTTTGGCGTCGAGAGCCTGATACTGTGCAAAGACTATCAGTACTGGGCAGACTACTCCTGCGAGTTCGATCTTGATCAAGATGGCTTCTACATCGCTGATTCCCTCAACTCCAGGAGGCTGATCTCGGTCGATGGAGTCGATCCTAGCGCGTACATGCGGTCGTCCATAGACAAGGACGGCATCATCAAGTACATCCCCGGCGTTGTCAGCTCGGAGCATCTGGATGGCACTACCCTCAGTATGGAGTTTTCAGACGGCGAGTCGCAGAACGCATCACTCAGCGCTGCGGTCGCATCCAGACCAGGCGGCCCCGCTTACGCGCTGGATGAAGTGGATGGGATTCCGATCGTCGCTATCCGGAGTTTCACCCCAACGCCGAGGAACAAGCCACTCCTCGATAGAATGCTTGCAGACGCGGAGAGGTTGTGGGAGCAAGAAGCCATTGTCATTGATCTTCGGGGCAACAGCGGCGGAAATGAGCAGTATGTGTTTTCCTGGCTATTGCGTTTTGCTCTTACCTATCCAACGCCCCAGTCGGTTCGGGTTGATCTGCTCACAGATGTGGCCATCAGACTGACTCTGAACGCAAGATTGCTGCAGGAGGAGCCAGGTTCGAGCCTAGCCGCCTATTACACCAGAATGTGCGAGCTTCAGCGTAGTACGGCAAGTCCCGGCTGGAGCGAGGTTCGCCAAACCGGAGCTGTTCGCGCCGCCAGTGATCCGTTCATCGCTGTGCTCGTTGATCGAGATACAGCCTCCGCAGGTGAATCCTTCGTTCAGTGCCTGCGCCAGATGGACAATGTGGTGCTCATAGGTGTCAACACGAAAGGACTATGCTTGACGGGGACACCCGGACTGGTCAGTCTGCCTTATTCTGGCGTGACACTATCAGTACCTACAGCCCTTAGGTTCACTGGCGATTTCACGAATGTGGATGGGATGGGCTACTTCCCTGACTTCTGGGTTCACCCGGATTGCGCACTGGAGCGCACACTGAAGTTCATGCGACGGTATCTGGTTAAGCAGACTGACTGACTCTAGCACAACGGGCCTTTGCGGCAATGGCGAGTAGCGAGAGCGCCCCAGTCTGCAGGGCGAACTGCACAACACACGCCGTCTCCTACGCGAAGTCATCGAGCAGGAGATAGGGAGTATCAGCGAATCGTTTCGCGCATTCTCTGTCGTTGCCAACTATGCAGTCGAACCCTTCGACGACTGCGGTCGCCGCAATGATCGAATCGGCTACGCCAAGCCCGGTAACAGCGCGAATTCGGGCCGCCTCTGCAGCCACTTCGCGACCAACCGGGAGTACTCGGAGATTGGGGAATCCGTCCAGGAAGAGCGAGATCTCATCTAGGAGCCTGTGAGAGTAACTCTGCCTCAATGGATTAGGGTAGACGCATTCA
>ENA-UOOR01004496-UOOR01004496.1-fermentation-metagenome-genome-assembly--contig:-NODE-4496-length-11084-cov-2.796990_pt1 | contig 11084 bp, 9 predicted proteins | sample MGYA00245780_ERZ724029 | MGnify/ENA primary metagenome ERZ724029 (study PRJEB28704, sample SAMN03018315) | fermentation metagenome | biome: anthropogenic terrestrial biome; feature: soil; material... | reverse complement strand
ACACCATCTTTTTGGCTTACCATATGCGGCACAACAGCTTTACAGCAATTGTAAACACCCTTTACATTAACTGCAAATATGCTGTCCCATTCCTCTTCTGTTATATCTGTAAAAAGCTTTTGTTGGGCGATTGCGGCATTATTTATCAGTACATCTATTGCACCATAAAGTTCTTTTGCTGTTTCAACCATTTTTTGTACTTCACAGCCATTAGAAACATCCGCCTTTACGGCAATGGCTTTATAGCCTGCCTGTTTAAGTTCTTCAATAAGCTCCAAAGCCGAGCTTTCAGATGTATTATAGTTGATTACAACATTATAGGAAGCATAGGCAAACTGCCTTGCCATTTCCCTACCTATACCACGTGAAGCTCCCGTTATCAATACAGTTTTTGCCATAAAGCATCTCCTAAAATTTTTTAATAGAACAATATGCCAATTATTTTAGCATTTAGCATTTAAAAACTTAGTCATTTTGTATAAAACCAACAATTTTTTATTATAAAAACACCTGCTATAATACATCAACCTTTTTCTCATCAACTGTTTTATTATAACACAATAAAAATAACAAAAACTCTTTTGGATGTATTAAAAAATAATCAAACAGATTTAATAAATTTAAGAAATCCTCCATTTATGGTGGTTTTTTAAATCAAATCTGCTTTTTGCAAAAGTCTTTTAACAATTACTGCTACTTCCGCTCTGCTTATATATTCTTTGGGTGCAAGTATGCCATTAGCTTTACCTGATACAATACCTGTTTGCAAACAAGCGGCCACACCTGCCTTAGCATAATCTGAAACTAAAGCCGCATCATTATAATAAGACAATTGCTTAACTATTTGCGTTTCATCAAGTGGCGCTTCCAAACCAGCGATTTTCATTACTCTTGCTATTATGGTCATAGCCTGCTCACGCGTAATTTGATCATTTGGCACAAAGAGACTATTTTCATGACCATTTATCATTTCGTAAGCAACAGCAATATTAACATAGTTAAAATACCAATCGGCATTTTTAACATCTTTAAAAGAATTTGGCAATTCATCCTCCTGCAAACCCATAGCCCGTACCATGATTGCCGCAAATTCAGCACGGGTTATTGCACCTTCCGGATCGTATAAATTATTGCCAACTCCGTTTATGATCATTCTGGAACCCATATCGTTTATACAATCCTTAGCCCAATGTCCTACAAGATCACTAAACTCAACAGGATGCCAAACCAATGTATAAATACTGTTGGTAAGGCTATTGATTTTAGCATAATATTTACCATTTATAAGAATAACCTGCGTTGGCACATGCCTTACACTGCCATCAGGTTCTAAAACTATGCCTGTAGTAATTTGTAAAGGCTCCACTCCTTCGGGGATTGCTATGATCCTTTCCACATAATTATTAAATTTTTTTACTTCTACCGTTTTATCATCATAAATACAGGTTATATTAAACTCTACCGCAGGTGCAACAATTGTAAATCCACCAGTTCCGGTAATATTTTCAACTATCCTTAAATTATCAGGTGAAACTGCTTTTATTTGAATTTTTATTTTTACATCAGATAAGACAACATCCTGCCCAAGCTGCCTAAGAAGGGAATCAATATCGATTTGCGAAGCAGCTAATCTATAAACAGCAGTATTGGTTTCAACTGCCAAGGTAGCCTCATTCTGTTCCATCTTTTTTAGCATTTCACCTGTTAAAATCCCAACCACAACATCTGAATCAGCATCTGAAGAAATTGAAATTACAGAATTTTTACCTTTATCCTCAATAATTTGTTTTAACTTTGCCAAATCTACTGTTAACATTGTGATTTTTTGCCCATTTTCATTAGTAGAAGTAACAGCATCTGCCACATCATCCGCTGCACTTTGGAGAACAGTTTCAGCCTTATTATTTGAACCACCACCTGAACTGATTACGGTTACACTTAAAGTATTTGAATAACAAACTATATCGGCAGTTACTTCATTACCGTTACTATCTATAGTTTGTACAACAATACTCAACTTAGCCCTAAGCTTATAAGTTTTTCCTGAAGCAAGTAAAACTGTAGCACCTGTTGAAGATGAACCGAGCTGCTGATTGGTTGTGGCAGTAAACCAGGTTAAACCATTATCTGCTGAAGCTTCTATAACCAGCGATTTTGCATTGGCAATAAGCCTTTTTGCTGTATCAGTGTTTTGAAATTTCAGGTTAGCACAAGGTTGGTTATCTGAAGTAAGTGCAATAAAAGCAGACTTACAAACAGGCATTTGATAATGTTTACCATCATTTATATCCGTATAATAATCATTTTTATCAAGATATAAAAGAACTTCACCTTCCCTATTTTTAGCAAAAGTATTTACAGATGACAAGATTTCACCTATCAAATAAGCATCTAAGGAAGATTTAAGTTCTATACCGTTTACAGTTGTACAGCTTGGATAAGATAAATCATGCCAAGACCCCCATATTATAAAACCTTTCATATTATTATGTAAATAATTTTTCTCAATTTCTGCATTAACAGTATAATACGGTATTATAACAATACCTGCACTTAAAGTGCCTGTTCTATTATAAGCGCTTATATTATTACCGCTTAATTTTACTGTACCGCCATAAATACAAATTGCAACTTTATTATTAGAGCTATTCTCATCGGATGAACCCACAAAATTATTATTAGTAATAACCGCATTGCCACCTCTTAAAGCAATGGTATTAATAAAGTTGTTTGAGGCACCAAAACTGCAATTATTAATAAATAAGGATTTGGCTTTGGGCTCAGTATTAACGCAGAAATTATCAAGTTTTTCTTTATTTACTTGATTTGTACGGAAATCCTTGAATACTACATTTTCCAGCTTAACCGCACTACCTGCTTTTACATTTATTACAGCTAAAGCAGTATTACCGCTGTTTTGCAAAATAACATCATTTAGTATAAATTGTGTTCCCTGACCTTGTATATTAAAAAATATTTTGCCTGAAGCATTTTGTATACCGCTGTGCCTTTTGATCAAGGTATTTTCTGTACCCGTACCTACCTCAATAACAGCACCATTACCGTTTATAGTAAGAGTACGGCTTATACTTGTACCATTATAGCTGTATGTGGTATCAGAAACCAGATTTAAGATATCTACACAAGGGCATTCTATATACGCCGCAAATTCTGTAGAATCAGCAGCTGTTACTTCAGAAAAAATGTTATAACTAACACTCATAACAGAGCTTTCTTTCATACCCTGTTTAATGGCAACAGCCTTGATAGTCATGGGCTTATCAATATTAATATCACCATTGTATAAAATACTTTCTGTTGTAGGGGTTGAACCATCAGTTGTATAATATATGGCCGCACCATCCGTATTGCAAGCTAAAGCAACTTTAGTACCGGGTAAAACCAAACCGCTTAATACATTGGCTTCAGGACTTATCACTGTTCCCAGAGATAAAATATTTCCTGTAGTATAACAATTTTCTTCATTTAAAACATAATTGACGGCATCTGCTCCGCTTAAAGCAATACCGTTTACCGTAACGAATTTATTATAAGCATAATTTTCGTCGCTAAAAACAGCTATAGCGCAAGATGTATCGGGGATGACCTCATCATTTTCCATAATACCTGATAAAATTACAGATTTTATTTGAGCATTGCTTGTAGCATCATATAGCTTGTCCTCAATAGTTATTGAACTAACTGTAATAGTTTTGGGATTTACAACAAGCTCACAAGTTTGCAAGGCACTTTCATACTCATTGTCTCCTTCTTTGATTACAGTAAGCGTTACGGTACCTGCTTTATGAATACTAACCTTACCCGTTAACGCCTCCACAGAAGCAATAGCAGGATTTTTAGAAACAAAACGGAATAAACCTTTACCGCTGCCGCCGCTGGGAGGTGTGGGAATAAAAACAACATCACCATAGGTTTTTGTTATACCTGTACTGTTATATATAATAGGCTCTTGAGTTCTTTTCGTTATAGGACCTTTCAACTCGCTTTCCATTGTTGTACCCGTGTTTGTGCCTGTTAAAGCAGCAGACATTACCACAAAGCTTATGTATCTATTGGCATCTGCAGCTGTTAAGGTATAAGTTTTAGTATTAGCTCCGCTTATTTCGGTTTTATCATTTCCCATTGCATCAGAAGAACGGTACCACTTGAAAGTACTGGCATCCTCATCATTTTCCGCGTCGGTATAAACATAGTTACCTGTAAACTGCTCACCAATTTTTGCAATACCGGTAACGGAAACTTCTGAAACAACGGGAGCTTTATTCGGAATTATGATATTTACCCCAATCAAAACGCTATCTGCAAGAGCTCCGCCCGTACCCTGAGAGCCATCATTACCATCATTAAATACCATATTAAGCAAAAGCGAATCAGGCAAAACAGAGGCTTGATTGCTATAAGCTATTTGCCTAATAGTTGAAAGCATAAGTTCATTGGTTGCATTTGAGTTAAAAGTTAAAATAAGCACTCCTCCGCTGTTTTGGGTCACATCACCTATATTTATACCATTAGTGATCAAAGCACCTTTTTCGGTAAGTATACCAAGGGTACCTGCGGATTTTGCAGAAAAAATGTCTGTATCATCAGCTCCGCCATCACGTAAAACTGTTAAAAACGCACCTGCATAATTACCGTTTCCCGCTGAAAGTTCAGGATCAAAAAGCTCTATATCATTACCTAACACAACACTGCCGTCAGCTTCTAAAAAAACTATATCTGCACCCCCCAATTCAGGAGCCTCATTTACGGGAACCACTGTAATATCCACCAATGCCGTTGCTGTATTGCTAATACCATCCGTTAAAGAATATTTTACTGTGCGTAAACCATTATTAGGGTCATGATAATTATAATTTGTATAATACAGGTTCTGTAACAATGCGGATACAGCAGCATTTGTAGCATTAGTATTAAAGTTTAAACTCATGGCGATTACATTGCCGCTGCTACCCAAGGTTTTGCTAAAAGTTCCTATAACAACACCTTCATATTTTACATAGTTATCGCTTATACCTAGGCCGTTATCTGTATAACCAACATAAATGCTTCCTGTACCATTACCGGTATTATTAAAAGCAATAGAATCTTCATCATTAACTAAACCACTTGCAAACTCCAGTTTAAGGCTGCCTCCATTCCATGAGGATGAAGAAGAAACAGTAGCTTTAATACCTGAGTCAAGAAAACATTGGATTAGTGAATCTTCAACGAAAGAAACGCTGTCACCATCAAGATCATTTATAAGCAAAGCGGTATCTGCCGTAACATTTATTTCAACAACATACTCTTTTACGGGAATATTCTCATCCCATAACAGATCCCATAAAAAAGCATTAAATGTGTAAAGCCCAGGCTCAGTAGCTTTGAATTTAATTATATGATCATCAAATAAAGATATATCATAAACATAGTTATAAAGGCTGTCATCAGCAAGATATAAATCTGCCGTTAATCCATCTGTAGCAATAGGCTGAGAATAACCGCCTATATTTATGGGATATATGTTTTCCAAATCAGTTTCAGCAAAAATTTCCGCAGCGTTTAACAACACATATTCACCTACAGATGCGTTTTTATATAAATCTGCAGCCAACGCAAACTTTGAGACAGGTATAAAAATAAAACTTATTAAAAACACCACAAAAATAAGTAAGTATTTTTTAATTTTCACTTTACACATAAACAAGTCTCCTTTAATATAATGCTCTTTAGAATTTTAAAAATAAAATTTTAAATTTGAATACGTTTGCACCAAACCATCTTCGACATTTTTCGTCATTTTACGTCATATTGGGCTATTTATAATAATATTCTGGCCTAATAATCACTATTATTAAATGTATAACCTAAAAACAACACCATATCTCTTATTATACAACTAATTCACCAATTTTTGTATATATTTCGACTTTATTTAAAATAATACGCTCAATAAAGCCAGCAAAACTATAATTTAGTTTAAGATGTTTATTTTTAACTATAAAAAGTTTATAATAAAAATGTTAGATATACAAAACTTATTTTTAAGGTTTTAAAAATCACAGTAAGCATAGAACATAAAAATTTATGGAGGCAATATGAAAAAACTTACTTTTACAATGGAAAATTATCTTGAAGCCATATATGAACTTTCTCAAGAAGGCAACGGTGTAAGGGTTTCAGATATTGCTGACCGCCTTGGCGTAACCAAAGCCAGCACCAACAGTGCTATGGCAACATTAGCTAAAAAAGGCTTAATCACAAATGAAAAGTACAAGGAAATATTTCTTACCCAAAAGGGTTTTGAGCTTGCCGAATTCACCTCCCACAAACACCATACAATAAGGGATTTTTTTATAAACATACTGCAAATCGACTCTTCTGTTGCGGATACTGATGCCTGTGCTATTGAGCATGTGATCAGCAATACTTCTATTTTGGCAATGCAAAATTTCATGCAAAATAAAAAGAATCAAGAGAGGAATTGATTTAATCTAAATCTAATAATAAGAAATCGCTAGGAAAGCTAAGCCACCATATATTCAAAGGATTTGAAAGAAGGAATAATCATTGCATGAAAAATCTAATAACAATATACAACTTTGGACAAAAAATTTTATAATCATTACCCTTTTAAATTTCTTGATTTTTTTCAGTTTTCAAATGCTGCAGCCTACTTTGCCTATTTATGTAAAAGAACTGGGAGGCACTGATTCTGTAGTTGGTTTGGTAACGGGAATTTTTACGGTATCTGCTTTAATTGCAAGGCCCTTTGCAGGCAAAACTCTTGATAAAATAGGCCGCAAACCTGTTTTTATAATAGGCCTTGCTATATTTGCCGCATCTGTGCTTGCATACAGTTGGCTGCCTATTATAGGTCTAATCCTATTTTTCAGGTTGATTCATGGCTTTGGCTGGGGTATTTCTAATACCGCAGTTAATACTATTGCCTCGGATAATATACCCAAATCCCGTTTTGGTGAAGGTATGGGTTATTTCAGTTTGGCAAGCAGCCTTGCTATGGCTATTGCTCCTGCTGTTGGCTTATCCTATATTACAAAATACAGCTTTAGCAACTTGTTTTTAATAGCTTCAGCTTTGATTATTACAGTATTGCTTTTAGTTGCATTTTCCGAATATACTAAACCTAAAAAAACTTCAGAAGCTACCGCTAAAACTTCAACCAAAGACTCTTTATATGAAAAATCCTCTATTCGGCCATCTATTGTGATCTTTTTTGTTTGCACAACCTATGGTGCTGTGGTAAGTTTTATTTCTCTTTATGCTACGGAAAAAGGAATTGAGAATATTGGCCTTTTTTTTACGGTTTACGCAGTATCATTATTGGTTTCACGCCCTGTTTTTGGACATATTAATGATCGTTTCGGCCCTGATTTTTCTGTGATACCGGGTTTGATAATGTTATTTATAGCTATGCTTTTATTATGGCAGGCTTCTGTTCTTATAATGTTTTTATTGGTGGGCTGTATTTACGGCATAGGCTTTGGCGCAGTTCAGGCAACTATACAAACCATGGCTGTAGCTCATGTACCTACTCAAAGACGGGGAGCAGCCAATGCCACATTTTTCACAGGCTTTGACAGTGGTATAGGATTTGGCTCAATAATTTTCGGCATGATTGCTTCTGCTTTAGGTTACAGCAATATGTATATGCTTGCCTCCGCAGCCATTGTTATAGCCTTTATTTTTTATGTGCTTTTGGCTAAAAAATCAAAATCCTTTACAACGGATATCAAATAATCTTTTTATGTTTTTAAATCAAAAAACCGCCATTTTTTCATGGCGGCTTTTTGATATATGAATAGTATTTATTATAATTCCAGAATATCTCCGATAGCTATATATTTTATTTTATCTCCCATTACTTTTTTAATTTTACAAAGGCAGCTAAACCCTTAAAATGACATGTATAGCACACAGCACCGGTTTTAAGCATAAACTTACCTGTTTTGCTCAAAAATTTTGCTTCTTTAGTTTCACCTTTTTAGCGGCATTTTTAATAAATAGATCCTTTTTGCCCATATCAAATAAAAGCTTATGGTTTTGGGTTTCAAGGTAAAGGCTTAAGCCATGCTCATAGCCTAATCTTGCAGAAACAGAAGTATTCTCTACAAGTGCCTTAACTGTCATGATTAACCCTCCGCTTTTTAAGGCAAAATCTCCAGTGCTTTTTCAAATAAGCTTTTAATGGCGCGTCCGGCTGCACAATCAACATCCACTACACTTAAATTATGGTTTATTGCTATTACAGCTTTATTATCAAAGGGGATTTTACCTAAAAAAGGTATAGAGGAATCTTCACAAAAAGCTTCTATTTTATTTGAATTGGCTATATTGGTATCATATTTATTTATACAAACAGCAACTTTACTGTCAAACTGCTTGGCCGTTTTAATAATGCGTTCCATATCATTTATGCCCGAAAGTGAAGGCTCTGCCACTATCAAAACCATGTTTGCACCACTTAAAGAAGCAATAACAGGGCAACCTATACCGGGAGAACCATCTACTATTACTATATCTGTATCAACTTTATTGAGTAATAGTTGTTTTTTTACTTCACTTACCAATTTACCGGAATTGCCGCTCCCCATTTTAAGACAAGCCGTTGAAAAAATGCTTTCATCCTTATAAAGCATTAATTCACCTGCCACATTAAGTTTTAACGATATTGCAGAAACAGGGCATAAAGCCTCGCAAACTCCACAGCCCTCACAACTATAAGTATCCACCAGATAATTTTCTTTTAAGCTGATTGCCTCAAAGCGGCAATTTTGTCTGCATACATCACAACGCAAACATAAACCGGAATCTATTACAGCCTTAGGCATACCATAATACTCCGAACATAGCGGATTTGTATTTTTGTTCATCAGCAAATGTAGGTTAGGTGCATCAACATCACAGTCAGCATACATTTTAGCCTTGGCAAGCTTAATCAAAGCAGAGGCAATAGTTGTTTTACCTGTACCGCCTTTACCGCTTAGAATCAAAAGCTGCTTCATTATGTACCTCCTCAGCAATTTTTTGCCATAAGGCAGAAAATAATTGAGCATATTCCATATTTTCTCTTGACACAATCAAAGCGTTTGAATTCAATTCACCAAGCTTTTTATCAAAAGGGATTTTAGCCAAAATTCTGATCTTTTTTGCTTTACAAAACTCTTCCGAGGGATTAACAGCCTCAATACATTTGTTCAAGACAACTCCATGCGGTTTCTTGAATAAACTTATCAATTCATAAACAAGCTTTAGATTATGCATACCAAACAATGTCGGCTCTGCTACTAATAAACAGTAATCGGCATCCTTAATGCTTTCCATAACAATACAGGCACTGCCCGGCGGGCAATCAATAAAAATATTTTCATCCATATCTTGAGCCATGTGCAAAAGCTTATTGATGATAGGAATACCGGAAGATTCACCTATTTTTAAAATACCGCTCATAACGGTTATATCTTCCGAAACACCTTTTTGCACTGACCCTATTATTCTGTTTTTTTCAGTCAAAGCTTTTTCAGGGCAAAAAAGAACGCAACCGCCGCAGGAATGGCAAATTTCATCAAACAACATCCATTTACCCTGAATATAGGCCAGCGCATTGAATTTACAAAATTCCACACATTTACGGCAGCCTGTACACCTTGCTGGATCAACAAAAGGAACTTTTACAGTTACATTTTCAGTTTGCAGATTTTGAGGCTTAAAAAAAAGATGGCCGTTTGGTTCCTCAACATCACAATCAATATAAACAGAATTTTGTGTAACAGAGGCCAAATTTACTGACAAAAAAGTTTTACCCGTACCACCTTTACCGCTAAGTACGGCTATTTTGATTTTTTTAGTTGCCATGATGAAATCCAGGATGCACCTCCTGAAGCAATTCCAGTTTGCCTTCTGAAAAAGCCTTTAGATTATCCTCTACAGAATCATTGATAGTTTTATAAAGCTTAACTTTTGCCGTATTGAATATTTCTGCTGCATTTTCGCCACAACGTGGGGTGAGCAAAACATCCACTTTATTATCAACTATGAATTGCGCAGCTTTTACCCCAGCCCCTCCACGGCTTTCCGCAGCTGTATTTTCCAAAAAATTATACTCCTTTTTAGCATCATCAAATACTAAAAAATAAGGTGTACGACCAAAGGAAATACATATTTTGGTACTGCTGGATTTTTCTTCTACAGGTATAGCAATTTTCATAACATAACCCCCTTGATTATATTTTATATCATAAACCATCAACATGAATTATTTTCAATAAAAGTAACAGGGTCAACCCTGTTACTTTTATTGGCCTTTACCATTCCCCTGTAAAGCCAATTCTTTACAGCACCAAACAGCAAAGTTCAAGCCAACTACTTTTATTAAAAGTATTGTGCATAACTGTAAGCCTTTTAAGCCTTGCCACCAAAACCTCTTTTTGCTCTACCAATAAATTTAAAGGCTTTGTCTGTGCTGGAGTCAGTAACCGCATTTCTACCACCTGATCTTCTGCAGCCAAACCCGGCACCTAAACCAAGGCCTTTACCATCTCTACGAGAAGCTCCGCTTTTGCAGTTTCCAAGGCCTCTACCCGTCTTAGATCCTTGTCCAGTTGGACCAGTTCCATCTCTACCCGGCATTTCTAACACCTCCTTATTATTGACATATGTTCTTTTCAATTACTATTATAATACATTATGAACATATGTCAATAACTTGTTTATATTCTATCTTAAAATTATAAAAACCAAAAGCTTTTATACTAAAGCTTTTGGTTTGTTTTTATATAACCACTTAACAATAAATTGATGTAAAGTTTATTAATGTATCAACTGCTTATATAAAGTACTTTTTGTTTACTGAATAAACACTTTTCTGTTTTACCCTAAGTTTTTACGCGTTTTTTATTTTTATATCCGCAGCTATCTAAAAATCTTTCTTAGCACATATGCCCTGAAAAAAATATTTGCTTCACCCATAATAAAAAGTGCTATTAAAGCTATAGCCTATTTATTTAATATCACTTCTTTTTTATTCATATGCCCCCATCCAAATTATTTTTTTACAAAATCCC
>ENA-UOOR01004494-UOOR01004494.1-fermentation-metagenome-genome-assembly--contig:-NODE-4494-length-11086-cov-18.080410_pt1 | contig 11086 bp, 10 predicted proteins | sample MGYA00245780_ERZ724029 | MGnify/ENA primary metagenome ERZ724029 (study PRJEB28704, sample SAMN03018315) | fermentation metagenome | biome: anthropogenic terrestrial biome; feature: soil... | reverse complement strand
CCCCCTCAGAAATCAAACCCAACTCGTACGTTCGCCGCGAGCGCCTTCGCCGCCTCGGGGTTGAGTCTATCGGCTTCCAGCAATACGCTCCACCTTCCGCCCTGATCGTCAAGGCAGATACGCCACACGCTGCGCAGAGCGGGCGTCATCCGCCACCCCAGTTCAAGTCGGGGCAAACGACCGTTCCAGCCGGGCCCCGCAGCGCCGACAGCAGCGGGTAAGCCGTTCAGGTCGAACGCAACCCCGGCGGACGGCAGCAGTCGCTGCCCATCATAGAACAACCGGGCATTGACCCGCGTGCTGTAGAGATCCGCATCCAGCCCCGCCTCAAGCGCTCTCGGAAGAGCCTGCCGCCAGCACTCTGTGCGCTGGACTCCGATCATAGTCGGCGCATACACCAGATATCCATTCTCGTCCACGGTGACTGTGTCAGTGTTCACGATGCCTTCAACGAACAGAGTGTCCTCCCACGTGATGGCGCCGATGGCATTCCTGAGGCATGCGCCGAGCGAAACGCGCTCCGACAGCGCCACCGCGCCCGCAACGTCCACTGCGTATCCCAGAGCCCATCCGCGGCTCTCGTCCCACTCCATCTTGTCCAGGCTGCCGACCAGCTTCCCCTTTCCGTCAGGCATCTTCTGGGCGATCCCGGCAAAGCTCGCGTCATACAGGCTCTTGCCGGAAAGCGCACTGAGGCTGAACCCGACAGCTGCACGGCCAGCCCCAGAACGCACCGCAATCGGTGCGGATACGCTGATTGTGCCTCTCTGCACAGTGGACAGATGAGCGCGAACGCCGATCTCGTACTCATCATCGCCGTGCCGCTCGCCTGCTCTCTGCCGAAGCCCTGCCAGCCACCTCACCGTGTCGCCGGACGCGACTCCCTCGGCAACCATATCCTCGCCCACCTCTAGCTGGATAGCGCTTCCCCACGCCAGTGCCGCCCGGCCCGAACCTGAGCCCTCTATCCGCGCGATATCATGAGCGAAATCGTTGGGCAAGTACTTCGCGAGACGTCGGACCGCGCCCCTGCGCCGCGGTCCCTCGGTGAGGCTGAGAGCGACTTCCCTGGCAACCGGAACGGCGCCCATGAAGTTGGACGAAAGCCCGGACTCCAGGCTGAGGTCGATGCATGTCGAAAGCGACAACGCAAGCGCCGACGACCGGCCGACAGGGCCGATCGCAACCGCATCGGCACCAGCGGACAATGACAAGACCGCGGACAAAAGTCCGCCGGAAGCTGCATTCGCAGACTGGGCGAGAGCGCAGACCACCGCCATAGCCCCCAGCAATACAAGCAACGTCAATCGAGTCTTCATGCGGTTTTGCCCCCCGAAAGCCACATTCGGGAGGGGGCGGGCCCCTCCCGAATGCTCGTCACGAACATGACTGTCTAGAACAGCGACTCCCAGGTGCCGTCGATGTACTCGATTCTCACGATCCCGTCCAGATCCCTCACGATGCTGCAGATCGTATCATTGGACGCGTTCTTGATCGTACCCTGTATCTCGTAATCGTCTTCATCGATGTACCTCATTTCCACGCGCACGTTCAGTCCCGCCTGGTTCGTCACGTTGAGCAGGCCTTCGTGCACTACCTTGCCCTCGTCTTCGCCTTCGGATATTGTGTAGTCCACGGTCCCGTTCAGCCACCGGGTACCGTGATCGTAGCGCACCGTGGCGGTGAACACATTGGGCTCCGTGGTAGACACAGTGATTTCCGCCCTCACACTGGCTTTTCCGGGCGGGTTCACAGTGCCTTCGAACGCAACCGTGGCTTGGGGCCAGTTGCCGGGTCCAATTACATCGTGCTCGCCGAGGCGTAAACCACCAGCGTTCAAAACCGAAATCCGCGTCTCCCCTGCGAAGATCGGCGCAGACAAGCCGACCTTCTGGAGCCTGCCGTTGATGGTCACATCGTTGGGCGCCAGCCCTATCCCCGGCACCGTAGAGTTGGCCACTGCCGAGAGTGCCAACCCTCCCGCGACAGTGACGCCCGCGGCGCTTATGTCACCCTCGAACACCACTGTGCCGCCTGTCTGGAGGCTGCCGTCAATGATCAGCCTACCGTTGGCAACAACGTGGGGGGAATTGAGGATGCCGTTTACCTCAACGTGCGCCGTTCCTTCCGTTAGGTCGAAGTGGCCCTCGTAATCGCCTGTGATCAATGTCGCCTCAGCAAGGCATGGTTCGAGCGGATCCTTCAGCGTTGCGCTGAGCACGGCGCCTGTGATCAGCTCCGGGGTATCCTCATCGCTAGTCAGAACCAGGCTGCCATTGAACTCGAACTGCTGATTCTCCGAGTTCGTGACATCAAACGCAATCGTGCTGGTCATGAGCTCCCGTACAGTCCACCTACGAGGAGCGCCCAACGGCCCGAAGATGCCGCCTGAAACGGTCCAGGTCTCCATCGACACCCCATCGTTGCGGACGATTTCCCACTTTGGTTCCTGGAAAAGGCCAATCGGTTCCGTATTGAGGCTGCCATCCTCGTATTCCTCGTATCTGCCCCAGGGGAATTCGATAGGGTCCATAATGATGTACGGATGCAGCCCGCCCACGTGCTCGCCTACTGCCACAAGATACGGCGCTACTTCCGTCACAACGGTCTCGGCCGGTTCGGCCAGTTCCTGCTCGAACGTGCCCTGGATCGTGAGGCCGGCGTCCCTGAGGTCCTGGACCATCTCCTTCGCCGGTCCGACCAGTGGGTTGATGGTATCGGGCACAGTGCCGGTAACGGGCGCTAGCTCACTTCGATCCGCGAGCCCGCCGCCATACTCCATGCTCAGCATGGTTCCGCCAGGGGTGAGATCTAGCCAGCCCAGCCTAGCAAGGACCGCCCTTGCAGCGTCCAGGCTCGTCCGGAAGTCCCACGCATGCATATCCACGCCTTGGCCGTAATGCGCACCCCACGCCTCCGCCGCCAGCGAGGTCGCGCCGTCTATGCTGCCATCTGCACCATTGGCGGCGTCCGCAACCAAGGTAGACAGCCTCATGGCCAATCCATTGCGGGTTCCAGCTCCCGCAATCGCCACGACTACTACATCAATCCCCTTAGGGATATCGGAAATCGTGTATCGGCCATTCGTACCCGCGGTAGCGGTCGTCCCCACCTGCTTAGAGGTGGCGAAGTCGAAAGCTGCGACACGCGCCTCGACTACCGGCGTGTCATCCAAGGCCGCGAGCATTGCCTGCCCCGAGAGGTCCCCGCTAGGCGGAGCCGATACTGTTCCTGAAATAGATATGAACTGGGGCCTCGGCGGCGTTGGCCCAAAACACCCCGTCAGCATTATCATCAAAGCCGCCAGTAGGGCCCCTGCAAAGATGCTCCGAAGACGCCTTCTCGTGGTAAGCACTGTTCTCATAAGCTAACTCCCTCCATACACTTCCCTTGCACATACTTGGCAGTGCGCGGCAATCATTGATGAATCCAGCACGAGAACCATGTAGAGGCACTGCAGTCTGCGCTTCCTTGTATGGCTCCACATTCTTCACCAGGACCCAGAGTCCTCCCACTCCAGTCGATGTATCTTGCCGTTTCGATCTGAGGGGCGGGACGAGTGCTTTGTGCAGCATGTTGGCCTCGCACAAACAAAAGCATGGCCCTTAGGCCATGCCTCATCAGTCACTATTGCGTCCGCTTTCGCATCAAGACCACCCATCCTCCGACTCACCCGGCACGAGCCGGGCCCGCCTGTCAGCCCTCCAGCCCCCGCTCGCCCAGTCGCTCAAACAGCCTGCAGTAGGCCAACTGGCCTCGGTCCCAGCTGCTGATGCGGAAGAACTCGTCGGGAGCGTGGAAGCACTCGTCGTTGAGGCCGAACCCGAAGCTGACGGTGTAAATCCCCAGGATGTCCAGGAGTATCCCGGTCACCGCGATGGTTCCGCCGATCCGGACATAGTACGGAGGCTTTCCGTAAATCTCCTCCAGCACTGCGTGGGCCAGGCGGTTTGCGGGATGGTTCTTGGGTATGCTGTAAGGTCTGGCTGTTCCCGGTTGCCGAGTCACGGTGGCCTTCGCGCCCTTCGGAGTGAATTTGGCCACGTGCGCTTCTATGAGGCTCATGATCTCCTCGGGCTCCTGGTTCGGAACGAGCCGGCAGGTGATCTTGGCGCCGGCCTTGGCGGGCAACACCGTCTTGCTGCCCTCGCCCTGGAATCCGCCCCAGACTCCGTTAAGATCAAGGGTGGGCCGAGCCCACGCCCGTTCCAGGGTGGTGTAGCCGGGCTCGCCGAACAGCTCGTCCACGCCCAGTTGCTTCTTGTACTCGTCGTCGTCGAAAGGAACCGCCGCAATCGCGGCCCTGTCATCGTCGGTGAGCGGGACCACGCTGTCGAAGAATCCCTCTATGGCGATCTTGCCGTTGGGCGACCGCATGGAAGACAGAACACGCGCAAGAGCGTAAATCGGATTCTGCACGGCGCCGCCGGATGTGCCCGAGTGCACGTCCGTCTTGGGTCCCTGCACATCGATCTGCACGCCGCACAGACCCTTGCGGGCGATGAGGATCTCGCCCTCGGTCTCGCTGTACTGGCCGCCGTCGGAGCTGAGAGCGAAATCGCATGCCAAGAGGTCCTTGTGCTGCCTGACGAATTCAGGAATCTCGGGACTCCCGATCTCCTCCTGTCCTTCAAAAAAGAACTTCACATTGACGGGCAGCGCCCCTTCTCCCTGAAGCATGGCCTCCACAGCCAGAATGGGGATGATCATGTTGCCCTTGGGGTCCACGGCGCCGCGGGCGTAGATCCGGTCTCCGACTATCGTAGGCTCGAAGGGCGGATTGGTCCAGAGCTCAATAGGGTCAGCCGGCTGGGTATCGAAGTGGCCATATAGCATGACCGTGGGCTTACCCGTAGCATGCAGCCACTCCCCGTACACCACAGGGTGGCCGCCAGTCTGCATCACCTTCGCGCCCTCGATACCGGCGGCGGTCATCCGATCCGCAATCCACCGGGCGGCGCGCTGCACATCGCAGGCGTGCTCCGGCAGAGCGCTCACGCTCGGGATACGTAGAAAGTCCACCAAGTCGGACAGAAACCGGTCTCTGTGTTCCTGGGCATAAGCCCTCCAACCCATCATATGCACTCCAACTCCCCTTCTCGGTTATTCCTGCCGCAACGTCTGCTGCCACTTCTACTACGATGACCAAGACGATCTCCGGCTCAGACGGTGACACGCGACCAGGTGCCCGCCTCCCATGTCGTCCAGACTCGGCTCAATCTCACTGCACACCGCCTGCGCATACCGGCACCGGGCATGGAAGCGACATCCGTGCGGCGGGTCGACCGGGCTGGGCACATCGCCCTCCAGGATAATCCTATCGCGCTTGATGTCGGGGTTCGGAACGGGAATGGCCGACATCAGCGCCTCGGTGTACGGGTGGCGCGGATTGCGGTAGATCTCGTCGCTCTCGGCCAGCTCCACCAGCTTGCCCAGGTACATCACACCAACCCGGTCGGACACGTGTTTCACAACCGCCAGCCCATGGGCGATGAAGATGTATGTGAGGCCAAACTCCTCCTGCAGATCTGAAAGCAGGTTGAGAATCTGCGCCTGAACTGAAACATCGAGCGCCGAAACCGGCTCGTCGCATATGACGAGCTTGGGCCGGAGCGCCAAGGCCCGCGCGATGCCGATGCGCTGGCGCTGGCCGCCGGAGAATTCGTGCGGGTAACGCCGGGCGTGGTAGCCCGCGAGGCCGACCACCTCCAGCAGCTCCTCCACTCGTTTCTCCTTCTCGGCCCCGTGTGCCAGACCGTGCACTTCGAGAGGCTCCCCGACAGTCTCTCCTACAGACATACGCGGATTGAGCGAGGCGTAGGGGTCCTGGAATATGATCTGCATCTCCCTGCGAACCTGGCGCATCTCCTCATCGCCCAGCGCCAGGATGTCCCGGCCGTCGAACACGACCTCGCCGCCGGTGGGCTGGATCAGACGCAAGATCGACTTGGCCGCGGTGGTCTTGCCGCACCCCGACTCGCCCACCAGGCCCAACGTCTCCCCGCGCCGCACGGTGAAACTGACTCCGTCCACAGCCTTGACCGGCCGCGTTGACCTCCTAAAGAACCCGCTTGTGACAGGGTAGTATTTCTTGAGATCGCTGACCTCGAGCAACACATCGGACTCGTTCACGATGCAACCCTCCCTGCCGCGCCCCTTCGCCAGCAAGCCGCGAGCCGCCCCGGCTCGACCTGGGCAAGCGGCGGTTCCTTCTGCCGGCAGATCTCCTCGGCATAGGGGCACCTGGGGTTGAACCGGCAGCCCGTAGGGAGCTCCAGTGGGTTCGGGATCGTGCCTTCGATGACGTGAAGGCGGCGATGCTTGCCTTCAAGGTGCGGAATGGACATCATCAGCCCCTCGGTGTATGGATGGAGCGGCCTGCGGAATAGGGGACTCACCGGCGCCTCCTCCACTACCTTGCCGGCGTACATCACCACAACCCTGTCGGCCATCTCGGCTGTGACTGCCAGATCGTGCGTGATCAGCATGATCGCGGTCCCGATCTCGTCTTTGAGTTTCTTCATGAGCTCCAGGATCTGCGCCTGAATAGTCACATCCAGCGCTGTGGTAGGTTCGTCCGCTATCAAGAGCTTCGGGTTGCAGGCGAGGGCCATGGCGATCATCACCCGCTGCCGCATCCCGCCGGACAGCTGGTTCGGGTACTGACGCGCCCGCCGCTCGGGCGAGGGTATCCCAACTTGCCTCAACATCTCGACGGCCTTATCCATGGCATCTCTTGCAGACGCGCCCTCGTGATGCCGGACTGATTCAGCGATCTGGTCTCCGCAGGTATAGACGGGATTCAGCGAGGTCATCGGTTCCTGGAAGATCATGGAGATGTCCTTGCCGCGTATCTTGCGCATCTGCGAGTCGGTCTTCTTGAGCAAGTCCTCCCCTTCGAACAGGATCTCTCCCGCAGTCACCTTGCCGTGCGGACGCGGCACAAGCCCCATCACCGACAGCGATGCGACGCTCTTGCCCGAGCCCGATTCGCCCACAATTCCAAGGGTTTCGCCCCGATCAAGGTGGAAGCTGACTCCGTCTACAGCCGGCAACACGCCGTCTACCGTATGGAACACAGTGTGTAGATCCCTGATGGACAAGAGACGGTCTGTCAAGACTGTTCACCTCCCCTGCCTGCATGCCCGTCCGCCTGCTGCGCGCTACTTCCACACCTCGCGGAAGACGCGCAGAAAGTTGCCGCCCAGTATCTTCTGCGTGTGGGCCTCAGAATAGCCGCGAGCGAGCAGCGCCTGGGTGAGGTTGGGCCATTCCGCCCACTTGCTGAATCCGATGGCATGCTTCTCTTCGGGCTTGTAGCCTCCGAAGAAGCTAGGATAGGTCCGCTCGAAGCTGGCCCGCGTCAGCCTGGTGTAGTAGGTGTCGTAATAGAAGTTGTCAGACCCAATCCCAGCGTGGTCGATTCCCACCAGGTTCACCACATAGTCGATGTGGTCGACGAACTCGTTCACCGTTGGCCGCTGTCCCCTGGTCTTCTCCACAAAAATGGAGTGCGGGCAAAGCCCGACAACGCCGCCCTTTTCGGCCACGGCCCGAATCTGATCGTCGGTGAGGTTCCGAGTGTGGCCATTGAGCGCCCGCACGCTGGCATGCGAGAAGATCGCAGGCGCCTGCGAATGCGCGATCGCTTCCAGGCTCGTGCGCACACCGCAGTGCGACAGATCGAGTACGATTCCCAGGGCGTTCATCTGCTCCACGGCCTGCTCGCCGAAGCGGGTCAGCCCAGTGTCCACCGGCTCCTTGCACCCGCAGCCCAGCGCTGACCGCTCGTTGTAGGTCAGCTGCATGACCCTCACGCCGAGCTTGTGGTAGACCCAGATGTAGCGCATGTTGGTGCCGATCGATGCCATCCCCTGGGTGGCGAAGATGATGCCGAGCTTTCCGGCGGTTTTGGCGTCTTCTATGTCCTGCGCTGTGAGAATCTGAACCGTCTTGTCGGGGAAAGCGTCGAACACGATGCTCTCGTCATACAGCGTCATCAACGCCTCTTCGGCGGACATCGGAAATGGGTCGGCGATGAGCGAGTGACACACGGCCGTCACGCCGCCATCGATAATGTGATCCAGCATCATGTCTGGAACACTCTCGGTAGGCGGAATCGGGACGCTGAAGTTAGTGAATGCTCCATCGATTATGATGCTGTCGTCATGTACTCTCCTGCTGCGATCTGTCACAATTGAGCGCTCCCTTCAAGATCGGTGCAAGTTGTCGTTGCCCGACCAGTCAGCTCTGGGCCCAACGGCGCCTAGCTCATCACCCTTCCGCCATTTGGCGTCCGCTGTGCCTGCTGTTGAGTCTTGCGTTGTATCTGTTGTACGATGTTGTCTAGGTACTCGCTCGTGCCCTCACCGACCAACTGAGATCGACTGTGCTCAAACACCTTGACCACACGTTCAATGTGGCGCTTGATAGTCTCCTTGGCCCCTTCGGCATCGCGCAGCGCGATCGCCTCGACCAGCTGAGTGTGGTCCTGATAGGACAGTTCTTCTCGTTCTCTGGACGGGGGGACTGACACAATCTGCGAACTGAACCTTTCATGCACCTGAGTCGCGAGTTCCTGAAGCATCTTGTTGCCGGCGAGAGCAATCAAGCTTTCGTGAAACCACCATCCTCGCTCCTTCAGGAGAACGAGCTCTCCAGCGTCAATCCGTTGTCTCTCAATTCTCAGAAGCTCCCTGAGCGGCTCAAGACTCTCTTCAGTCGCTGTGGCGCAGGCTATCTCGAGAGCCGCCGACTCCAGTATCAGCCTGACCTGCAGTATCTGGACGGCTTCATCCGGCGACATAGCCCTGACGCGCGTGCCGTACTTGCCTGGCGTCCGTTCTATCAGGCCAATCGCCTGCAGCCTCGCCATTGCCTCGCGCACTGGAGTTCTGCTGACGCCAAGCCGCTCAGCGATCTCGGGTTCGGTTATGAGCTCTCCCGGCCTCAGAAGGCCATTGATGATGGCGACTTGCAGATACTGAGCCACATACTCTGTAAGAGAGTGAGTCATTCTGCCAATCAGCTCCCCCGTATGTATGCACATTCGCATACAGCAAGTTCGCCGTGTGTCACACTTCTCCCTGCAAGTGCCGAAGCTCCGCCTCGCTCAGTTCGCCCTTGTAGAACAGCAGCCCGCAGAGATAGCAGTGGTTGCCGGCAAGCAGCGTCTCTGCCGCTGATGCCGCCCGCCCCAACCTGGTGCGATTCATCAATACTTGAGACTCGGATCGAGGGAATCCCGTAGCCAATCGCCGATCAGATTGATGCTGAGCACCGTGATCATGATGGCGAGCCCCGGAAAGCCCGAGATCCACCACGCATCGGTCAGGTAGTCCTTGCCTTGCGAGATCATGGCCCCCCACGTTGCAGCGGAGACCCCCACGCCAAGGCCGAGGAAGCTCAATGAAGCTTCGGCTATGATCGTTCGGGCAACGCTGAAACTGGCAAGCACGATAACGGGCGCGGCCACGTTGGGGAGTATGTGCTTCACGGTTATCCGCCAATCCTTGGCCCCTATCGCTCGCACTGCCTGGACAAACTCCTGCTCCTTCAGGGCCAGCACCTGACCGCGTACCATCCTGGCATACGGCACCCAGCTCCTGATGGAAAGCACCAGAATCACGTTGCCCAGCCCCTCCCCGAGCACGGCCATGAGCGCAATGGCCAGGAGAATGAAGGGGAAAGCAAGTTGCACATCGCCGATGCGCATGATCACATTGTCCAGCACTCCGCCGTAGTAGCCCGTCACCAGACCCAGGGCGATGCCCACTCCCGCGCCGGCGGCTACGGCCACCAGCCCTACGATGAGAGAGACTCTAGAACCGAAGATCAGACGACTCAGGATGTCCCTTCCCAGTGAGTCTGTTCCCAGCGCATGCGCGATGGAGCCCCCTTCCATCCAGAAGGGTGGAGCCAGACGCCTGGTCAAGACGATCTCCTCAGGGTTCTCAGGGGCAAGCCAGGGTGCGAATACGGCTACAGCGGCGATGCATGCCAAGATGACAATGGCTCCAATCGGCGCTCTGGTTTTCCCACCGTTCATCTGCTGACTTCCCCCCTCAGTTGCATCGGATTCGTGGATCTACGATAGAGTACAGCAAGTCCACAAGGATGTTCACTCCTACATAGGAGATCGCCATGACCAACACGCCCCCCTGTACCAGGGGAAAATCGCGGTTATCCAGCGCTTGAACCACCAATCGCCCCATTCCCGGCCAGGCAAAGATGGTCTCCACTATCACAGCCCCGCCCAAGAGCGCCCCGAGGTCCAGGCCCACCACAGTTATCACAGGGATTAACGCGTTCTTGAGCGCGTGCTTGTATGTGACTATCCGTTCTGACAGGCCCTTTGAACGCGCGGTCCTGATGTAGTCCTGCCCCAGCACTTCCAGCATGGCCGACCTGACAATACGCGTGGTGCGTGCCAGAGGAAACACGCTCAAGGTGAGCGCCGGGAGGATCAAGTGACTGAACCCCCCATATCCCGAGATCGGCACCAGCCGCAGGCGCACCCCCGCAAGATAGATCAGCATCAGGCCAAGCCAGAAGTCAGGAACAGACTGCCCCAGCATGGCGATGACCATGGTAGCCCGGTCCCAGAACGTGCCGCGGTGTATCGCCGCGATCACGCCCAGCGGCACAGCCAGGATCAGTGAGAACACCAATGCAGTGACTGACAGTTTGAGGGTGGCCGGCAGTCGCTCCATGATCATGTTCATGACGGGCTCGTCGTGGCGCAACGACCGCCCTAGGTCGCCGCGGGCAAGCTCCTTCATGAAGTCGACAAGCTGCATGTGAATGGGACGGTCAAACCCGTAGGCGTGACGGAAGATCTCAATCTCTTCCTTAGTCGCTTCCGGCGGCATCATAAGGGCTGCCGGATCTCCCAACATGCGTACCAGCACAAACACGACTATCACGATTCCGAGAATGGCCAGGGCCCCGGAAAACAGCCTGCGCGCAAGGTATCCGCCCAAGAAGCTCCCTCCCCCAACCATCGCATCATCAGGCTGCTGTCGATCCCGCACAGTCAATTCCGGAGTCGACCAGCCTGCCAGCATTACGCCCCCGGCCTACCCCG
>ENA-UOOR01004491-UOOR01004491.1-fermentation-metagenome-genome-assembly--contig:-NODE-4491-length-11095-cov-2.913768_pt1 | contig 11095 bp, 9 predicted proteins | sample MGYA00245780_ERZ724029 | MGnify/ENA primary metagenome ERZ724029 (study PRJEB28704, sample SAMN03018315) | fermentation metagenome | biome: anthropogenic terrestrial biome; feature: soil; material... | reverse complement strand
GGACAGAGCGGAGCAGGAAAAACCACACTGCTCAATCTGTTAGGTGGGATGGATTCGCCTACCTCCGGAAAGATAGTTGTGAACGGAAAAGAAATTTCAGGCATGTCCGAATATAAGCTTACGGAATACCGCCGCACTCAAATAGGCTTTGTATTTCAGTTTTACAATCTTGTTCCAAACTTGACAGCATTGGAAAATGTTCAGCTGGCTGAAGAAATATGCTGTGATCCCCTGGACGCACGAGACATGTTGAGGCGTGTCGGACTTGAAAACCGAATGGACAACTTTCCAAGCCAGTTGTCTGGAGGAGAACAGCAGCGAGTTTCCATTGCCAGGGCATTGGCTAAAAATCCGCAGATAGTTTTGTGTGATGAACCGACCGGTGCATTAGATTCGGAAACCGGCCGAAAGGTTTTACGCCTCATACGTACAGTATCTAATGATCTTGGAAAAACTGTAATTGTCGTTACGCACAATGCTCCCATATCCGAAATGGCGAACGTAGTGCTTCATATGCGGGACGGCAAGATAGACAAGGTGCAATTTAATGAGCATCCTAAGGATGTGGAGGAAATTGTATGGTAAAGGGTGCTTTGTTTAAAAAATCCCTGCGGGATATGCAAAAATCAAAATCGCAGTTTATTTCAATATTTATAATGGCAACCCTGGCAGTATTTATTATGACCGGGCTTGACAGCATTTGGTACACAGTAGACAAGCATGCAGATGCTATGTATGAATCAACTAATTTGTCAGATTTGTGGATTACTGTGATGAATCCTTCAGAACAGCAGCTTTGGGGAGTCAGCAGAATTGATGGTGTGGATTTAGTGGAGAAGAGGTTCACCATAGATGCCGATACTGATTTACCCGGTGACCCTGTATTGCATGTCTACGCATTGGATGACCGCAGTACCCTTGATCAACCTGAGCTTGAAGAGGGAATGTTTCGAAAAGGCGGAGGCGGCGTTGTGCTTGATAGCAAGTTTGCAGAGGTTCATAAACTTAAACTAGGTGATTATATTTCAATTAAAATAAACGGAAAATGGCTTCGCCTTCAAGTTGACGGTCTGGCACTCAGTAGTGAGCATGTTTTTGCGGTCAAAAACTCCGCATCAATAACTCCGAATCCCTCAGAATATGGTTTTGCAATAGTAAGTACAGGAGCATTGGAGAGCGCTTATGGTCAGAAAGTTTACAATCAAATTAGCGTGAAAACTACATCGGACATTGACAGTGCACAGGTGGTGCAAAAAGCCGGTGAAGTTGTGGGAGATGAGATGATTGGCATAACATTGCAAAAAGACAGCAGCAGTGTAAGCAGTGTAAATTCCCGTATTCAGCAGTTTAAAACGCTGTCTGTGGTATTCCCAATGCTATTTTTGTTAGTTACTGCACTTATAACACAAAGCACCATGACGCGTATGATAGAAAACCAACGTTCGCAAATAGGTATTTTAAAGGCACTTGGTTACAGTAAGCACAGCATTCTGTGGCATTATACCTCCTATGGCATCATAGTCGGTGTACTTGGCTCGATTTTCGGACTTCTTACAGGACCAAATATATTTGGCAGGATTATGGTTCTCCAGCTTAACCTTACGTTAAACAGCTACAGTCTAAAAATAAATTATGGACACTTTTTGTTTGTATTGATTTTGATACTTATGTGTACCGGAGGAGTTTCATTCTCAGCGTGCAGAAAGCTTTTGAGTGACACACCGGCTGTACTTCTTAGAGATAAACCGCCAAAAAAAGGGCAGCATATATTTCTTGAAGCCATACCATCCCTGTGGCAGAAAATGAAGTTCAGCAGCAAGCTGATCGCAAGAAATATAGTGAAGAATAAGGGGCGTCTCATAATGAGTACAATAGGTGTTATGGGTTGCACCAGCGTTATTATTTCAGCACTTACGGTTCGGACCACTTTGTCGGGAATCAGTGATTATACCTATGGAACAACCTTTATTTTTGATGAAAAAGTTGTACTTGATACAACTAAGACTAATTCCAGATATCTTAAAAACCTTGAACTGGACGGCATAACGCAGCAAATAGAGGAATCTGCCCTTCAGGTGATTTTCCCTGACGGAAGTCATAAAATGGAGCCGGTCAGTATTACCACCGGGGAGAGCCCACTTGTTCATTTACAGGATATTGACGGCAACCCTGTTGCTCTTCCTGAAAATGGGATTCTTATGACACGCAAGCTGTGTAGTGAAAGGGACTTAAATAAAGACGATGTCATTCAAATTAAGCTTACGGATAAGGGATATGTATCTGTTCCAATTGTAGAGATTGCATATATTGCTTCCGGTCAGGGAATTTATATGACAGACACATATTGGGAATCACTGGGGGAGACATTTAAGCCCACTGCTCTGATGATAAAATGGAATGGAGAGCCGGATCAAAAATTCCTGAATAACGATATTGTAGAAGATTCCGCAACGAGAGAAAGCATGCAGGACAGCTTATCTTCCAGCGTAGGTGTTGTAAATTTTGCGGTAATATTATTAATTATTCTGGGTTCATCACTGGCTTTCGTGGTGTTGTACAACACGGGTATTTTAAATTTCGTGGAAAGAACCAGAGATCTTGCAACCTTGCGTGTACTGGGGTTTCACCACAGTGAAATAAAGTACCTGGTACTGATAGAAAATTATCTTTCAGTTTTTCTTGGAATTCTGGCAGGCATACCTGTTGGAAGATTTATCTCATGGATAATTGCAAGCAGTATTGACGAACGGCTGGACCTTCTTGGCAATATTAATTTGAGAGACGTACTAATAGCCGGGGTAATGACCATGTTTTTTGCATGGATTGTTAACAGAATAATAGCAGATAAGATGAAAGAAATTGACATATTTGAGGCGCTGAAAAGCGTTGAATAACTACAAGAGGAGGAACTCATATGAAAAATTGGATTTTATCTCATAAAAAAGCGGCAGTTTCGCTATGTGTTTTTGCTGTACTGATTATAGCAGCGGGTATTTTTATTCAGCGGGGAAATAATATTGAAGCTATGAAGGCAGAAGATGACCTGACTTCTGAAGAACAGCCTTTAGAAATAGAAGCCTGGGGCGAAGTAAAGTACAGCCGTATTGAGAATATAAGCATTGATTTTCCGTCAATTGTCACGGATGTGCAGGTCAAAGAAGGGGAACGTGTCACACTTGGTCAACCCCTAATGACTATTGATCTTTATGAGTACAACGGAAATATAGAAAAACTTAAGCAGCAATTGTCTGCTAATCAATCAGCACTGGATTCCGCCAGTCAGGATATTTCTGCATTGCAGGCTGATATTTCCCAGATCCAGGATGAAATTGCACGCAAGAATGACGAGTACAGCAACGGAACCGGTGCTGATCTGAAGCTTCTGCAAAATTCCATGAATCTTGCTCAAAAAGAGCTTGAGGATGCAAAAAATGACCTTCAAAGCTATCAGTTGCTGTACGATGAAGGAGCTATTTCACAGACAACTCTTAATCAGTATATTTCCATGCTTGACCAACGGCAGAAAGCTGTGGATGATGTAAAAGCCAATGTCCAAAAAACAAAGACTGCATTAAAAGATGAACTGAATCTGCTGAATGTTTCGTTGAAATCTAAACAAAATCAGCTTTCACAGCTCCAGCAGGGCAACAACAGTAATGTGGCAATGCAGCAAAGCAGCGTTTCAGCAGCACAGGTTGATTTAAATACTATGGTGGCTAAGACTGCAGTGGACTACATTAAAGACGGTCAGATTATATCCAATGTGAAAAACGGAATTATAAAAGATATAGCGGTTAACAACGGCAGCCATCTTGGCGCACAAGGCATGCCGACAGAAGTGATTAATATTATTGATACAGATTCCATAACTGTAAGTGCAGAGGTTTACGAAGAATCTATAGGTAGCATACATGTGGGGGATGAAGTAAAAATTGTTCCTGCCTCATTTTCTGATACATCACTTAAAGGGACAATAACATATATCCCGGATTTGGCTGAGGAAAAGGACGGAAGACGCATTGTGCGTGTAGAAATAAAGCCAGATGATCCAAATAATATACTGAAGCCCGGATTTACAGCAGATGTTTATTTTGAAAAATAAACATCTGCTATCCATCCAAGTGAAACGGTATTCTGATCATCCGGCAAATCAAGTTCCGGTATGTGGAAATAAGTAAAAAAACTCTCAAGGGCATCCAAAAATGTCATTGAAAAACAAAAACGAACTAATAAAAAGTTCGTTTTATAGGGTTAAACTTTTATAAGGTGAAATATTTATATTTTCTTACAATGTAGCTACTTATGAATTAGTTGTCTGCCCTCCGTCAACATGAAGCACCTGACCGGTTACAAAACGGGAATCATCAGATGCTAAGTATACATATGTAGGTGCCAGTTCGAAAGGCTGACCAACGCGCATCAGCATGTTGTCTTGGGGGACTGCTACTACATCCGCAGAATAAGTCCATATTTCTCCCGGTGCCACAGCATTGACCCGTATTCCCTGTTTGCCTAAACTTCTGGCTAGAGCTCTTGTAAAACCAACGATGGCTCCTTTGGTGGAAGTATAATCAATAAGCTGGTCTTCACCTATATAAGTTACAACTGATGCTGTACCAATTATAGAGCTGCCCGCATGCATGTGAGGAAGTGCGGCCTTCGTAACATAGAAATGGGGATAAAAGTTTGTCTTAAATGTTTCATCAAACTGTTCATCACTTATATCCAAGAGACTCGGCTGAGGAAATTGTACGCCTGCGTTATTACACAATATATCTAATTTGCCAAAAGTTTTAACAGCAGCATTAACAATATCACTACAATGCTGCTTTTCTCTTATATCTCCGGGCAGCAAAAGACATCTGCGTCCCAGTTCTTCTATACGGTTTTTTGTTCTCATTGCATCATTTTGTTCATCAAGATAGGAAATTGCTACATCAGCGCCTTCTTTAGCAAAAGCTATTGCAGCTGCAGCACCGATACCGCTGTCACCTCCTGTAATCAAGGCTACTTTATCTAAAAGTTTGTCAGAACCTTTGTAATTCGGGTTTTCTATAATTGGGCGCGGCACCATCAATTCTTCAAGTCCTGGCTGACGAAACTGATGTTGTTCGGGAAAACTGATGGGAATATCCTCATACTGTGTAATTATACCGTAATTTGGATACATAGGGTATGGCTTAAGTATGAAATTTTTTTGGAAATAATTCAGCAGATCATTCATTATTTGCTCGTTTGCAGCATTGTCATTTGATGAAGAGTTTTGGTTATTCATTTCAATTGCCTTACTTGATAAGAAATTTGTCAGGATTTCCTATACAATACCTTTCATTATTATTTTTGTTGATTTTGTAACTTTTAAATCACAGAATAATTTAGCTCATACCTTGGATTGGTATAGTATGGTGGTCTGGGTCCGATCATGGGCATTGTCCATACAAAATCAAGATATTTTACATACATGCTTTCGTTCGAGTAGTTACAGAGCAATAATTGTACATATAGATTGATTATAAACATTTTATATCCCTCACCTTTATATTTTAGTTCATTATATTAATACTATTTTATATTATTCTAAAATATTCGTTAAAATTAATTTTTTAAAGCTTAAATACAAATCACTGACAAAAAATTGCCGGTTTTTCATATAATATGATATAATTAATTTAGCGTTGAGTTACTTCATTCTTTTACATTAAAAGAGATGTGGAAATGGCGGAAGCAGTGGCATGTTGTGTTAGGATTAATCTTTGGAATATTATATAAGAATGCCATAAGGAGGATTAGATGTATTATTCAACAACTTATTCGTCACCTGTGGGTATAATTACACTTGCGTGTGACGGTGACAGTCTTATTGGTTCATGGATAGAAGGGCAGAAATATCACGGGGATACCATACTACACGAAGAAATTGTAAAGAAAAATGACATATCTATATTTGATGCTGCGAAAAGATGGCTGGACAGATATTTTGACGGTAAGAAACCCGATATTTTTGAATTGCCCCTTCGTCCAATCGGCAGTAAGTTTCGTCAGGAGGTATGGAGTATTTTATGTGAAATACCATATGGAGAGGTTATAACATATGGGAGTATTGCAAAAAAAATAGCCGTAAAGATGGGCAAGAAGAGTATGTCCAGTCAAGCTGTAGGAGGTGCCGTCGGGCATAATCCCATATCTGTTATTATTCCATGCCATCGGGTTGTAGGATCAAATGGCAGCTTGACCGGTTATTCAGGAGGCATTAATACAAAAGTGAAATTGCTAGAACTGGAAGGTGTGGATATGTCTCACCTGTTTGTGCCGTCAAAGAGTACAGCTCCTTAAAATCATATTTCTATGAATCATTGATTTTCTGAAACAGATCTGCAGCGATATGCGCTGCGGGTCTTTTTTTATTAATCAAAATGATATATAATAATTTAAATAAAATAATTAAATTTTGAGGTGAAAAATTGTATAAAAAAATATCTGAGGAAATGCTCAATTTTATCAAAAAAAGTCCCAGTGTTTTTCATTCTGCAAGAAACATAGCAGAGGAACTTAAAAATGACGGCTTTATTGAACTGACAGAAAACAAAAAATGGAATATTGAAAAAGGTAAAAAGTATTATGTAACAAGGAACAATTCTTCAATTATTGCCTTTAAGACAGGCAGGGATTTAGATGAGTACAGTTTTAACATAGTGGCTTCTCACTGTGATTCTCCTACTTTTAAAATTAAGGATAACTACAAAGTCGAATCGGAAAAATACATACAGCTTAATACAGATAAATATGGAGGAATGATTTATTCCACTTGGTTTGACAGGCCATTGTCTGTGGCCGGCAGGGTGATAATTAAAAGTGATGGCGGAATTGAAACAAAGCTTGTAAACATAGACAGAGATTTGATTGTTATACCGAATGTGGCAATACATATGAACAAAGAAGCTAACTCATCCATGAAATATAACGAACAGGTAGACTTGCTGCCGTTGTATGGTTCGCTGGACGGCAGCGGCGATAATTTTATGGATATTGTAGCTGAATATGCATGTACTGAAAAAGAAAAAATATTGAACACCGATTTATTTTTGTACAATCGTATGGCACCCAGCATTTGGGGCAGCAGAAATGAATTCATATCATCATCCAGGCTTGACAATATGCAGTGCGCATATGCGACACTAAAAGGATTTATCAAAGGAAACAACTCAAAATCTGTAAATGTTTATTGCTGTTTTGACAATGAAGAGGTGGGAAGTGGAACAAAGCAAGGTGCAGCTTCTACATTTTTAGAGGATGTTCTGAAAAGAATAAACAATAATTTAGGGAAAACAACTGAAGATTATTACTGCACATTAGCATCTTCATTTATGATATCTGCAGATAATGCTCATGCAGTCCACCCTAATCACCCTGAGAAGAGTGATCCCTCAAATAAAGTTTATATGAACAAAGGAATAGTAATAAAGCATAATGCTGCTCAAAAATATACCAGTGATGCGGTGAGCAGCAGCGTGTTCCAATTATTGTGCGAATCTGCAGGCGTTCCGTTCCAGCATTATTCCAATCGTTCCGATATACCTGGAGGGAGCACTCTTGGGAATATTTCTTCACTAAAGGTAAGTATTAATACTGTTGATATAGGCATTGCTCAGCTTGCCATGCATTCATCTTATGAAACTGCAGGTGTTATGGATACTTACTATATGATTAAAGTAATTGAAGAATTTTTTAGCTAAATGGGAAATTCCCTGGGTGAAATATACTTCCCCGGGAATTTGATTTTAAAATTGAAGTCATTTTATATTTTGATTTATTATTTATTAACTTGCAGCTACTCTACCAGTGAAGACAGTACTGAAGTTTTTGTAACAATCCCTTTAAGTATGCCTTCTTCATCTGTAATAGCAATGGGATACTTAGTTTCTGCAGCTATTGGAAGTATGTCGCTTATATGTGTATCTTCATTGGCTGTTATAGGTCCTTTTTTTATTAAATCAGATACTTTTGTGTTTTCCTTATTTGCATTAATGGCGTCATCTATTGTTACAATGCCCTTATATCTCATTTTGCTGTCTACAGCATATGCACTGGAAACAGAATTGTGCTGCATTTCGCGAATTGCTATTTTTACTGAATCATTTTCTCTTACAAGGCATGAAGGAGTAATCATAATATTCTTAACACTGAGCACCTTGGTTTTATCAGCACTGTCAATAAATTTCCTCACATAATCATCAGCAGGATTAGTGGACATATTTTCTGGTGTATCGATTTGAATTATTTTCCCGTCCCTCATAATTGCAACAGTATCTCCAAGCTTAAATGCTTCATTTATGTCATGGGTAATAAATATTACTGTTTTTTCAAGCTTTCGCTGAAGTGACAATAATTCAAACTGCATGTCTTTCCTTACAAGGGGATCTAAGGCTGAAAAAGGTTCATCCATCAGTAATATTTCAGGATCATTTGCCAGCGCTCTAGCAAGCCCTACTCTTTGATTCATTCCCCCTGACAGGCTGCTGATTGGTTTGTATTCCCAGCCTTCAAGACCGACAAGACTTGTCATTTCTGAAGCTTTTTTATGTCTTTCTTCTTTATTCATGCCCCTTACTTCTAAACCATAGGCAACATTATCAATGACATTCTTATGAGACATAAGCCCAAAGTTTTGAAATACCATGGATATCTTATTTCTCCTGAATTCCAGCAGCTCTTTTTTGTTGAATTTTTCTATTTCTTTTTCTTTATATAATATTTTTCCGGATGAAGGCTTTAAAAGTTGATTGAAACACCTGACCAATGTGGATTTTCCCGATCCGGACAATCCAATTATGGCAAAAATCTCACCTTGCTTTACTTTGAACGATACATCCCATAGTGCTACGGTTACTCCTGTTTTTTTATATACTTCGTTCTTTTCAAGCCCTTCATTCATCAGTTTTATAGCATCTTTTTTGTTTAAACCGTATAGTTTTGATACGTGGCTTGCTTCTATAATAGTATTATCCATTATTCACTCACCTCATTTTTATTAACTAATCCCTGGGTAAGTCGATCTAAAATAATGGCAATAATTACTATTGATATGCCCGGAAGCAGTGCTTTTCCCATCTCAACACGGTTTGTGGCAACAAGTATTTCCAATCCCAGGCCCTGAGCGCCTATTATCGCACTTGTAACTACCATAGACATTGCCATCATGATTGTTTGATTGACACCTGTCATGATAGTCGACACTGCCTGAGGAATCTGAACCTTTATAAGTGTTTGCATTTTTGTAGATCCAAATGCCAATGCCGCCTCATATACTTCTTTGTCTACATGTACTATTCCGTGGCTAGTCATTCTAATCATAGGTACTATAGCGTAAATGGTTGTTGCCAGCAAGGCTGGCATTGTCCCTACACTGAAAAGGACTACTGCCGGAACCAGGTAAACAAAAGTAGGCATTGTTTGCATCAGGTCAAGTATGGGCCTTATAATTCTATTGGCTCGTTTGCTCATTGCAATTAATATTCCCACAGGGAATCCGATAACAAGGGAAATAAACACGGCCGCAATTACCAAACTTAATGTTTCCAGCATATGGTTCCATAGACCAAAGGTTCCTACTAAAAACAGCATGACACCATATGACAAACCTACAGCAATTTTTTTACTTGCTTTATAGCCTAAATACACGATAATTAAAATAAGAATGATCCATGGAATATGAGTCAGTACCCAATCAATCCCCTGAATAACTTCAATTACATTAGATTTAATTCCGTTAAGCACAGCTTGATGATTGCGGCTGAAAAGTTTTACGGAATCATCTATAGACGTTCCAATATCAAATTGCCATGTTTTCGGGAATTCAAATATATAGTCATTCATAATATGTTTCTCCTCTGTAGTTATTCGTTCAGGTAAGCTCGTACTTTTTCTGCATTTTCTTTTGGAAGCCACTCATCCAACAGATAATCATTTTCTTTTAAAAACCATTTGGCTGTTTCTTCATATGATGCATGTGTATCATCCAGATATGCCAAAGCACCGGAAATTAAGTCACTTCCTGTTTGATATTTCTTAAAAAACTCAAGGAGGTCCGGAGCTTTGTCTGCAAATTTATTACTGCTTACTATTTTCAATTCCTGTTTGGGAAATTCGCACTTACCCTCAAAGAAAATGTCAGGGTCATAGGGCGCATCCTCTAATCGAACAATATTTAGTTTGCCGCTTATCCACGTAGGTTCATAACAGTATCCGACCCACGGTTCACCTAAGTTATAGGCTGATGCAAGAGAAGCAAATATAGTGGCTTCGCTGCCTAATCTTGTATAATTGTACATTTCATCTAATCCATAATATTCATATTTTTTGTATAATACTTCATCTGCCATCATTCCAGGAGTGCCGCCGTATATACGACCCTTTGCTTTATCTTCATCATCAGGAAACAATTGAGGATATTTTTTTAAATCTTCTACTGTTTTTAAATCCGGTGCCATAGGTTCTATACCTCTTTCAGGGTCTCCTTCTATAACATATCTAGGAACGTATATACCCTGGGCACTATCAGAAACTAATATACCTACATCTACAATATCTCCGTTAGCTACATCTTCAGGGTAACTAGCTACGTTATTAGTCCAGCTTTCAATATCAAGGTCAACTTCACCCTTTATTATGGCCTGCCAATTCATAGTTGATGAACCGGCCGTTGAAAACTCAAGATCATAGCCATCATAACCGTGTTCAACGATTATTTTGGCAATTTCATTATGCACTTTCTGGCTGTCCCAGCCATTGTCTGTTGCGACTATTTTTACGTTTTTTGCTTCTTTATTTGAACATCCTGAAAGCATAGATACCACGACGAGAAGTATCATCATAGTAAATGAAAAAAATTTTTTCTTCTTCACATTCATCCTCTTTATCCTCCTTTTTAAAATTAAGATGTGTCATGCAGACACTCTACCTTTTTATTAATACATTATATAATTCGGCGGTTTCTAATTTTTGAGCAACAGAACAAATGAAGCTGTAAAATGCTGTCTTGTTATGATTTGTCCCAATTTTTTCAGAAAAAATTATAGGTAACTCAAACAAATGATTT
>ENA-UOOR01004490-UOOR01004490.1-fermentation-metagenome-genome-assembly--contig:-NODE-4490-length-11097-cov-3.176780_pt1 | contig 11097 bp, 10 predicted proteins | sample MGYA00245780_ERZ724029 | MGnify/ENA primary metagenome ERZ724029 (study PRJEB28704, sample SAMN03018315) | fermentation metagenome | biome: anthropogenic terrestrial biome; feature: soil; material... | reverse complement strand
ATCCGTGTTTGGAGGCGCGCTAAATGGCCTTGGCCTCGGATTAGTCCTCAAATCAGGAGGCTCAACTGGCGGCACCGATATTATTGGTGTGATTCTAAACCGACGCTTTTCGCTTTCGATCGGCGAGGTAATGCTGGCGTTTAATGGGTTAATTGTTCTAGCCTCAGCTTTGCTATTCGGCCTACAAGGGGCACTATATACTCTAATCACAATGTTTGTAACCTCGCGTACTGTAGACGCCTTACAGAACGCTCGAGATAGAAAAACAGCCCTTATTATTACGGACAAATCCGATGAAATCGCCACACAGATCCACGATCAACTGCACCGTGGCGTCACTTTCCTGCAAGGCGAAGGATCCTATCAGCATGGTTACCATAAAGTGATCATGTGTGTGCTAACCCGTTTTGAAATTGCACAGTTAAAAGAGATAGTACTGAAGGAAGATCCCCAAGCCTTTATGACTATCTCCGATACTGACGAAGTCTTGGGACGCTTTAAAGCCTTTAGTCCCTTTAAGCGACCCACGCCGTAATAAGCAATAAGACAAGTTACACCTCTGCCCTCTTTGCATATAATGTAGCAGGCCATTGCCCGGTGCAGTGGCCTATACTCAACATAGTCATGCTAACGCTCTCATGGCAAACCGGTTTGGCTATGCTTTGTACAAAGGGGGTGTTTTTTATGCTTATCTATACCGTACAGCCAGGCGATACCATCTTCCGCATCGCTATGCGATTAGGGAGCACCGTTGATTTAATCTTAGCCGCGAACGAACTGCCTGATCCTAATTTTATAACTCACGGTCAGAAACTGCTGATTCCTGTGCTAACCGGTACAGTGGTCCGCGTCCAACCTGGGGACTCCCTTTTTCAAATAGCACAACGATTTGATTTACCGGTAGAGGTAATCGCCGCCGCCAACGACCTGACGCCTCCCTACATCATTTTCCCAGGACAAACGTTGCGTATACCGTTAACTTTGGTTAATGTAACAGGTTGCATCGCTTATGAATCAACCCGCGCTAACGGTATTTGGGACACTTGGTTTAAGAGCCCCAGTAGAGCTGGATCAACTCGACTCACCTTCAATCTAGGTGGACCAGCAACTGTTCCCATTTGGTCGCCTGATGGCCGCCAGATTGCTCTGGTTAGCCCCGGTGGCACGCTATATGTAGTGGACATGACAACTCGCCAAAGTCGCATGCTACTTGCAGGGATAGGCGAATTCGCGACCTTCGCTTGGTCGCCGGACAGCGAGAGTATTGCCGTAGAAGTGCATGGACAAATTGTCCTGGTTGACGTCAATACTGCGGCAACAAGTTTTATCACGCAAGGCGAAGCTCCTACTTTCTTGCCCGGTGGAGAGAGAATTGCCTTTACTAGAGCAGCCAGCAACGGCCAGCAAATTCTTACAATCAATCTTGATGGTACAGGACTCAACTTAATTACCACTGTCAGTGGTGCTACTGCACTCTCACAACTAGAGGTAGACCCAAGCGGGCAACTTATAGCCTTTGTGCAAACTGGGCCCACAGAATCGCTAGTGCAAATCGCAGAACTCACAAGTGGCCGTGTTCTACCAACGCCCATCACCGAAGTAAGTAGAGATTTTTTCCCTCGTTGGTCTCCTGATGGTCAAATACTTGCCTACAACTCAACAATCGCGGCTGAAACGGGGCTAGTTGGGCAGATCAGGCTGGTTGATCGACAAGGCAATTTGATCGAAGACCTAACTGATACGGCTTGCTTGGGAGAACGCATAGCTTGGTCACCGGATGGCCAGTATATCAGCTATCCTAACTGCCTCAGTAGATTACCACAGATTACTTTAGTTGGTTTACATAGAAGCCCTGTGCAGATCACAGCACATGGTATTAACGTACATCCTAACTGGACCTCTAGCAGCTGCCCAGCAGGTGATGCGCCATAAATATCGCAGTCCGGCTGCCTTAATCAACAGCCGGACTTCTGCTTAGTAGCCCCTTTCCAAGCCCATTCGCCAGCAATCTAGCGCAGCAAATCGTCCGGTAGCAGGTAACCTTCTCTCTTGCTGCCAAATAGACAAGGCGGTAGAGATCGAGGTGTCAAAAACTCCCGTTAACTGTACATCGTGTCCCGTACCTAATAGAAGTTCCTGCAACGATAGCACATCTAAACCGCGGTCACCAATCTCAAGCTCGCGCCCCCCCAAGACTGTGCGATCCCATACGGCCAGTAGAGAATCTGCCAGTATCTGTCCCGAGGCACGTAAGCGCGGATAACTAGGCTGGCTATCTCTTTGAAAAGCCCGCACCATACGAGCAGTACGCTGATCATAGATGCCATCGGCAGGGCGTCCCAGAATCAAAGCTAGCCTCCGATTGGCTCCTACGAGCCTGTTTTGCAGTACCCAAACATCATGACCTTCATCTCCCTACAACAGTGGCCGAGACCCGAAAGCCAGCCGTGCTGATAGAAAACGCCCAGTCAGCTGGCCAAACATCAGATATGACAAATCACAAATCTGCCAGGGCTGCCAGAGCATCATGTACTTTGCTAACCGCCGTATCCCTAACACAACTCTATTGGTAAGCATACCGTCTTCCGGCACTGATTGCAGCAACCAAGCCGGCTGCAGGCTAGAAACCCTGTTGAGCCAACGCTGCAGCACCCAGATATCACTGCCTTTACTAGTCGGCAAAGAAAGACTTAAAGTGCGGCTACCCAAGGGGTAGAAACAAAGCTCTAAGTATTTCTCTTCCACTCGCTTCACCTCCCGCTATTGCAGATTATGCGCCAGCCAAAGCCCAAGTGTTAGCCGATTTTGGGCAAAATTCAAGCCCTCAGTCAAAGAGCATAGCAGGAATGAACGCTAGTAAGCGCGAAGACATAGGTAAACCATATATTGAGCCCAATGGCGTCGACGGGATAATGCAACTCTTGCTGCATTATTTCGTATCTATAATCATAAACATACTAAGGTAAAAGAAGGAGGTTTTTTGAATGAAGGAAGTACAGGTATGCGTTGATCTAGGAACCAAGGCTACATTCTTTGGACTCGGTCTACTGGCCTCGAAAAAAATGCGCCCCTACGCAAAGTATTTCATCGTAGGAGGCCTTGCCTTGTCGGCTGCACCGGTAGTCATGCAGTTAGTTGAAAAAAACAAACTCAATCGTATCAAACCGAAAGAAGAGGTAGAAGAGGTTGCACTAGAGTGCGAAGAATCCTGCTGCTGCGAAGGTAGAGCTGCAGAAGATACTGAAGCTGTTGATGCAACCGAGACTGACTGCACAGATGAAGCTGAGTGTGCAGATGAAGTAACAGAACCCTGTACAAGTGAGTGTCAAGAAGAGCAAACGAACTGCGTCTGCCCAGAGGCAGAACCCGAAGTTTAATTACTCCTAAAATGAAAGTAGGCTATCAGCGCGAGATAGCCTACTTTCATTTTCCGTATTTCTTATTCAAAATCCTAGCCTCAGAACTTACACCCTAACTTCTCGTTCTCTCGCCTAGCGCCAAAATCTCCTGCAATACTAACTCACGTCGCTCAGCAACGCGCCGAAAATCCATCTGGGGCACATAAAGCGACTCGAGATAGGCGTGGTTTTGGTGAGCCCTCACGATAAAGGCAATAGCCTCTGCTAATGCTGCCTGATAGGCGTCCCGCAATCCCGCCAAATCGTTGACATAAGGGGCTAGCTTATCACAATCTACATAATTAAGTGTATCAATAACTATATCCCCTACTGCACAGGAAATGACATGAGGTTCACTAGCATTACAGATAGCAATACCAAGCTTGGGAATGAGCACATGGTCTATACGTTCTGGATCAAGGGCGCAGTGATATACTTCAACATCATAATTTCGCTGTTGGGCAGCCGCTAGTACTTTACTGATAATAGTCGTGCGGCCGGTACCCGCAGTCCCTCGTATGAGCACTCTTGTTGTCGACCCGGCCACAAGGGTTGGCAGGTGATTAACTAACCCTTGTGGGGTGATAGCACTAGCAAACAAGTGACGCTCGCGAGCAGGCTGTAGACAAGGACTTGCATTTCCCAATAGCTCCTGTATGGTGATAGCTGCTACCCTATTGAGCCCTACCAGATCAAGAGCGCCTAACTCTCGAATGTAAGATTCTATCTCATCATTTAGCTCTCGTGCTAGCCGCAAATAAGCATAAGCACGCCGAAAGAGGAAACTGCTTCTATTTACGCCTGCCTGTACCGCATCCCGGTTGTGCTGGAGAGCTATCTCGTCCCAATAATCGGCAAGATCAATTACCGACTCAACTACCCCTGGATGCTTAGGATCAATTACATGAGGAGCCGTACCGTCAACCATGAACACTCCCAAACTGGGTATATATATGCCATCCAACGAGTTGCTATCCGATGAGCAATAATACTCTTCTAGTGAATACCCGTAGCCAAGCAGCTGCACAGCTATCTGGCGCATGAAACTTGACTTCCCCGTACCTGGACCACCCTTCAGAATATACGTCTTAGCACTTTCGCCGCTCACTACTTGTTCATAGAAGGAATAAAAGCCATATCCCGTATTTCCGCCGAGGAACATCTTACGAATGCGTGTCATCATGCCACCCCTCCAGTCGAACGATTCCCTACATGCTATGCCCCATACAAAACAACTGATACACTCAAAGGCGTTAGCTTCTGCCAAGACTTGAGCTTTGTATAGAACCACTTTCTAGTAGGCACCTTACCGACTATGTTAGAATAAGCACGTGGAGTAAAATAGCTTAGGCGCATGGGAGGTGTACACTTGATTGTGGGAGTTTGTCTGCTAACATTACGGTTACATTCAACGCACTCTCTGAAAGAAAAACGCTCAGTTATTAAACGACTTGTTGCACGTATGCAGAATCAGTTAAACGTTAGTGTTGCGGAAGTAGACGCTCATGATATCTGGGGAAAGGCAGTCATTGCCTTAAGCACTGTCAGCCTTAGTGAGGAAGTAATACGTGGTATTTTCCAGCAGGCAGAAACTCTAACTGAGCAGGTGCCTGGTGTGGAGTTAATAGATGTTTCTGTTTCATTACTATAAATGAGAGCACTAGCGGGGTGATAAGATGCAAAAAGTCGTCGATTTGTTGGCAAGCCTACTAAGCGATGAGTCACTGCTTTCAGGCACCATCAGCAGTCCGAGAGATAAGAAATCTCCGGTCACTAAAGTCAGTACCAGACCAATGTTACTGCGAGATCGCTTGCTGTATCAGTTTACATATCATGAGGCAAAACGTGTCACTCATCGTAACCTTGACCAAACAGAAAGCCAAGCTGAAATAACTGCCCTACTAAAGCAGCACTTTAATCAAGCTCAGTTATTCACGCAGCAGGCTGATTACCATATTTTTGTGAACGCCAATGGGAAAGCCAAAGTCTTAACGCGGCCACCTAGCAAGCAAGGCACTACCAGCACACACAACCGCAGCAAACATTACATCATACCTAACGATCAACCTTGTTCTTTTTTGACTCGGCTGGGTGTTATGAATAAACGAGGTCAAGTATTACCATCTCGCATGGGTAAGTTCAAGCAGGTCAATCGTTTTTTGGAGATGGTAGCCGATGTGGTTGACTACCTATCTACTGATCGAGAGCTATGCATCGTTGATTTTGGCTGCGGCAAATCATATCTTACCTTCGCCCTTTACCATTATCTGCACGAAATAAGAAATCTCAACGTGCAGATTATCGGCCTAGATCTGAAGGAAGAAGTAGTACGCCACTGTAACGATATTGCCCAAGATCTCAAATGGCCCAAACTTCGTTTCTGGGTAGGCGATATTAAGGATTATCAGCACAGGGAAAGCGTCGATATGGTCGTCAGCCTGCATGCCTGCGATACAGCTACCGATATTGCTCTAGCCAAAGCGGTAGAATGGCAGAGTCAAGTTATCCTATCCGTACCTTGCTGTCAGCATGAGCTTCTACGACAGATCGAAAATACTGCCATGCGCCCGCTCATTAAACACGGAATTCTCAAGGAACGTCTAGCAGCTTTAGTAACTGATAGCCTACGCGCATCAGCCCTAGAAGTAGCAGGATATAACGTGCAAGTTTTGGAATTCGTGGAGACAGAACATACGGCTAAGAATCTGCTCATCCGTGCTGTCCGACCAAGCCAACCAAAAGATACGCAGCAAGCAAAAAAAGAATATGTGACCTTTCGTGATGCCTGGTCAATCAGAAACCCCTTCATTGAAAAAGCTTTTGGGCACCTTCTGCAAGAGTGAATTGAAACCTACTTGCTGCCTGAGTTGCCTCTGTCAAGTTGACTGGAGAAATAACAAGAGTGCTTGCTTCTTAGGACAAATTCCTGAGGAGCCTTTTTCTTTTGCAGAGTCAGTTGGCTAATATTCATAATAGATATTCTTCCGCTACAACTATTTACACGTATACATTATACGTATACAATTGTACTGACGAACTTTGTTATTTAATTAACAATGTCTTACATGGAAGAGAGGTGTGAAGAGATGACATCAATCTACGTCTGTATCGGTAGTGGTTGCCATTTGAAAGGTTCCTATCAGATCATCGACAAGCTGAAGAAGCTGCTTGCATCTACCGAAACACCAGGAGAGATGAAACTCGCGGCCTCATTTTGCCAAGGTTGTTGCACAGAGGGTGTTGTAGTCAAGATCAACGATGAGCTAATCAAGAATGTTAGTCCCGATAATATTACGGCCATTTTTGAGGAAAAGGTGCTGAAGCGCGCATGAACACCCCCATCACGACTCTAAAAGCCAAGTGCCGAGACTGCCACCGTTGTATCCGCGCTTGCCAGGTGAAAGCCATCAGTTTGCGTTCAGGACAAGCCAATGTGGTACCAGAATTATGTATTAGTTGCGGCTTATGCGTTGAAGCTTGCCCTCAGAAAGCAAAGACGGTTGTCTCTCAAAGCGACGAGGTCTTAGCGTTACTAGGCGCAAAAGAGGATGTTATCGTAAGCTTAGCACCCTCCTATGCTGTCGCCTATGCGGAATATACACCAGAGCAAGTAATAGCCGGGCTACGCAAGCTTGGTTTTTCTAGGATAGAAGAAACGGCTCTCGCTGCTGAAGCAGTAGCCGCGCATTACTGCCAGACTTTACAAACCAGCAAATCTACAGTAATCTCATCGTGCTGCCCAGCAATTGTAAACTTGTTGGAAATATATTTTCCTGAACTAATGCCCCTATTATCTGATTCAGCGTCACCCATGGTCATTCATGGCCGCTCTTTGCGTGCTCGCTATCCGAAAGCAAAAGTTGTGTTCATTGGTCCCTGTATTGCCAAAATACAAGAAGCTAGCAGACCAGCTGCCAGCGGTGCAGTTGATGCAGTGCTTACGTTCGAGCAATTAGACTCCATGTGGAGCAAATTGGGCATAGATCCAGCAGAACTAGCACCTATGGCACCCGACATGGCAACCCAGACGGCTACCATTTATCCTTTGAGTCGAGGCATTCTCTCAACAGCCGGTTTACAGGCCGATGCACGGCCGGAATGCCTGGCTGTAAGCGGGCTTGACTCTTGTATTGAGGTATTCAAGGAACTGGCTAAGGGACAAATACAGCCAAACTTCATCGAAGCTCTCGCCTGTCGCGAAGGCTGCATAGACGGACCAGGCATCAGTAAACAGCAAAGCGCAGCGAAAAAGCGCGCACGCCTAATAGCTTATCACCAAGAGAGACAGAAAAGAGAAACAAGCAATCAACAAAACGCGAGGCCAATAGCCACCCCCGACAACCTGCCGCGGGCAGAATACCAATCTCGCTCACCCGAGCTAGCAACACCAACAGAAGCAGAGATTCGTGCTATCCTGGTGCAGATTGGTAAGCATACCCCAGAGGATGAAAGCAACTGCGGTGGTTGTGGTTATTCATCATGCCGAGATAAGGCAATCGCCACTTATCGGGGATTGGCTGAACTAGAGATGTGCGTTCCTTACATGCGGGCGAAATTCGAGTCTCTTTCTCACATTGTAGTAGACTCCTCATTGAACGCCATTATTGTAGTAACCAAAGATTTGCTAGTTCATCAGCTTAACCCTATGGCCGACAGGCTTTTTAATAGAAACAAACTAGAAACCAAGGGGCAGCATTTGGCGCTTTTTATTGACCCAACAAACTTCGCAGAAGTGGCTGATAGTGGACATGCCTTGCACAAGCAAGTTGACTATCCCGAGCTGAAGTTATTCACGAGCCAAATCATCTATCCTTTGCCTGATTACGGCTTAGTCATCGGCATCATCAGCGACATCACTGAGTTAGAAAATAAGAAACAAGAACTAGACAAGAAGCACCGGGCCACTGCTTCTAGAGCCAGAGAAGTCATCCGTAACCAGATGAAATTGGCACAAGAAATCGCAGGACTTTTGGGAGAAGCAACGGCTGAAACTAAAGCAACACTGCTCGAACTCATTGCCTCTGTAGAAGAGGTTGATGAGCTATGAAGCTAGCAGCTGAAGTAGGTATTGCCAAACTCTGCAAATACCAAGAAGAACTCTGCGGTGATGCTACATGCATTGTCAAGACACCCGGTGAAACAACCGTTGTGCTATCTGATGGCTTAGGTAGCGGAGTAAAAGCTAATATCCTGGCTACTCTTACTACACATATCGCTAGCGGGCTACTTAAGCGCAAAGTATCTATCGAGCATGTCATGAGCACTATCGCCGATACCTTACCAATCTGCAAAACGCGCGAGATTGCCTATTCTACTTTAGCAATTCTGCAAATTAGCAATGATGGCCAAGCGAAACTATTTGAGTACGATAATCCAGAAACGATACTTTTTCGCAACGACGAACCGCTCAAATTGGAACGCCAGGAGAGCTTAATCAACGGCCAACGCGTGAAGCAAACAGCTTTCCAAGCGCAAGAAGGCGATGTCATTCTCATGGTTTCAGATGGCATCATTCATGCAGGCATTGGTGGCTTGTATGATCTCGGTTTAGGGCAGGACGGTCTGTTGGAGCATTTCACCGACCCGTGTAGTTCGGGCGAGAACTGTGAACAACTTGCTGACCGCGTGATCAACCTCGCTACCGCTTGCTATCTTTCACGCCCGGGTGATGACTGTACTGCCGTTGCCATCAAGATACGACCACCCCAACAAGTGACTGTTCTTACGGGGCCGGCCCTTAACCCAAAGAACGATACTGAAATGGTGCGACAGCTTCTAGCGAATTCAGGGAGCTACGTTGCTGTCTGTGGTGGAACAACGGCTCAAATTGTCAGCCGCGTTACTGGTCGAGAGCTCAGTACGAGCACAGACTATGTAGATCCACGCGTCCCTCCAGTTGGGAACATTGAAGGCATAGACTTGACTACTGAGGGAATCTTAACTCTCAACCTTTGCTATCAACTGCTACGAGAAGCCGCCGAAGGAGAAGAATTACCACGTCGCAATGATGGAGCTACCCTCCTAGCAAAACAACTATGGAATGCAGAAGAAGTTAAGTTTTTAGTGGGGCGTGCGCAAAACGCTGCCCATGCCAATTTAGAACAACTAGTGCATCTTGCCCCTCGGGCATACGTAGTTGATAGAATCGCTAAAGTACTGTCTAGACGCAACATTGAAGTTGAAGTCGTCTATTACTAAGAGACAGAGAGCTGAAATTACTTTATCTAGAGGAGGAATTAGTGTGCGGCCTGTTGAGGTAGAGCTTTGTGCAGGGACTGCCTGCCATTTAATGGGGTCACAGGATTTGATGACGCTGGTCAACAACTTGAGGGAAACACATGGTAATAGGCTACAGATCAAACTGACACATTGTCTTGGAGATTGTGGGCATGGGCCGAACGCTCGCATTAACGGCGTACTCTATTCTAAACTAACAGAGGAAAAACTGGAGGCTATACTAACCGAAGTGCTGACCCAAGATAGAGGTGTGCAATGAATAAGACACTCTCTGAAGTCACCAAGATCAAACGTCAGTTATATACCGCTATCGCTCGTCTAGCATGGCAAGATCAATTAATTGAACAGATTGATAACGTACCGGACGACATACTGGCCAATAACGAAATTAACTACCGTTGCTGCGAGCATAAAGAACGAGCTATCTTGCGTGAGAAGACGCGAGTTATTTTGGGTCTACCGGCCGCCCAAGTCAGTAAACATGCGTCTCTTAGGTCCATGGCTGAACTTGTTGAAACAAGACCTTTCTCAAAAATCCCTTGTGCCGTCGAGATGATGACAGTCGCCTGTGACCGTTGTCCCATAGACCGCTATGTAGTAACCGATGCCTGCCGTAACTGCGGGGCCCATTACTGCAAAAACGCCTGCCCCAAGAACGCGATTACCATCGTCAACAATCGTGCCTATATCGATCGCAGCCGCTGTATAGAATGTGGTCGTTGCGCCAATAGCTGTAGCTATCATGCTATACTGCAAATAACTCGGCCTTGTGAACAAGCTTGCGCTGTAGGTGCTATTAGGCCTGATGTGGACGGAGTTGCCCAGATAGATGACAGCAGGTGTGTCGGCTGTGGCGCTTGTATAAATGCCTGCCCCTTCGGCTCAATTGGCGACTATACACACATTATTCCAGCCATCAAGATGCTTAAACAAACTGAACGCCCGGTCTATGCCCTAGTTGCGCCCGCTTTTGTCGGGCAATTCAGCCCCAAGGTTAGTTCCGGAGCTGTAGTCACCGGTCTAAAACAAATGGGCTTTCAAGAAGTGGTCGAAGTCGCTCAAGGAGCTGAAGAAGTTGCCGCCTTGGAGGCCGCAGAATATGTTGAGCGTAAACAAGCTGGTGCCCAAGCGATGACTACTTCTTGCTGTCCCGCTTTCGTACAGCTAATTGCAAAACATTACCCAGAGCAGCGAGACTATGTCTCTCACACTCCTTCGCCCATGGTACAGCTAGCAATGACCATCAAAACCAGCAATCCGGACGCTCTTGTAATTTTCATCGGGCCATGTGTTGCCAAGAAAGCAGAGGCGGCAAATACTCCTCATGTTGATGCCGTGCTCACTTTTGAAGAAACGGCTTGCCTAATGGTTGGCAAGGGAATTAACTTGGCAACTATGCCAGAAACCGACGAAATGCCCGATGCCGGACCGCTGGGCCGTGGCTTCGCCAAAAGTGGCGGGG
>ENA-UOOR01004489-UOOR01004489.1-fermentation-metagenome-genome-assembly--contig:-NODE-4489-length-11099-cov-2.900942_pt1 | contig 11099 bp, 7 predicted proteins | sample MGYA00245780_ERZ724029 | MGnify/ENA primary metagenome ERZ724029 (study PRJEB28704, sample SAMN03018315) | fermentation metagenome | biome: anthropogenic terrestrial biome; feature: soil; material... | reverse complement strand
GGTGGGACTGGGTCAGGCCGCCGGTCTTCATGGAATCGTAGGAGAAATAGGCCTGCGCATACTTATTCGCCACCAATCCGATGGTGGTGATGGCGTTCTTATTCGCGCCCACCGTGCCGTCGCCGCCAAGACCCCAGATTTTACAGGCCGTCTGCCCGACGGGGGACAGCTCCAACTCCTGATAGTCCAGCGAGGTGTTGGTCACGTCGTCGTTGATGCCGATGGTAAAGCTATTTTTGGGCTGGTCCTGACGCAGGTTGTCGAACACGGCGACAAACTGGCCCGGAGTAGTATCCTTGGAGGAGAGGCCATACCGTCCGCCCACAATGCGGATGTCGGTCCGGCCCGCCTGATTCAGGGCGGTGACCACGTCCAGATACAGCGGCTCGCCCACGGAACCGGTTTCCTTGGACCGGTCCAGCACCGCGATTTTCTTGCAGGTGGCGGGAATGGCTGCAGCAAAGTGCTTCACGGAGAAGGGCCGGTACAGCCGGACCTGAAGCAGGCCCACCTTCCGCCCATTGGCGTTGAGATAGTCCACCGGCGCCTTCACCGTTTCGGAGGCGGAGCACATAATCACGGCCACTTCCTCCGCGTCGGGCGCGCCGTAATAGTTGAAGAGCTGATAGTCCCGGCCCGTCAGCTTGTTGATTTCGTCCATGTAGTGCTGCACGGTGCCCGGCACATCGGCGGCCTTTTCGTTGGCCCCCTCCTTGCACTGGAAGTACACGTCGGGGTTGACGTTATTGCCCCGGTTGGTGGGGTGCTCGGGGTTGAGGGAGTTCCGGCGGAAGGCCCGCAGGGCGTCATAATCCAGAAGCCCGCGCAGGTCCTCATAGTCCAGCGCCTCAATGCGCTGCATCTCGTGAGAGGTGCGGAAGCCGTCGAAGCAGTGCATAAACGCATACTTGGAGCGGATGGCCGACAGATGGGCCACCGCCGCCAAGTCCATGCACTCCTGCGGTGTGGCGGACATGAGCATGGCGTACCCGGTGGTACGGCAGGTCATAAAGTCCGTGTGGTCGCCAAAAATCGAATGATGGTTGGAGGTGACCACCCGGGAGGCGATGTGCAGCACGTTGGGGAGAAACTGGCCGCCCATGGCGTACATGGCGGGAATCATCAGCATTAGTCCCTGAGCGGAGGTGAAGCTGGTGGTCAGTGCGCCGGCCTGCAAGGAGCCGTGGCAGGTGCCCGCCGCGCCCGCCTCGGACTGCATCTGAATCACATCCACCGTGGACCCAAACAGGTTTTTCCGACCCTTGGCGGACCATTCGTCCACCTTCTCCGCCATGGGGGAAGACGGGGTGATGGGGTAGATGGCCGCAACCTCCGTAAACGCATACGCCACATGCGCCGCGGCTGTGTTGCCGTCCATCACCGCAAGCTTTTTACTCATGGTTTTTCCCTTCTTTTCCTTTTTTTCGCCCGCTCCGGGCGCTTTTTGAGTTAAATGGCAGCTCGCTACTGCCTTTTTCTGTTCCTATATAAGAACTATGTTTTTAAATAGGACTTTTACTATTCAGCTTTAACACAGATTTCCCTTTGTGTCAATAGGAGAATTTCTGGTTTTAAGATTTTTCCGGAATATGTCGGGCTTTTTGCGGTCTTCCGATTATCCGGCGCATCCAAGAAGAGACGGTTGCAACTTCTGCTTGTAACCTGCCGCCCGCTGTGTTAGAGTGTTGAAAGTAAAAATGTTACTGAAATGGAGGCACAGTCTATGCCGCAGGAGCACCGCTCCACCGCCCGGGTGCTGGATATTCTGGAATATCTGGCGCTTTCAAAGGATGGCGGAAGCACCTTGACGGAGCTGTCCGTGGCGCTGGATGCGCCGAAGAGCAGCCTTTTTCCCATTCTCCACACGCTGCTCAGCCGGAAGTACATCTGGCTGGACCGCCGGACGAACCGGTATTATATTGGCATCAGCGCCTATGCGCTGGGCAGCAGCTTTGCGGCCAATCAAAGCACGATGGATTTTATCTTGCAGGTGATGGAGGCCGTTGTGGAAAGCTGCGAGGAAACCTGCCAGATGGGCGTTCTGGACCGGGAAAAGGTGCTTTACATCCGCAAGGTGGACTCCCCGCAGCCCATCCGCATGATCTCTCATGTGGGAAACCGGCTGCCCGCCAACGGAACGGCCATTGGAAAGGCGCTGCTGAGCGGCCTGAGCGACGAAGAGGTCCGGGAGCTGTACGCCGACGGGCTCCCCCGGCTGACCGCGCATACCGTGGTGGAGTTCGACACGCTGCTGGCGCAGCTTGCGCAGATCCGAAAAACCGGCGTTGCATGGGAGCGGGAGGAATCGGCGGAGCAGCTATATTGCTGGGCCGTTCCTTTGCGCAGGGACGGGCAGACCTTTGCCGCGCTCAGCGTGGCCGTTCCGATGTTCCGCTGCTCGGATGAGAAAGAAGCGCTGGTGCTGGACTGTCTCACCCAGGCCAAGCGGGAAATTGAACTGATTGCCGAGGCCCGGGGCTTTCTTCCGGAGTCGGTTTAAACCTTTTAAACGGGCCGAAAGAAGAAAAAGGGGCAGCCGATTGGTATTTTGAGTGCAATGCACCAAAGCCAGGCAATCAACCTGAACGGAAACCGATATGCAACCATGCATCAAATGGCCGAAGAACAGGCAAATAAGTTATCCATGGATTCCCGGCTTTCTTATGCCGATGAAAGCAGTTCCATCGGAAGGGCAGATATAAAAAACCGCAAAATCTCTTGTTTTACTCAGAAAGTATATGGGAGATGCCTTGTCCGCCTATCCGTTGGACGCACAGCTTGAGAGCGGGAGGCTTCCTGAAAAGGCGGGAGAAATTGCCCTGCCGAAAAGTATTTTGGACATACTTGAGTTTCAAGGCGAAATTGGCGATACCATTTCTCCCAATCTTGGTATATCCCTCTTGCGGGATACTGAGGCCGGCTATAAATACACACACGACTTTATTCTGACAGGAATTCTGAAATCAAATTATGTGGGTTATGTAAACGGCACTGTCCTTGGCGTCGTCGGTACAGGTACAGCGGAAAAAGTGCTGCCCGATCAGTATATGGGATACTCCGTTGGCATCCGCACCGCTGAGAAAAAATCACTTTAAAGCACAATCAATGATTTGGCTTCACAGTACGGCATCCCGGAATACTGTATTCAATATAACGAGACGATGCTTTCTGCGGCTAGTATCCGGTATCAATCGGATGCGGACGCTGAAGCCGAATCAGGCTTTTCGTACATGGCTTTTGAAGAGATTCTGATTTGCGCACTGGTCTGCTTGCGGCCGGACTGGTGGTCTACAATATCCTAAAAATTGCAGTTATAAAACATATCAAAGAATATGGCGTTTTAAGGGCAATCGGCGCCGAGAAGGGGAAGCTGTATCTTCTTGTTTCTTTGCAGCTTGCGATTCTATGCGGGATTGGCATTCCTGCCGAAATTCTGCTGGGACTGTTATTCGCCTGGGGCGTGACAACAGCGGCCAGCAGTTTTTTCAATCCCGCTATGTTTTTAGCAAGCTCTGAAGCGGAGCTTGCGGTGATGATTGCTCAAAACGCGGGAGGCAAGCAAATCCCGCTGCTGGTCAGCGGGGGAATTACCATCGTATTTGCGCTGGTTTCTGCAATGCCCGCCGCTCAATATGCAGCGAGAGTATCGCCTGCGCTTGCCATGCCGGGACAAACTGCCGCGATCAGGCGACGGAATAGAAAAGCCAAACAAATTCGCAGTTTTGAGGCTTTTTATGCGCACATGAATATGAAGCGAAACCGGGGCAGAACAGCGGTTACGATTCTTTCGCTTGTAATGAGTATTACCGTATTCGTTGCATCGCAAAGCTTTTCCGAGCTGTTGGATGCTTCTAAGGATGTTCAGAAAATGCACTTTGGGGACTACTCTGTCACCAGCAAAGCTCTTGGATTCTCTCCGGAAGAACTGGCGGAATTAAAAAACGTTTCGGGGATTCAGTCTGTCTCCACGTTAAAATACAGCTTGTATCAGCAGGATGAAAACGGAGAATTGAACGGCATGGAAACCTTTATCACGCCGCAGCCCGGCGAAACGATGCAGATAATCGGCATTGACGAAGAACGATTGGAAGGCTTGGATTCTCCTGTCACGCTTGAAAATGAGGGATTTGTTAATGGCATTCAGGTTGTAGTATCTGATTCTGTCTATGATAAGATTACACAAAAAAATGAGTATACCGCGCTTTATCCCACACTGACACAGGAGGCGGACCGTTCTTCTGTTGAACGGGCAATCCAAGAACTTTGCGGTAAAACGGCGGAATGTGGCTTTCTTATGGCAACACAGACCGGCAGCTTACGGAAAGCTATGGATAAATCAGACTGCCGGCGTGGGGATTGATTTTATTTGTCCGACTGATCGGTATTTTAAATATCATTAACACAGTGTACACTAACATTCATACACGTATAACAGAAATCGGTGTGCAGCGAGCCATCGGTATGAGTGCAGAAAGCCTTTATAAAACTTTTCTCAGAGAGGCGGCATATTACGGCATGATAGCTTCCATAATCGGAGCTGCTGCAGGATATATTTGTACAATTTTTGTAGGCTCTGCTGGCACAGATACATTACAGCTTGTATCTATCCCGCTTCTTTCCATTGCAGAAGCGGTAGTCATTTCAATTCTTGCCTGTTTAACAGCAACCTATATCCCGTTAAAAAAGATTACGAAAACGAATATCGTGGAGTCGATAGAAACAGTTGAGTAGCTTGCGGTTATCAGCAAGGTGATAATCGGCAACTAAAATCAAACAGCCGGGCGCTGCCCGCTGAATAGAGAAGCGGTACTTTAGAGGGCTTACCTCCTTTTGCAAGGCGCACAAACGCCCCGCAGGGGCTTTTCCCTGTTGAGGTGGGATTACTTTTTCGGTATGCTCTTTAAGGCCTTTTGAGGGGCAAATTCTTGCTTATGTTTCCTGCTGAAAAGTAGGATGCGAACCGCAGTCCTCTGGCTGTATTATTCAGCTTCGGACACATATAAAAAAGCCTGTAGATACGCACATCTACAGGCTTTTTGCCTTGGAGCTTGTGGTCGGAATCGAACCGACAACCGTGTGTTGCTGATAAGGGTGGATATTTTCACTCGTAAAGCTTTTTCACCGCATTGTATGGTTGCTGTACATACTTGATCAATGAAATTTTCTGTCCGGAAATACTGTACTTTGGATTATACCCAAACAGATTGACATACCGCAAGAGGTCATTTTGCTCCCTTTCCATTGCACACATCAGCTCAATGGTCGCCTTTGTATCATCAATTGCCCGATGCGTGTTTTGGGTTTGGAGTTTATAGGTAAGAACAGCGTCACTCAACTTATGCGGATATGGCTGCCTGTCTTTATAGACGGTGAGTGCATCGAGAAATTTTGTGTTTTGGAGCACCTCCGGATTGCCGTTTTTTTTTAATAAATAGTATAAAAAGCAGAGGTCAAACTGCGCATTGTATGCAATTACCAGCGTTCTTTGGTGGAAAAGCATATCCTCAAGACGCGCGGACACCGTTTGCTTAGAAACGCCTTCGTTGATTAATTGAGACTCACTGATACCGGTAAGCTGTGTAATTTCAGGCGGAAGAGCCCTTCCTTGGGATAAAGTTACCAGCAGATCAAACTCATCGATAACGCCCTTTCCTTTTTCTATTTGAACAGCGGCAAGCTCAACGATTTCGTCCATCTTTGGATCAATGCCGGTAGTCTCAACATCAAGGGTGATGACATTATCAAAAACTTCAAACAGTGAACTAAGCATTGTCATTTCCACATTTTTTCTCTTTCTGAATGATATACCGGACAAGATCTCCATCGCGCTTCTTTTCAAGAATCTCCTTGTTAAATCCAGGCGGTGTGTGTTTAAAGGTATGTGCTTTATCTTGCAGGGTGTATCCAAGCATTTGAAAATCCCGCAGAGACTTAATGTCAATGACATCCATGAGAATGGAACTGTTGCGTCCGCCCTTTGTCCTGATGATATCTTTGACCTCGGTTTTTGTGGGAGAAATTACACGACTGTCCCCAAAGTCAGAGGAATTCGTCTGAATACAGTAGCAGTGAAGATCTCGAGTCAGAGATTCGACAATATTGCTGAAGTAAGGGATGTCTTTATTCCACTCTACCGCTACTACCATATCAGCGTAGGACTGGAAAAGTGCTCTGTCCTGTATTAAGGCAAGCTCAAAGCAGCAATAAACAGGGAACCATACGTCCATCCAACAAAACAGCTGATAAGAGTTGCCGTTTTGGAATGTGTAGCCATGTCCCTCAATCTGTTCTTTTTCTTCTGGGGAGTATTCAACCTTATTATGATAAGAAATCGTGGCAAAGGGATACTCGTCGTGCATATACGGCAGGATCGTAGCCGTCAGATTGTATACGTACCCACGGTTTTCCTTTCCTGAAGTAGGCACAATGATATGCTCAATGCCCGTCACCAGCGCCATTTGATTGTTAGCACACAACCTGGCTACTACCGGGATCCATTCAAATGGCAGATAGTTTTCAGGCAACACCAGAAGGTCGACATTTTCCTTCACAGCCGCATCGAAAATCTGTGCAAAGGCCTTATAGCGGTCATAGCTTCTGTTGGGGTGCTTATCAAGCGCAGAATAAAAATCGTTTGGGGATATCTTGGCATTTCCTATTGCAAGTGAAATCTTGCCTTTGTGGGTAGGGCCAGTATCGACATGGGTTGCAAACAGCTTTCTTTCAGATGTGACCCCACGCATCGGCGCAGACTGTGTTTCTTTCAGGCAGTATGCATCGCTGATATCCACATTGGATGCAGGATAGTTCCATGCAACGAATAGCCTTTTTATTGTATTCTCCTGCTCCACTGGGTCAATGTCTCTTTTTATCTTTTTAATATCCGAGCAAATCAACGCGAAAGACAGGTCGTGGGGTGTAACCATGTAAGGGTAATAGTGATATCTATTATTATCAGTTATTTGACACCAGTTTTCATCGAGATTCATTCGCATTTCATCCAGCGAGTACAAATGAATCTCGGGTTTTTCGCATTTCTGAATATATGGCATGACGCAGTCTATCGGAAGGGGCAATATATACTTATTTACCATTCGCGTGCGGCAATATGCCTGTCGCAAAATATATAGACTTCCGGCAGAAAAATCGTTGATTAGGCTCTGGTGAACATGTATTTGAGGAAGTATCTTGCCTGCCTGATCCTGTATTTTTTTAATGGCACTGTTTACATCCTCACCCCAGGACAGTGCAAGTGTCCGACAAATAGCAGAATATAGAACGTCGATCAGACTTTCGTGAATTTCGGCAGTTTCCATGCAGATCTCATCTTTTACCTGATAGTGGGAAATGGCAGATAGGATCCGCGTAACCAGTTCTTCAAACAGCTTCATTCGATCATTGACGACCAAAATCTCAAACAGGCGCTCCCACGCATTATAGTTGGCGATCAGCGTGCGCTCATCCATAATGAGCATAAGATCCCGTTCAAAAACATTTTCGTCCCTGTCTTTGATCATGCCGCTCACCTTGCGATATTTCCCCAGGAATTTGGAGAGTGCAAATTTGTCAAGCTCAATACCGGTTACGCCGCGAAATTTATTGATTCCATCCTCGTTTTTTAAATCAAAGATTTCACTATAATTCCGATATTTCAGGATACTGTCCAGATTCGGCATCATTCGGAATTCACTTTTATTTTGTGCAATTTGCGTTTGGAAGCATTGAAGCAGCGCCTGTGTGGAACCAGATCGAAAATAGAACAGCTTCACTTTTTGATCTTGTATCCTAATATCGCTGTCATGGCTGTGGAGCGTTGCCTCAGAAATTCTATACATATTATCATCCGGGGAAGGCGGTGACAGAATTCCTTTTTGCACCAGAAATCGGTCTATTATGTCCGTTGAAGATAGCCGCGCTTCAGCATCTCTGGCCTGTTTATATATCGGGCTATTTTTCTCCACCTTATCGACTATAATCACATCATCGACATATCTGCCATAGTACACCGGATTCCATTTTTCGATAATCGCATCGTCAAATGGCGTAAGCGCCCAGTTGGATAGGATATTTGACGGCAGAAAGCCGATGGGCAGAATATTGCGGCGTCCCAAATTGAGTTCCGCCTTTGGATGAACCACTTGCCTAAGTTTTTCGGAATACCTCTCAATAACTTTGAATACAAAATCATTGACCCTTCGGTGCCATGATGAATCCAAGCTTGTACCAGCCACAAACCGGTCAAAATCTTCACGACGTACATCCACACTGTAATAAAAGCTCTTGAAATCCAAGGTAAGAATCAGCGCATCCTGATGATCTTTCAGCTTTTCTTTTGCTTTTTCCAACCCGTAATCCCGCCAACTCTCATACTGAGAAAAGTAGGGTTGAAATAACCCCGGTGAGTATGTAATATCGTCCGTTTCCGGGTTGATCAAATTATTTCTGAGACGATTGCCGTAGGAATGCTCATACATACCATTTGGATTTGTCTCATCGCTGTTTTTATCAAGTCCCATACCTACAGTAAGAACCCACAGCGTGCCTAAAATATGACTTTCCACAGACATGTCGATGAAATACTGGGGCGACTCCATTTTAATCGGTACATTATCCCCGTTGAATATTGTGGTATCGCCATCAATCGGCTCAAGTTTCTTTGGGAAAATCAGAACACCTATGGAATCGAGAAGCTCCTGTGCATACGCATCCCAGCCATCGCCTGTCATCAGGGCGCTCGCAAGTCCCTGGAGCTTTTCATCTGGATTCTTCCCCTCAAATAAAACAAGCTTATTTCGCAGGGGCAGCTGTGTCTTATCAAAGAAAATATTTGCTTTGAGCTTTTTATACGCCTTTGCAACCTCATCAAAATAATCCATCAGTTGTCGCCCTCCTCGTATTTCCTGATTTCATCAATAAATATCTGTCCATACCTCGATGCCTTTACCTCACCTACGCCGGACACTTCTAAAAATTCACTCATGCATTTCGGCGCTTTTTCCGCCATATCAGAGAGTGTTGCATTGGAAAAGATAATGTAAGCAGGCACATTCTCCTTCTGCGAAAGCTGAAACCGAAGCGCCCTGAGAGCTTCAAACAGGCTGTTGTCCGTATGCTCCACTGCCACATTCTTTGTTCCCCTGCGTTTCTTTTCCGCAGCCAGCGGTGTTCTTGTCGTCGTGAATACCGATTCTCCGCGAAAAAGCACAGCTCCCGCTTGCTCTGTCAGCAAGAGTCCGCCATGGATCGAATCAGTCTGGAGATAACCGTCGGCCTCAAGCTGCTCCAGATACGCCCTGATTTGAGATCTTGAGACCTCCTTCATGAGACCATAAGTAGATAACTTGTCCAATCCAAGCTCCAATACACGCTGCTCCGTGCTTCCGGCAAGCGTGCGAATAATCAGCGTCGCACCCACAGAATATCCCAGCCTATCATAAGCACGCTTGACGCAGGATAGGATCATTTGCGCCTGTGATGTAATGTCCTGCTTAGAAAAATTTGCGCGGCAATTTCCGCAGTTGCCGCAGTTTTCCGGATGTGTCTGCCCGAAATAGTCCAGAATATAGCCTCGCAGACAGTCCGTGGTTTTGCAGTAGCCAATCATCACTTGCAGCCGTTTCATATCCTGCTCTATCACAGCGGTGCGCTCCGCATCCGTCAGCTCCTCGTTTTCTCCGGAGCTCTGGATCAGGAACTTGGCCGTCTGCACATCGCCAGGGGAGTACAACAACAGGCAGTCGGCACGCTCCCCATCACGCCCGGCACGCCCGGCCTCTTGATAGTAGGCCTCCAGGCTTTTCGGCATGTTGTAATGGATCACATAGCTGATATTGGATTTGTCAATTCCCATACCGAACGCGTTGGTCGCTGCCATGACGCTGCAGCGGTCGTAAAGGAAATCCTCCTGATTCTTTCGTCGTTCCTCATCGGAAAGCCCGGCATGGTAACGGGTCGCCACAATTCCGGCGGTTTGCAGCTCCTCACAAATGGACTCAACGCTTTTTCTCGTGGCACAGTAAACGATCCCGTTTTGACCCGATCGGGCAGCGATCAGGGAATGCAACGTCGCCGCCTTGTTTCTGGGATGCAGCACTTCAAAGTTCAAATTAGGGCGGTCGAAGCCGGTCACAATTTTCAACGGATTTTGAAGCTGCAAAATTTGCTGAATGTCCTCTCGCACTCGTTTTGTTGCGGTAGCGGTAAACGCGGCCAGCACCGGACGCTGAGGCATTTTCTCGATGAAATTAAGGATCCGAAGGTAACTCGGTCTGAAATCCTGTCCCCACTGGGAAATACAATGCGCTTCATCTACCGCCACAAGGGAAACCTGCAAGCTCTGTGCAAGAGATATAAACCCCTCGCCGTCGAGCCGCTCCGGTGCGACATAGATGATCTTATACGCCCCAGCACGCATGTTACGATACGCGGTCTGCATCTGCGCCGAGGTAAGAGAGCTGTTGAGAAACGCAGCGTTGATGCCGGCGTTTTTGAGCGCCATCACCTGATCCTTCATGAGCGAGATCAGCGGTGAGATCACCAGCGTGACGCCGTCAAGCATCAACGCGGGCACCTGATAGCACAAGCTTTTTCCGCCGCCTGTAGGCATAATGCCGATAGCATCGCGACCGCTTAAAATTGCGTCAATAATTTCTTCCTGCCCCTCTCGGAATACAGAATGTCCAAAATATTGTTTTAGTATCGCCTGCTTATCCATACCGCTTATCCCTCCAGTACCCGCAAATACATTTCCAGTCGTTCGCTGACATATCCGGCTACCAACTCTATCATGGGTGCAGCATTACCGTCACGATAATAGGCGTCAAAGCAATCGTAATAGGCACGGCGGTCAGTGAATTTCACATTGATGGGTGGGTACCCGTTTTTCATCAGAGAGAAATTCAGAAGCAACCGACCGGTTCTGCCGTTACCGTCGATGAAGGGGTGCACGCCCTCAAACTTCAGATGAAACAGCGCGGCGGCGTAGATGGGGTGCATCCTGCTCTGTTTAAACTCCAGCGCCAGATCCTCCATCTGCTTGGGCACCAGATAGATCGGAAGAGCGTCGTGTAGGGAAAGAGTGTAGATCTCGGTGGTCGCCG
>ENA-UOOR01004487-UOOR01004487.1-fermentation-metagenome-genome-assembly--contig:-NODE-4487-length-11101-cov-6.188756_pt1 | contig 11101 bp, 11 predicted proteins | sample MGYA00245780_ERZ724029 | MGnify/ENA primary metagenome ERZ724029 (study PRJEB28704, sample SAMN03018315) | fermentation metagenome | biome: anthropogenic terrestrial biome; feature: soil; material... | reverse complement strand
AATCAGCTATGGAAGTTTCAATTCCTCATTAGGTATTATAAATATTTTCAAATTGGAGGTGTTTTTTTTGAAAAATTTGTGTTTCAATTCCTCATTAGGTATTATAAATATATAAAGATATAGTCGAGTACCTGAATGAAAAAACGTTTCAATTCCTCATTAGGTATTATAAATTATATTAGCAAATGCGGGCAAGGTAAACACAGTCAAGTTTCAATTCCTCATTAGGTATTATAAATTTGAGGAATTAGGTGTGGTATTGACCCAAAACAGTGTTTCAATTCCTCATTAGGTATTATAAATTTGTTCCGCTCCCTCGTACAAGTCTACCGCATCTAAGTTTCAATTCCTCATTAGGTATTATAAATGGGTAAGTCGAAGCAAGAATAATCATTATTATCCGAGTTTCAATTCCTCATTAGGTATTATAAATCCATATTTTTAGCTAAAGTTAGCCATTCATATTACTGCAATATATAAATATTTGTTAAATAAAATTATTTGTTATTTGCTATTAATCTGTATTTATCAGCCTTTTTATTATAAATTTTCAAATGTCGATCCCCCGATGTTTTTACCTTATTATAGGTCGACATTAAAAAAATATCGTAGGTTTATTTTTTTCACAGCCGATTATTTCCTTATTGGAATATTTGTCATTACTTAAGGTATATATAATTAATGAATCCTCATTCTTATTCATTTTGTTCTCAAGTTCAATTTTTAGTTTTTTTAAATCACCTTCAGTAATTTCTCCCTCGAATACCGAATTTTGAACCCAAGTTAAATATTTTCTGCATGTCTTCAACGCCTTAGCTACTCTGTTTTCTCCAAAATCGTATACTAAAATAATATACATAATCTCACATCTCTTACCATTTAGCTATAAATGGTAGATATTGTTCATCTTCGGTTATAAATTTCTGCAATTTGTATGCTTCAAGGCGTATCAATCTTTTATAGCTTACGCGATTAGGGAAATTCGGGTACTTTATCGTAGTCTCAAGTTTTTCATTAAATTCCTTAATAAACTTCATTCGCCCCTCATCACTAAGTATAATGCTTCCCAAATCTTTGTTAAAGTCTTTTTTAGTTATTATTTTCTTATTAATTACAGAAAATATTGTCCTATCAACTATTATAGGTTTAAAAATTTCTGCTACATCAAGGTTAAGTGAAAATCTCCTGTCATTTGTACTATGCAGATATCCAATACGAGGATCCAATTGAGTCTGATACAGTTGGGATAAAACCAAAGTATAAAGCATAGAATTTCCAAAACTTATCAGAGAATTAATTCTGTCTTTAGGAGGCCTTTTTGTCCTGGAAGTAAACGCAAAGTCTTCATCATCCAAAATTTTATTAAAACTTTTATAGTAGACCTGCCTTACATTGCCTTCAATTGCCATGATAGTTTCTATTGTACTCTGGAGCTGCAATGTATCAAGAAGATTTGTTATTTCTTCTATTTCCCCTTCTAAGTTAGAATTTCTCCTCTCATAATACTTCAAAACCTGCAGTATATTTTTTATAGCACCATCGATGAATGTCTTAGCTATAATAACCCTTTTCTCATAATTCAAATATGCCTCACTTTGCTTTAAAATTACGTATCCAGAATTTAAATATTCCCTTGGATAAAAAGTTCCCACATAATATTCATAGTAATTGAAAAAATGAATTGTAATTTTATTTGAACATACAAATTCAAGAAAACTTTTATTTACATCAACCTCTCCGAAAATATAAATTGACTCTACGTTATTCACTGGAATATACTTTTTTCCTTCTTCTCCTTCGAACATTAATGTATTATCCTTTCGGCACAGCCTGCCATTATTAAAAACAAACATATCCTTCTTCACTATTCCGACCCCCTTAAGAATAACAATATTCATTATATCCGCAATTATAGCAAAATTTACACTTTTCAACTTTAGGTGGAGTTTCATTCTGCATAACATCAACAATACTATTCTTCATTACCTCAAGTTCTTGCAAAGTCTCTTCATTTAAAATAATTTCTGTTCTCTTCTTTTCTTCGGGATAAAGTAGCACCCCTTCAGCATCTATTCCCGCATCTTTTAATACCTTAAGATAATATAGAAGTTGCCATTTTGATGCTTGACTGTATTTTGAAGTCTTTTTAGTTTCACCTATTACAAGTTTTTCTTTAGTATTTAATATAACATCAAATTTGACATTACCAAATGATATCTCCTTCTTATTCCTTTTATACGTTTGCTCATGGAGAAATCTTCCAAAATCTATGTTTTCATCATTTTGATCCGGAACAATATTTCTCGACATGAGCCACACCTCTCTTTTGCATATATTGTAATACCAGATTAAAGTACCGTTTACCTCCATAATATCACCTGAATCCTTAAAAAATTAATTATTAAACATGCAAAATTTGAATAAATATATTAGAAAAAGAACATACTGTCATCTTCTTCTCTCTTATAACCTGTCATGTCATCATAATAACTACCTATTCCGATTCTCGGTATATAAAGTATTTCATACTCCGGAGTAACGGTAAATTTATCAAGGGTCCTCCAATACTTCTCCGGCATCGATATAAAATACTGCTGCATCTCTTTTTTAATAGGAATAAGTTTTTTTTGTCTTTCATTTATATTTTGTATTTCATAACAGTTTCTATATTCTTCAAGTAAGTCCTCTGCCTTTTCATCATACTCTATAAATACATCCAAATATCCTCTGTTTTCTTCTATTAAAGAAAAATGCCCTACTTCCCATTTGTCATTTTCGTCAAAATTCATTTCCTGTATCGATTTAATGAAATTCTTTGAAGGCTGCTGGGATTTTATATCGCTTATTTTTTTATAGTATTCATTTATAAGTTGCAGGTAATCTTTTTCTTCAACTTTTTCATACGGCCCCAAAATCTCGTCAACTACATTGATAGTATCCAATCCATAAATTTTTTCTCCGAAAGTCCTTCCGTCTTCTCCTACCATTTTTATTAGATTTACATTTCCAATAAAGCCCCGGTTATTTCTATTGCATCTTCCCGCACATTGTATTATTGAATCAAGAGGAGCAATGTCCCTATACACTTCATCAAAGTCTAAATTAACCCCTGCTTCTACTACTTGGGTAGTAACTAAAATGACTTTTTCTTTACTTTTCAATTTCTTTTTTATTAAATTTATCCTTTCCACACGATGCTTAGGTATCAAATTGGTCGACAAATAATAAAGCTGATGCCCATATTCGTTATTATTTTCAAGTGTTTCCTTTATCAACTTGTATAATTCAAGAGACTGACCAATCGTATTCACCACAATCATATATGACTTGTCTCTTCTATTTTTGCTGAAATAATCGCAAAATCCCTCTAAAGTCATACCTTCATCTAACTTACATACAATTTGGGTTCTGTTAAACTTCTCACAATAATTTTCATAAATATCACTATCCAAAAGTTCAAAAGCTTTCGGGAAAAATAAAGGCTTTGTAGCTGTCATTATTATAATATGGCAGTTAAGTTCTTCCGCTAATTCAGTAAATACATAATTCAAAAGCTCAAAATATTTTATATTTACAGCTTGGACCTCATCCATCAAAACAATAGAATCTTTAAGAGCATAAAATTTTTTAAGCATCTTATTTTTGGCTCCTATGGCTGTTTCTAAAAATTGTACAAATGTAGTAACAATAACCCCGCTTTCCCAGTTTTCCATAAAAGTCTGGTAATCAACTGCATTATAAATTTCATCATCTCTGTCCTTTTCATAATCGCTTAAATGGTGGTGTTTCATAATATAGTGGTATTCACTGCCTTTTACATTTTCATCGGCAATATATAAATCTCTGATATCATTATAGTTTTGATCTATAATTGAAGTATAGGGAAGAACATATATGACCTTTTTTAGTTCAGAATTTAACTCTTTCAATTTCAATGCCGCAAAAAACCCCGTCATGGTTTTCCCAGAACCTGTAGGAGCAGTAATTGAAAATACTTTTTTATTACAATTCTTAGAGATATTCTCCTGAACCCTTTTTAAAATGCTGTTTCTCATATTATTAATTTCGTTTTTTTCTTTATTCGAGAATTCGTCCTCTCTTATTTTATTAAGTTCCGAATATCCAATAAATTTTTGTTCAAATGGCTTAACTTTTGATGCACTTACTTTGTCAGAAGCAATTAACGTTGAAAAAATTTGTTGATGAATCCAATATGCATCTTTTTCATCATATAATAAAAGAATTTTCTTACGTAAAAGTATTAATGTTTTTTCAATTGAATTTTCATCATCCATAAAAGCCTTAAAATCTTCTCCGAATCCTAATGATTTATATTCATTATAAATATCCGTATAATTTTCTTTAATGTTTTGTTTTTGCTTATTCAAAATTTGAAGTTTCCAATACATAGCATCGGATTTATTTATTTTATTTCCGTGATATGACATTGGAAGATACTTTTCAAAATTCTTCACCCTGCTGTGATGAGACAAAACGGCGTTATAAGCAATAAGGGGGAGAACTCCCTCCCCCATTTCCCGATTAAACATAACATATGCCGTAAAAACAGCCGATATGTGAGCATGGTTTCCTTCCGGCTTTTCTCCTTTCTCTCTTTTAAAAAGCCTGTCTTGAAAGTATGTCGTGTACTTGCCGAAGTCATGACCGCAAGCAACAATTTCATTTATCTTAGAATATTCCTTATTCCCATAAATCAGCGAATATTCCTTTACCTGAGATAAATGTACGATAAGTTTCATATCAGGATGAGAATAAAATTCCATATTATCACCTTCACATAAATAATATATTTTCAGATTTATACGATTCTTCACCGCTCTTTACAACATAATAATCATTTTTCAATTTGAGGTCTATTTTAACCCCCCTATGATCAAATATATAGGTACCGCTTTTTTTTATTTCCCTGTTCTCATCAAAGTCCCTGGGCATACGTTCCTTCACAAGCTGATAGTTTTCAATCTTTATATTCTCTATCTTCTCTGACGGAACAACGGAACTTATAGGCACATATTCATTACTTTTTTCAGAATATATTTCACATCTTTGTACATTTTCAATATCCCCTTGAAAAAATACTGTTCCCATACACGGAGGATAAGCGAATTTATTCTTTATAAGCCGTTCCTGAAGTTCTTCCATAAAACCTTCTTCGGAAGCAGCATATATTCTGTAAGATACTATACTGTCATCATTACAACCTGTGATAATTTCAAAAGGAATTTGAGTATGCTCGTCGGGAAAACAAAGCTGCGATGCAGACGTAGCCTTAATATAATTCAAAGTTTGAGTAAGGCTTCGGGTAGGTCCGTTTTTCTTTACAGCAATATGAAGTTTATTGGACGACAGTACTTTATAATAGCTGTCCCTCTCATAGCCCAAAATGGAAGCAATGAGGCCTTCCACCGTAGTACGGGGAGGCAATGAATAAGACAAAGAGGATGAATTGGTATAAAATTTTCTGAAATGAGCAAATTTCCCTTCTATGTCAAACACTACACCTTTCATAGCAGTCACCTACTGTATTTTTATTATATTGAAATTTTCCAAAGCCTTTTCCAATAATATCTTTTCGCCCTTATTTTCCAAAGATAAAGCTTCATCATAGAAATAATATATCTTATTAATGCTGTCCCTGTTTTCGTTTAAATAGGCTACAAGCTTTGTTATGTCCAAACTACATTCATTAACGTCTCTGATACTTGAATCATCAGGATTCAATTTAATATAACTTCTCAAATCCCTTAAAATCGTTTCCGTATCTTTAAAATCAAGTCTCAGATAAAACCTCGGATACTGCCCTATCTTGCTTCGTGTCGCAAGAAGAGGTATTGCCTTATATAAAGCTTCATCCAAAAGGAAGATATCCTCTTCCCTTAAATTTGTCTTTTCTGCCCTTCTTCCGCTTATTACTCCGGAAAAAGCTATCATGGAATATTTAACTCTGTAATCCTTCCCTATAGCACCTTGTTTATTGGTATCGGAAGATGCAAAATGAGAAGTTATGCTGGATTCAAGAAGTTCCACCTTGTTGAGAGAATATCCCCAGTTAAACTGTACCGGCCCTGTTAACGCTTTATTATCTTTTGAGGTTATAGTTGCTCCGAACAACCTGACATCTATAAAAGTATTTTTTAGTTCTTCAAAGGAATCCTTATCGATTTTCCCATCCTCCACGAACTCTTTGACTCTTGCGGCAGATGTAACAGGTTCACCGTCAACCTTCTGAACATATAAAATATAGCCCTTATCATTAAGATAATCCCTTATATACCTCTTTAGTCTTAAGTCAGATACTAAATTTAAACCTCTTTCATAATCCATTCTCGGCCTGTTTTCTTCGTCAGGATCTCCATTGGGGTTCGTGAGCTTAGCATCATAAAGATACAAAATTTGTCCGTTATTCATCTTTCTTTTCCTCCTTTTTCTTCATAGTTTCATATGCATATCCAGAAAGGATATAGTATAAATTTTCATCCTTATTATATTTCCAATTCTTTTCGTTTAATCCCATCAACATCTTATGAGCAGAAAAAATAGCTTCCGTATACCTTAATATTTTCTCCTGTCTAAGTTTATTTAAAATCTCATTTGACAACCTCTTGACTTTTACAAAATCCATACCGTTAAAATTAATCTTATTCAATATAGGTTTATAGGTACCGCTATTATCTGCTGCAGCTGCCTTGCTATTTTGACTTCTTCCTACCGCTCCGACTAAGCATCCAAGTAAAAATAAGCTTGCCTGCTGATCATCATATCTCATATCGGTTATATATCCTTTATAATTGTCTTTAAGATTCAATTTAGATACATCCATAATCTTACTCCTTTCCACATTGCCCATATTTTCCAAAAACAACATATAATATAATCCGTCGGAAATCCTGAAATCTATAAAATCTTTGCTGTTTGGGCTTGAAACATTATAATCTACTTGTTCAAACCAGTTTATCTTTAAGCACTCAGTAATATTTGAAATAATTTCTTCTCTATTGAGCTTCCTTCCATAAAATAGAGCTTCGTAAATATTCAGCACGTTTTGATACTGGGTCGGAACCTTTTGACTCAGCCTTATAGGAGTCATATAATAAACAAGATTCAGCCCCCTCTGATATTTTCTTTTAGGTATCAGCTGAAAATACTTTTCAAATGTGAACTGAGCTTCATTTATGCTTTCTCCTATTTTCTCAAAAATACCCGGATTTATATCTTTAATAAGTTTCAATATCTTTGTAGCCTGATTCATTTTTTTATAAAAAGCAAGATTTATAAGATAATGATTGCCTTCGCCAGCAGCTTCATCCAATTCCTGCAAGCCATATTTATATATTTTTAAATTTTCAATGTTATTGGCTGTATTTATGGTTTGTTTAAGTTTATTGCTCAACCTATATAAATCATTTTGTTTAAACTCATAACTACTGTAAATAATATGGGGAATTATATATACATCCAGTTTAGAAATCTTCCCCTGCATATGATTTTGAACAAATTTTTCTCCTGTAAGGAGCTTATCCTTACAGCTTTTACATAAAACCATATTTTTATCGTAATTCTTTCTGTCAAAATTGTTGGCAAAAATCAACTGATTTGTAGTATAGTATTTTATACTCATCTCACTTAAGTTTGATGTACATCCTTCTTTAGAACCGCAGAAACTACAGCATAATTTTTCATTATCAGTCAGATTTTTATTCTGAACTGTAAACCTTTTTTTCACCAAATCCCTATACCATTTTGAGGAACCTACAGCCTGTCCGTCAATACTAAGAGTATAAAGCCCTATTTGCTTTTTCTTTGCTCCCTTGGACTTTTCAAGATATTTTTGAAGCTCCTTCTGTAAATAACTTTGGACTTCCTTATACGGCTTTGATTCTTCTTTATATTTTTCATATATTTCCTTGAGGCTTTCTGATATCACTCCAATTTTATACAAATCCAGCATATACCTGTACTTTGGAGTTACATCCTCCCCGAAATCATAATAAAATTCATCAGTAATTAAATTTAGCTTTTCTTTTATATCAGCAGGAATTTCCTTTTCTGCAAGCTGACTTACTACTTCGGAAGTAATGGAAACGGAATTCGTAAAAGTAACGTACCATTGATTTGCGTTAGGCCCTCCATCTCTTCCCAAATTCAGATATTGCGAAACAGTATCTTCATCCATTTCTTTTACTTTAAAATTCACCTTTTTATTGGCAGTGTCAAAATCTATAATGACTATTTTCTTAGGATTGCCCTTGTCATCCTCAACATTCACCTTAATAATTCTGCTGTCAATTATGTCCTGTTCGGCAAGAATCTTTTCACCTATTTCTATTATCTCCTCCAACATATTTTCACCTCCTTCTAAGATCGCTTTAATTTTATTTGTCTAAATTATTTTTTATAATAAGGCCGAAACCTTGAGAATTCTTACTCCCAAGTCCGGCACAAAAAGCCATATCCATAAGCTTCTTGGAGCCTTCTATCTCAAAAATTCCGGTATAGCCTTTTATGATAAAGTCCTTATATTTAATAATCTTCTCATGAGGAGTCCCTCGCGGCACAATCGAAAATTCACTGTTTTCGGGTGGCTCGTCATACAAGGCCTGATACTTATTAATCAGATTTTTTTGTATGTTAGCAGAAAATTCCTTCTCGTAAGGATTATAATAATAAGTTTTTTTGCTGTTTTCAAAAGTTACAAAGGTACTGTAGGTTGTTATGGGAGACATGGTTTTTATTACTTCTTTCTCGGATATTTTCTGCTTGATAAGCTCTACCTTTGATATTGATGTCCTGTTCTGACCCACATAGATAAAATCTTCCGTATTAATTATTGAATTAAAAACATATTTGAAAAACTCATTATCAATCGAAGAAAAATATATGCTGATATCCTTTGGAAATACAAAATGCTTTTTTTCTCTGTCAACCAACAAAGGTTTTTCCAATACATTGGAAAAACTAAAAAGTTTATAGCTTCTCTTATTGTATGTATATCCTTTATTGTGCATAAAATCAGCAAAAGAATCCTCATTTATAAACTTATATAGTACACCTTGAATTATATAATTGTAGGACATGGGTAAAAAAATCTTATCATTCGATGAAAAAGTTATTTTACAAAGCATGTGCATCATCTCCCGTAATTTTTTGTTATATAAATTCTGTTTATGAAACTAAATTTTTAATGGATTATCTACATCATTTTAAGGTTTTCTCTTAATTTTTGTAAATAATTTAAAGGTGCACAAGAAAACAGATAAAATCATTAGAATACTAATTTTTCAGCAGTTTTAAACCGCTACCTTCTCCCCATTCATATTCTTAAAAATATAGTTTACTATTTTATTTATTAGGTCCTATTGAATTGTTATAAATCCATAGCATTATGACTTATTTTAAACTTCTACAACTTAATCTTAACTCCATAAATATATTTTTAGAGTATAAATCTAAAATAAAAACTTCTGTCGCTTTCCAATCCCCAACTTTTTAAATATTCTCCGTCTAATATATTAATTATTCCTATAAATTTCATTCTTCCAAACCTTCAACTAACTTTACACTATTAACCGTATTATCCCTTATCAAAATATTCTCAAATGTATCATCATTAATTATAACCTTATATTTGCCCGATGGTATATTTGAGAAATAAAATTCATTTTTCCCTACCACTTTTGTGAAATATTCACTTCCTTTACTATCCTCCATTATTACTGTTTTCCCAAATAAATCACTGTCAGACGAAATATGTCCCCTAATAGCATTAGTAGCAGTTTTAAAATATATGAATATTTCCTCCCCATATAAATCGCCATTTTCCATTACTATTAAATTTCTTGGTATGTATAAACTATAATATGTATCAAGGTTTAACTCTTTTTCCGGAATAACAAGAAAATTATCTTTAGCCGTACTGCCCGGTTTACATTTTACATCTATTTTATTGCCCTTATAATCCATTAAAACTACTTTATTATCATCATTAATTTTTTTAGTATTGCTATCAAAAACTATAGTCAGATAATTCCACTTAAGATAGTTTCCATCTGTAAACGGTCTTGGATAAGTTGAAATAATATTATATTTCTTATCAGTAGTCTTCATACTAAAATCTTCATTACGAGTTAAATCAACTCTCTTGTTTTCATCATCCCATTTAACTTTCATTCCTGTCATTTCTGCAATCAATTTCAACGGTACATAAGTAGTTCCTTCATATAAAAAATTATCTGTTCCTACTTGCTCATTATTTACAAACAAGCTTACTTTATTAATCGCAACGTCTATTTTTTGTAAAAAAGTTTGGGCAAAAATAGGAACTGAAACTAATAATATTATTCCTCCGGCTATAAAAATCAACCTACTCTTTTTAAATTTCACAATCCTACACCTCCTGTAGTATAAATATACTATAATAAATAATTAGATAATTATTATAGTTATTCTACAGCATTCCATATAATCCTTCTTTTTTCATAAATATTCCCATATATTTTTAATCGAAAATAAAACATCAACACAAAAAAATTCTCCTTTCCGGCTTAAATCTTATTATAATTTCTGCCGAAAAAGAGAATTTCATTTTATAAAAACACAGGTTCTTTTACACCACTTTATCAAAAAAACTTAAGTTGCTTTTACTATTCCTATTTTCATACACTTATAGCTTATGTCAAAATTATTATATATATGGTCATTAACCATAATATATCCATTATAATCTTAAAAACCCAATAAAACAGTCCTCCCGTTACATCAACCACATTTCTTGCTTTAGTTCCGGGGTTAAATTTCCTTGATACACTATTTCCATTGTTTTATTATTAGGCACTTTTTTCCCAAACTTTTCACCGGCTTGTATTCCCTCCAAATCATCTCCCCAAAGTCTCATTTCAAATTCATCGACTTGTTCAAGAAATCTTTGGGCTAAATCCGTCCACCATTCATAATTGTCAAAGATTGGCGCTATATTATTGGCAGCAATAGTATTTTTATCAACCATAAATGTTACATTATATCCCATAGACTAACCTCTCCTCCTATTCCATTCATTCCAAAATGCTATATATCCATTCCTCTC
>ENA-UOOR01004486-UOOR01004486.1-fermentation-metagenome-genome-assembly--contig:-NODE-4486-length-11103-cov-2.955286_pt1 | contig 11103 bp, 10 predicted proteins | sample MGYA00245780_ERZ724029 | MGnify/ENA primary metagenome ERZ724029 (study PRJEB28704, sample SAMN03018315) | fermentation metagenome | biome: anthropogenic terrestrial biome; feature: soil; material... | reverse complement strand
GGATGATTCATCGTCTGGATGGAGTCCACCATCACCACATCGGGGGCAAGCTTTTCCACCGCTGCCAGCACCTGTTCCACGTCGGTTTCCGGGGCGATGATTAGATTCTCACCGCTCATTCCCAGACGGCGGGCCCGCAGCTTAATCTGCCGGGGGCTTTCTTCTCCCGCTGCGTAGAGAATGGTTTTTTGCTGGCAAAGGGTGTGGCACATCTGAAGGAGCAGGGTGGATTTGCCGATACCCGGGTCCCCGCAGAGGAGGATCACCGAACCGTCCACCACACCGCCTCCCAGCCCCCGGTTCAGCTCGGAAAGGCCGGTGTCGCTGCGCCATTCGCCTTCCGCTTCCAGCTCGGAAAGGCGGGTCAAAGTGGTGGTCAGGGCGGTCTGCGAGCGGCCGGATGCCAGCCCCGCCTTGGGTTCCGGCTGGCGCAGGGTTTCCTCCAAGGTGTTCCAGTGGCCGCAGCCGGGGCATTTCCCCAGCCAGCGGGCGGTCTCAAAGCCGCATTCCACGCATACATAGGACGTTTTTACTTTGCTTGCCATAAGTATTATCCTTTGAATCGGGCCTGCAAACAGGCCGTGTTTTCGTGTATCTTGGTATTCCTGATACGGGCTGATGGAGTGGGACAGGCCTTTACGAAAGCTGTTTGCTTCCCGGCAGCAGCTGATCCACCGGCTGTGTCTCGCTGAGATATTCCAGTACCGAGCGCAGAGTGGCAAAGGCCAACTGAGCCTGATAGTCCTCGTCGGCCAGACGCCTTGCCTCCTCCCCGTTGGAAAGAAAGCCGCACTCCAGCAGAATGGCGGGGCACTTGGCTTCGAAGATGAGGTAGAGGTTCTTTTCCCCTTTTTTGCACAGCCTTTTGTTTTCCGGCTGCAGCATGGAAACAATATTCTGCTGCACCGCCTCGGCCAGCTCCTTGCTGCTCTCGTTTTTGGGGCCGTAGAAAACCTGAGCGCCGTTTTGTCTGGCATCTCCAAATTTGTTTTGATGAATGCTGATAAAAATGGCGTTGGGGTAACTTTCCATAAGCGCCATCCGGTTATGGAGGTCGGAGGTTTTTTGCTTGCGGGTGCCTTTGACCCCCGGATCGTGGATGGAAATATCCTCCTCCCGGGTCATCACTACCTGAAAACCGCTCACCTTCATCAGATCCCGCAGCTTGAAGGAAAGGGAAAGGTTGATGTCCTTTTCCACAATGCCGCCGGAACCGACAGCTCCGCCGTCCGCTCCGCCATGACCGGGATCGATGATAATCACCGGGAGTCCTCCCACCGGGCCGGCCACAGTCAGAGCCGCATTTTTAACACGCAGCACCGCCGATACAATCAGCAGCACCCCTGTCAGAGCCAGTACACCCCATTTAAAGCGCGTCATACCTCATCACCTCATAACAATTTATGCCGTTATGGGGCGGATATATGCGCGTTTGCCGTTACTGGTACCGAGCTTCCAGCTGCTCTACCAAATCTCCCAGAGAACCTTCTCTACAATCGCAAACCAGCATCTGAGCCAGCGCCTTTAAGTCGTCGGGAGCAGTGTGCATGGTGACGCCGATGCCTGCCAGCTCAATCATTTCCTTGTCGTTGTAGTAGTCGCCGATAGCCACCAGACGGTCAAGGTGAATTTTCTTCTTTTCCATCAGCTTTTGCAGGGCATTTCCCTTGGAGGAATGCTCCGGCAGCATCTCAATCAGGTGGGAGTTGGTGGGTACAAACCGAACTCCGGGGAACTGCTTCTCCTCCACATAGGCCATAAATTCCTCCGCCCACTGGGGATGAAGGAGCATCAGGCTCTTCATCAGCTTGCCTTTGAGGTCGGACATGGCTATTTTAATGGTGCTTTTGTTGGGATACACATCCCCATAATGCTCTGCCGCTCCGCCATTGATGTCAAGGTAATGGTCGGAATCTACGGCAATGACGGCAATTTGAGGGAACCGATCCATCACTTCCTGTATGTACTGGGTGGAATGCTCCGGCAGGTCAATTTCCATCAAATATTCCTCGGTGGAAAAGTCGTAAATGGCTCCGCCGTTAAAGATGACGCAGGGGAAGTTGACCGGAAGCTGCTCCACCAAAGGGCGGGTGAACTCTCTGCCCCGGCCGGTGGAAATGGCAAAGTGACCTCCCTTGGAGACAAAACGCTCCAAGGCCTGCACATTGCGGGGGTGAACCGGCTGTCCCAAACGCACCAAAGTGCCGTCCACGTCGCTCATAATGACAAGATCGGATAGTTTTAAAGCCATATCTGCACCTCACATAGAATTTAGTTTTTTAAGAAACTGGCGAAAGTAGCCCGGAAGCTCACTGGTCAGTTCCAGCCGCATTCCTGTGATGGGATGGTCAAACCCCAACGTTCTGGCATGGAGACACTGACCCTCCAAAGAAGCGATGCCTTTGCGGGGGCCATACACCATATCTCCCGCCACCGGGTTTCCCCTGTGGGCCATATGAACCCGAATCTGGTGAGTGCGGCCTGTTTCCAGCCGCAGCTCCAGATGGGTAAAGTTTTGGTATCGTTCCAGCACCCGGAAGTGGGTGACGGCTTCCCGGCCGTCTTCTGTGACCCACATCTTTTTCCGGTCCTTGGGATGGCGGCCAATGGGAGCGCTGATGGTGCCCGCGTCCTCCCCCACCCCCCCGTGGACCACCGCCTCGTAAATCCGGCAAACGGTGTAATCCTTCATCAGCCGGGAAAGGCCCTCGTAAGCGGCTTGGGTTTTTGCCGCGATCAGCAAACCGCTGGTCATTCGGTCCAGCCGATGAACAATGCCGGGGCGTTCCGGGTCCCCTACCCTTCGCAGCTCCTCGCCGCAGTGGTAAAGAAGCCCGTTGACCAAGGTGCCCTGCTCGTGGCCGGGGGCCGGATGCACCACCAAACCTCTTGGCTTATTAATCACCAATAAATAGGGGTCCTCGTAGACAATGGCAAGGGGGATGTTCTGAGGCTGCAGCTCTGCCGGGGCAGAAGCAGGCAGCAGGATTTCTACCCGCTCTCCCCCCTGCAGCCGCCGGTTTTTCAGAGCGGGCTCCCCCTCCACCAGCACACGCCCCTCGCCGCAGAGGCGCTGTACGGCGTTGCGGGTCAACTGGGGACAGGATTGGCTCACAAAAAGGTCAATGCGCTGCCCAGAGTCCTCCGGCAGCGCATACAGTTCAAGCCTCTTCATGTTGATCGGGCCCCTGTTCCACCGGCTCCGTGCCCGCCTCATCTGACTTAGGTGTTTTTTTGTCGCGACCTTCCAACATGATTATCACAACAAGGATCATGCCGGTGCCGCAGACAACGCAGCAGTCGGCCAGATTAAAGACCGGGAACCCAAACAGAGCGGAAAAGTCCAGATAGTCCACCACAAAGCCCCGGAAAAATCGGTCGATCAGATTGCCGAAGCCTCCGGCCAGAATCAGGGAAAGGCTCCAGACCAGAACCGGCTCCTGAACCCGGCTGCTCAACAGGTAGTAGAGCAGGAAGGCCAGCACCACAAGGGATATTAGCCCCAGTATTTGGGTGCCTCCCTGAAACAACCCGAAGGCGGCACCGCGGTTTTCGACATAACTAAGATAGAACAGGCCGGGGATAACGGTGATCCGTTCCCCCACAGGCGGCCCCAATGCGGTGATGGCCCACACTTTCACCAGCTGGTCCAAGGCAATGAGGATGCCACAAGTCAGAAGGGATAGCTTTTTCCTCATAGGCTATTCCACAATGGAGGCGCAACGGGCGCAAAGAGTGTGATGTTCGCTCTCTCCCACCGTGGGGCTGTAGGTCCAGCAGCGCTGGCACTTTTCGCCCTGTGCGGACAGCACTTCTACGGTGAGGCCCTCCACCTCGCCGGAAACAGGGCCGGTTCCCCCTTCCCTTAACTCCACCTGAGAGACGATGAAGATGGTGCTCAACACATCCTCGTTGGCTTTGAGGAAGTCCAACAGCTCTCCCTTGCAGTGGAGAACCACCTTTGCTTCCAAAGACTTGCCAATTTCCTTGGCGGTTCTGGCCATTTCCAGGGCTTTGTTGACATCGCCGCGGACCGCGATCAGCTTTTCCCAGCGGACCATAAACTCCTCGTCCACCTTGCCCGCTGCCTTGGGAATCTCGTTAAACATCACGGACTGCGCATTCCAGGCTGGATCGGCAGGCAGATAGCTCCAGATTTCTTCGGCGGTAAAGGGGATGATGGGGGCGATCAGAGTGGTCAGGGTCCGCAGAATGCGATACATAGCGGTTTGAGCAGCCCGGCGAGCCACGCTGTCCGCCTTTTCCACGTAGAGCCTGTCCTTGATGACGTCAAGATAGAAGTTGGACATATCGATGGTGCAGAAGTTGTGGATGGCATGGAAGATGATGTGGAAGTCGAAGTGGCCGTAGGCGCGGTGGGTCCGCTCCAGCAGAGCGTCCAGCCGGGCCAGAGCCCACTGGTCCAGATCCAGCAATTCACTGTCGGCTACGCAGTCCTTGACAGGGTCAAAGCCATCCAAGTTGCCCAGAATATACCGGGCGGTGTTGCGAATCTTCCGGTAGATTTCCGAAAGCTGCTTGAGGATGTTCTTGCTAATGCGGATATCCGCGTGATAATCGGAGGAAACCACCCACAGGCGGAGGATGTCCGCGCCATACTCCCGGATAATCTCATCGGGCTCAATGCCGTTGCCCAAGGATTTGCTCATCTTGCGGCCCTCGCCATCCACCACCCAGCCGTGGGTGACTACGGCCCGGTAGGGAGCCTGACCCTTCCAGGCCACGGCGGTGAGCAGAGCCGACTGGAACCAGCCCCGGTATTGGTCGGTGCCTTCCAGATAAAGGTCGCAGGGCCATGTTTGATCGGGCCAGTTGCCCATCAGGGTGGCTGCGTGGGAAACACCGGAGTCAAACCAGACGTCCATGGTGTCGGTTTCCTTGGTGAAGGAGGCCGTATCCTTGCTGCCGCAATGAGGGCAGGCAAAATCTGCGGGGAGGATCTCCTGAGCCGGGCGGATATACCAGCTGTCCGAGCCTTCCCGGCGGAAGAGGTCGGCCACCGCCTTAGAGGTCTCGTTGTTCAGGATGGGCTTGCCGCAGTCTCCGCAATAGAAGGCGGGGATGGGCACACCCCAAGTGCGCTGCCGGGAAAGACACCAGGCGCTGCGGTCCTGAACCATGCCTGCCATCCGGCCCCTGCCCCATTCGGGGATATACTCTACCTTTTCGATTTCGGCAATCGTCTGCTTTTTAAAGTCCTCCACCGAGCAGAACCATTGATCGGTGGCCCGATAAAGCACAGGGTCCTTACAACGCCAGCAGTGGGGATATTGATGCTCAATATTCTGCTGCGCAAACAGGGTGCCGTCCTCCCGCATTTTAGCGATGATGATATCGTTGGCTTTTGCGGTGGGCAGTCCCGCCACAAGCTCTCCGGCCTCGGCAGTCATCAGTCCCTTATCATCCACCGGAACAACCATGCCGATCTGGGGATAGTGAGAGCAGACCTCAAAGTCCTCCAGGCCGTGACCGGGAGCGGTGTGGACGCAGCCGGTACCCGATTCCAGAGTCACGTGGTCGCCGATGATGACGAGGGAATCACGATCCAAGAAGGGATGGCGGCAGACGGCAAGCTCCAGCTCCCGGCCGTTGGCGCTGCCCAAAACAGTATAATCGGAAATGCCGGCAGCCTCCATGGCGGCGGCAACCAGCTCTTTGGCCAACACATAGTACTCGCCGCCCGCGGATACTACCACATATTCGTACTTGGGCCCAAGGCAAACAGCAAGGTTGCCGGGCAGAGTCCAAGTGGTGGTGGTCCAGATGAGGACGTAGGTTTTAGAAAGATCGGCGGCTCCCATCCGGGCCAGCACACCGTCCCTATCCTCTTTGACGGGGAATTTGACGTAAACGGATTTGCAGGGGTCTTCCTCGTATTCGATTTCGGCTTCGGCTAGAGCGGTGTGGCAGTCGGCACACCAGTACACCGGCTTTAAATCCTTATAGATGTAGCCCTTGGACGCCATGTCGCCAAAAATCTCGACTTGCAGGGCTTCGTACTCCGGCTTGAGGGTCAGATAAGGATCGTCGTAGTCGGCCAAAGTGCCCAGACGCTTAAATTGCTTCTTTTGATTTTCCACATGACGCATGGCAAAGCTCCGGCAGTGACGGCGCAGCTTGACCGGGTCCTGCGCTTCTTCGAATCCGATTTCTTTGATGGCCTTCAACTCGATGGGAAGCCCGTGGCAGTCCCATCCGGGGATGTAGTTGCACTGAAAGCCGTTCATGTTCTTGTAGCGGACAATGACGTCCTTGAGCACCTTGTTCAGCGCCGTACCCAAATGAATATCGGCGTTGGCATAGGGAGGACCGTCATGAAAAACATACAAGGGTTTGCCCTCATTGTTCTCAATCATTTTATAAAACAGGCGATCCTTCTCCCACTGTTCCAGCATGGCAGGCTCCCGCTGAGGCAGCCCCGCCCGCATGGGAAACTGGGTTTTTGGCAGGTTGAGGGTTTGGTTGTAATCCTGAGCCATTGTATGTGTTCTCTCCTTATCGTCAAGTGCCCTACCGCGCCCCACTTTGCCTGTAAAGCACTTTGACTTCACAGTTAAAAGGCGTGGTATGTAGGGATATGATACCGCAGGCACAAAGCGCCGTTGTGGTATATGCAGGTTAAATGAATGGTAACCGTCGTCTTTTGGCTATTATTCCTTGCGGGTCAGGTCGTATGCCTCGCCAAAGCGCAGGGTGCCAAATTTCGATTTGGATTTGCGCCGGGGAAAGTCCCCCTGTTGGGCCTCGTCGGCTGCTTCGGCATCTTCTGCCACAGGTTCAAAGGCCAAGGTGGCCTCCTGATCCTCCGGCTCATCCTGTGCAGCCACAAAAGACAACTGAGGCCCTTCGGCGACTTCTTCCTCGCCGGAAGCTTTGATTTCCACCGTCTCGCCTATGTTGGCGACAAAGGGCTTATCTCCTTTTCCCCTGCCGGAAACTTCTTCCCCGGGGATTTCCTGAATCAGCTCGATGTGTTGCTTGTACATGGTGAGAATCTGTTCCTTAAAGCGGGCAACCTCCAGCTGCATTCGATTGAGAGCCATGGCCTCTTTGTCAATGCTGGCCCGGGCCTCCTCCACCATCTCCTCTCCCTTGCGGGTGGCTTGGGTGATGATGGCCTCCGCCTTGCGCTTGGAGTCCCGAATGACGCTGTCCCCCAGCTTTTGCGCTCCAATCAGGGCAGCCCGCAAAGAATCTTCATCCTCCCGGTATTGCTCCACTTTTTCCGCCAGAATCTCCAGCTTGTGGTTCAGGTCGTCTTTTTCCTCCACAAGGGACTCAAACTGGTCGGCCACCTCGTTTAGAAAGCTATGAACTTCGTCGACCCTGTATCCACCCATGCCCTTCTCAAACCGTCTGTTGCGAATATCCGATGGAGTCAGCATGTCTTGTTCCCCCTTTGGATTGTAATGGCGCAATCCAGCCTGCGGATTGGCCCCTTATTTATATTTCAGGCAAACCACAGGCAACCGTCCCTTTTTGGTGGGAGGCCCGATTTCGCTCACCTTGAATTTTCCGTATCCCCGTATGGTGACAATATCTCCCTGCCCCCAGCTACGGGAGATATTGGTGGCAGGCTGATGGTTGAGGGTTACCAGCTCGGCCCGGATCAGGCCGGCGCTTTTCTCTCTGGCGGCTCCCGTCACAAGATGAACCAGACAGTCCAACCGCAGAGAAGGCACCGTGCCCCGCAGTTCCTGAAACTCGGGAACAGGAGGCTCAAAATCCACCGCCCCCGGCTCCGGCTTGACACCCACTCCACCCACCTTACGCAGGTCTTCCAGCACGACAGGGGCCACGCTGTCCAGCAAAAACAGGACACAGTGTCCCCCGCAGGGTATCATATCGCCAACGCTTTCCCGCGTCAACCCCAGAGACATCAGCGACCCAAGGTAATCCCGGTGGGTAAGATTGGCTCCCCGGGGCAGGTAAAGGGTGACAGCCTGAAGGGGAAAGGCCTCCTCCTCCGGAATCTGCCAAAGCGGAAAAAAGCCCGCGACCCTTCGCTCGGCCTGGGGGTATCCGCCGTACAGAAGATGGTTAGATCCCGTTTGGCGGGCGTACTCTTGGGCAATCATCCCCTGGCGCTCGTTGCAAAAAGCGGTAAAGCGGGCGATTTGTTTTTCTTCGCTGATGTGGTGCAGGTCGGAAAGACGTGCCAAAAACTGCCTTTCCTCCCCTTCCAAAAGAGAAAGGTTCATTTAGAAGAACACACCATTGCTTTCCAACTCGTCCAAAAGGTCGCCCATAATCCCCACATTGTAGGGGGTGATGATGTAGGTGCTGTTGGCAACCCGCTTAATCTGGCCGTTGTTGGCATACGCAACGCCGGAAAGAAAATCGATGAGGCGGCGGGTGACATCCTTGTTGGCCTGCTCCAGGTTGAGGACAATGGTCCGCTTGGCGTTGAGATGGTCGGCAATGCCGCTGGCATCCTCAAAGCGCTCCGGCTTGACCAGAACCACCTGAAGCTGAGTGGTGGCATGAATGTTCACCACTTTGTTGGAGCGTCTGTCATCCCGCGTGACGGTAAACTCCGGTTCGGCTTCGGGGGAGAGTGTATTCATCTCCTCTTCGTCCTCATAATAGTCATCGTCGGGATACCCGATAAAATTCTTAAATTTGTCTACAATGCCCATAAAAACCTCCAGCTCCATTGATAGAACGCAGTGGTAATCTTATTGATAGTTCCGGCTCCCGAAGATCGCTGAGCCCAGCCGCACCAAGGTGGAACCATGGCGAATGGCGGCAGCAAAATCACCGGACATCCCCATGGAGAGGACTTCCATATTGACATTATCTATTTTTTTGCCCTTTATGTCAACCAAAATCTCATGCATCCGGGCAAAATAGCCCTCATTTTCGCTGCTGCTGTTCCAAATAGGGGGAATTGCCATCAATCCCTGAACCTGAATGTTGGGCAAAAGAGCCATTTGACGGATCAGCTCTTCCGCTTGGGAAGGTGCGATTCCCCCCTTGGTATCCTCGTCCCCAATGTTGATCTGCACCAACACCTCTGTCGTAACATCCATCTTCTGGCTGAATTTGGATATTTCCCGGGCAAGTTTGAGGGAACCTACACTTTCGATCATTTTCACCTTGCCTACCACCTGCTTGACTTTGTTGGTTTGCAGGTGCCCGATAAAGTGGATGTCGGCGTGTTCCTTGTGGTAGTCCTCGTACTTTTCCATCAGCTCCTGAGCTCTGTTTTCCCCCAGAAGGTCGATGCCGGCAGCGATGGCCAGATTCACCAGAGTGGCCGACTGGGTTTTGGTTACCGCCATCAGCTGCACTTCTTCCGGCTTACGGCCCGCTGCGACGGCGGCCTCATCTAGTTCCCACCGGATGCGTTTGACGTTCTCGGCAATATTATTCGATAATTTTTCCATCTTCCAGCTCCGTTCCCTTCGTAATAATTTGATCGTACTGCCGCAGGGTGGTGGTGTCGTAAGGGTCCACCGGCTGCTGGGAAAGCAGAAAGCCCGCTTCTTCGTAGATGGGATCGAGCTTTTTAAAACGGACTACGTTGTTTTCCAGCACGAATACCCCCTGCTCCCCTTCCTGAAAACGAAGGAAGGCGCTGTCCACCCGCAGGCCGGTATGCTGGCTGAACATCAGCTTGACAGGAGCCTGACGCAGGTTGATGGTGTCGGCCCCCACGTAGTTGCAATGGATAACCAGCACCGCTTCCTCGCTCTCGTTGGAGGTGAGCACCCGGCTGACGGTGGCGGGGATTCCCGGTATAGTTTCAAATTGCAGGGTGAGGGTTTGACCCTCCCGCACCCATTGAACATCGTATTTTTCCACCTTTGCCGCCACATACCAGTTCTGGCTGGTGACAATTCTGCCCGAACCGGGTTGAGTGCGGACCACCGGCGGATTTTCCAGCAGCTCCAACAGCTCATCCAGATCGGCGTCTCGGGGGATGTCCAGAGGAAGCAGGCTTTCCAATCCATCGATGGGCTTGGCAAAGTAGCCGGAAGTGGGGGTCTTGATCACCATGTTGATATCCTGACCTGTTGCCAAGCGCAGGGATTCCAGCTCCCGGAAAAGGCTGTCAATTCTGCTTTGAAAGTTTTGCTCCTTTCCGGTGGCAATCTGCCGCTTGTTGAGGAGGGAGACCAAGGCAGGTCGCAGGCTCTCCACATCGTCAAAGCGGCCGGAGGCGGACATCCTCACCAGATAGCCCAGCTGCTGCTTCAGGTCCCGGCCCAGAGCCTCGGCGTTGGAAAAGTGGCTCAGGGAGGTGTTTTGAGCTTCCTCCAGCATGGCGATTTCCCATTCCGTTTGCCGCAGGCGGCTTCGGTTTCCCCCACCCCCTGCCGAGGAGAGGTACTCCACCACAGGCTGCCCCACCAGAACCCGCTCCCCGTCATCGTACAGGCAGCTTTGAATGCCGCTTCCTGTTTCGGTCAGCACCATTTCATCCCGGAACACAAGGGCCTGCGCGTTGATGGTTTGGGCCACGGTGTAGGAATACGCCGTCTCGGTTTTCACTGATTTGCCAAAATATCGTGTGGCCTGAAAGCCCACATAGCAAAGCAGAAAGAGAATCAGCATGGAGGCAACCAGTTTTTCGACCCATTTGCCCTGCATGGTTCCACCTCCAGAGATTATGATTCAAAATCCGATGCAGAGGATGTAATGCCGCTTGCCTTTACAGCATCCAAAGCGGCTTGCAGCAAGCTGTTGTAGCTGTCAAAGGCATCGGCCTCCAGCCAGTGGATTCCCTCTTCCCGCCGCAGCCAAGTCATCTGCCGCTTGGCGTACCGCCGGGTCTGCCGCTTGAGAGTCGCAGCTTCTTCCAGACTCTGTTCCCCGGCCAGATACCCCGCCAGCTCCTTATAGCCGATGGCCTGCATGGCGGTGCTTTGATAGCCCTTATCCAGCAGAGCTTTGACTTCTTCCAGAAGGCCTTGCTCCAGCATATGATCCACCCGCAGGCCGATGCGCCGGTACAGAAGCTCCCGATCCCGGTAGCAGAGAGCCAGAAAGAATATCTGATAGGGGGGTTCCCCCTGTTTGGACCGGCGCTGCCACTCGCTCATGGGCACGCCGCTTGCCCGATAAACCTCCAAGGCC
>ENA-UOOR01004485-UOOR01004485.1-fermentation-metagenome-genome-assembly--contig:-NODE-4485-length-11109-cov-23.625294_pt1 | contig 11109 bp, 8 predicted proteins | sample MGYA00245780_ERZ724029 | MGnify/ENA primary metagenome ERZ724029 (study PRJEB28704, sample SAMN03018315) | fermentation metagenome | biome: anthropogenic terrestrial biome; feature: soil; material... | reverse complement strand
TAAATTCTCCCGCATTTATTTTTTCTACAAGAATATCCCTGACTTGAATATAAACCGGAGGTATATATTTTTTATTATTTATAATATCACACTCTTTCATAATGGTATGCTGGTATATACCACGCTTTTTTTAAATTATAGCACTATAGATTTAAATTTGCAATACCATTTAAATATTTCAACAGATAAAGTCTATTCAGGTCTATTCACATAATAAAAATAACATTCTGCCCGTAAGCCCACGGTGTCATAGGGACAAATAAGGAAATGCAAACCGAATACGGAAAAAGCAAGAGAACCACCATCCCGAAAAAGGAAAGCGATCTGGAACTGTTAAAAGCTTCGGTCAGAAGTGCTACTTTTTGTTTCTTCTATAATACTTTTTGCGTTTTTTCTGATCGTTCGCCTTTATATTCTTGATTATTGGACTGCTTGAATCCGAGTCGTTTGTTTTTGCGGAAACCCACATTGAAGTTCCGCCGTCTTCTGCCTTGGTACGAATTTCTAAGAAATCAAATTTCTTTAGAAACTTAGATAATTTTGTATCACCATAATTTCTGACATCAAAATCCGGATATCTTTTTACTAATTTGCTGCCAAGCTCACCCATGTGCATATTTTGGTCATCATTATCTGCTTCATTCATAATTTTTATTATTGCAGACTTAATTGTGGATAAGTCAGTCATATATTTCGAAGTTTCACTTTTTTCAAACTTTGGATTAGATATAGTATCTAAGTCATCATCAGAAGTAGTAACATTAACTTTACTACCATTTTCAATATCTTTATTTATTTCAGTTTCAATGCTTTTCTTTTCTGTTTCAGCTAAAACATCTAAATATTTAAATTGATTGCACGATGCTATAAATGGTTTTGGGGTTTTTCTTTCTCCCATTCCAACTACAAGCATTCCTGATTCCCTAAGTCTTGAAGATAATTTTGTAAAATCGCTGTCGCTTGATACTATACAAAATCCTTCAACATTACCTGAATAAAGTATATCCATAGCATCGATTATCATAGCTGAATCTGTTGCATTTTTTCCTACTGTATAACCGTATTGTTGAATTGGAGTTACTGAGTATTCTAACAATACATCTTTCCATGATGATGCATTAGGCTTTGTCCAATCACCATATATTCTTTTATAGGTAGCTACACCATAATTAGAAATTTCATCTAATATATATTTAATATATTTTGCCGAAACATTATCAGCATCTATCAATACAGCAAACAGTCTTTCCTGAAGCATTGTTTTCTCCTTGTTTTATATAGTTTTGCACAGCTTAATAACATATTTATACCATAATTACGCATATTAAATTAATTTCTGTACCTGAACAAAATACGTAAATAAATGTTTTCTCTCTTTAATTAAAGTCTTACCACTATTCCTTTAATCTTATGCTATAATTCAGTTAATCTATTTTAACATACAAAAATTATTATGCAAATAAAAAAATGTAGACTTTCTTTAAAGCTTATCAACCTTCTAATTTTGAATTACATCATGTATCCAGGGCTCTTGTAGAGATGATAGAGTTGAAGCAAGCATTAACATTGTTCACTTTTTTATAAAAGTAACATTCTGCCCATAAGTACCTCCGATAATTTATTCTTTGTTATAAACATTATAGCAATAGCAAAAAACAACATCAAACACTTACAAAATATGCAAATGTTTGATGTCGTCCACTTTCCATGCACCTTTATACCAAGTACTTACCCTGAATTACCTTCCTAATGAAACAGACATACTGCTTTGATACCAGTTAACATTATATCCAAGTTCTTCTGAAACTAAACGTAGAGGTATATAATAATTTTCTTTTGCATCAAACCCTATACCGTTAACAATATACTTATTGTTAACTTCGTCATAAGTATAGTCTAATCCAAGGTTATTAAATAAATTTTTAGCTAATACATATGTTATTCCATTCTCAACAATAGGAGCATTATCAAAAACCATTGGCATTCCTTCAAACATTACTGTTATTTGAGAGTTGTCTTTTGTATAAACAACTTCTCCGCCTACTACAGTAGCTAAAGGAAGTATTCCCATTATATCTCTGTCTGGGCAAGTCATATAATCTCTATCAATTACAACAAAATCAGCAAGTTTTCCAATTTCCAATGAACCTTTAATATCTTCTTCGAATTGTCCGTATGCCGCCCATATTGTAAACGAACGAAGTGCTTCTTCACGAGTCATACATTCTTCAGGATACCATCCGCCTGCAGGTTCTCCATCTCTGCCTGCCCTTGTAACTGCTGCATATAATCCATGATATGGATTTACAAGCTCTACATTTGCATCCGAACCGTTTACTATAATATTACCTGTATTTAATACCTTACGCCATGCATATCCACCCTTTATTCTTTCAGGTCCCACCCTGTCTTCAGCCATATTTTTGTCTGATGTAGCATGTACTGACTGCATTGCAGGAACAATTCCTATATCTGCTATTCTTTGAATATCTTCCAAAGTTGCAATTTGAAAATGTTCTATTCTGTATCTATGATCTTCCAAAGGATTCTCTTTCAATATTTTTTCATAAATATCAATAACTTGTCTATTCGCTGCATCACCTATTGCATGAGTGCCAACCTGGAAGCCATTTTCTCTTGCTGCTTTAATTAATTCATAGAACTCATCATATGTATATCTGCTGTTTCCCACATGTCCCTGTCTGTCCGAATACTCCTCTAACATCCAGGCACTTCTTGCACCTAATGAACCGTCTGTGTAGAATTTAATGCAGTTCATAGTCAATCGGTTATCATAAAGTCCTACCTCTGGACCTATTTTGTAATATTCTTCCGCATCAGAACCAGAGCTTACCATAACGTATAATCTGATTTTCAAATCTCCTGATTCGTACAAATTTTTTATTTGCTGTATATCTTCAATGCCGGAACCTGCATCCATTGACGTTGTAAGCCCATAGGAGAACAACTCATCCTGTGCCAACAGCAATGCTTCTTTTTTTCTTTCAGCTGTTAATGGAGGAATTTTGCTCGTTACAGATCTCGCCGCAGTATCAGTCAATATTCCTAAAGGTTCTCCATTTTCATTCTTTAAAATTTCTCCGCCTTGTGGATTTGGAGTATCCTTAGTTATCCCCCCTAATTCAAGCGCCAATGAATTAACCCATGTTGCATGCCCGCATGTTCTTTCCAATGCTACAGGATTATTAGGAGCAACTTCATCTAAATCTTCCTTTGACGGGAATTCAGGCACATCCCATACTTCTTGGTTCCATCCGCTGCCTGTTATCCACTCACCGTCAGACAACCTGTCTGCTTCAGCTTTTACTGCTTCCAATATTACATCCTTCGGTTTCCAAAATACGCCTAATTGAATTAAACTTTGTCCTTCAGCAGGATAATGCATGTGTCCTTCAATTAAACCCGGAATAACTGTTTTTCCCTGCAAATCGATAACGGTAGTTGAATATCCTGCAAGTCTTTCTACCTCTTCATTGCTTCCGATTTCAATAATGTACTGACCTTTTATTGCAATAGCTTGTGCCTTAGAAAAGTTTTCATCAACAGTGTAGATATTTCCATTAATATACACCGTGTCTGCCATTACATTGTCCGCAAGCGCTTTCACCGGAAATAAAGTGGTTAACATAGCAATTAATAAGATAACTATTACTTTTTTGTTACGCATAGTAGCCCTCCTTTTTAATAAGTTAATTAAAATTATAACTTATTTACACAAGCTATTTTGTAATATCTTGTAGACCGAATACAATAATTGTCATAGAAAAATCAGAAGAATTGCTGTATTACTTTAAATTTAAGCACTTAATATTAATAAACATAGGAAATCCCATCATAGAGTTGAATTGCTTCTTAGTATTACCGTTTTACCACCATTTGCATTACAGAACTTCAGATATTTATTGATAATATTTAAATTTTAATTTATAATTTAAATAGATATTATTAAAAGGGGACGAAAATATGACAAGATCGGAGTTTTATTATAACTCTTCAGACGGTAAAACTAAAATTCATGCAATTAAGTTGATTCCTGAAGATGAAATAATTGCCGTATTACAAATTTCACACGGAATGCTCGAGCATATGGAAAGATATGAGGAATTTGCCAATTACATGTCAAAAAACGGGGTGCTTACGGTAGGCAATGATCATATTGGTCATGGAAGTTCTGTATTAAGTGAAGAATACAGAGGTTATTTTGGAAAAGAGGACGGGAACATGGTTCTTATAGAGGATATGCACTCCTTGATGAAAATAATAAAGAGTGAATATCCGGATAAACCATATTTTATTTTGGGACATAGTATGGGCTCATTTTTAGCAAGACAGTTTATTACCTTATATGGCGATGAAATAGATGGTGTGGTTATTTCAGGAACAGGTCAGCAGCCCTTAGGGCTTATAAAATTCGGTATATTTATTACGAAGTTTATTGCATTGTTTAGGGGATGGAACTACAGAAGCAAATTTGTTAACTTCTTATCTTTAGGCAGTAACAATAATAAATTTAAACCTGCAAGAACAGAATTTGACTGGCTGACTCGGGATAATTGTATTGTAGATAATTATATTTCTGATTTTAGGATTAACTTTATTTTTACTCTAAATGGATTTTATAATATGTTTAACGGAATGCTGAGAATGAATGATCCCAAAATGTTAGATAATATACCAAAGGACCTTCCGATAATTTTTGTTTCCGGAGACAAAGACCCCGTAGGTCAATTTGGAAAAGATGTTACAAAAGCGTTCAACATTTATAAAAGTTTAAATTTATCAAACGTCACTATGAAATTATATGAGGATGACCGGCACGAAATTTTAAACGAGCTTGACAGAGAACAGATTTATGAAGAACTCTTAATATGGTTTACCGAGAACATTGACATTGTGCGCTTTACGTCTTAAAACAAGGGGTCTAAAATTCATTGATTTCAATGATTTTAGACCTTTTACCATATTTTACGAACGGTTACAGCCCGTTTCTACCAACAGCCGTATACTAAACATAATTCACGCTTTTGTTAATCATGGTTATCTTTTAATCATTAAAATTAATTAGCCATGACTTGTCAAGGTATATTTATGATTTCTTTACTCAAGTACCTGACGCTGATTGATGTACAATTTTTATATCATTATTTATATTTAAATTATGCCACGATGGATTCATTCATCAAAAGGGCAGGTATTTGATATAATACCCGCCCTTTAATTTATACTTGTTATTTACTTCAACTACATATGCATATTAAACTACTCAACAGTAGCACTTTTAGCTGCATTCTCACCGGCAATTTTACCTGTTACTGCAGCATGAGCATTTGCATCACCACAAACGTAACCAAAAGCACGGTATCCTCCTGTGCACTCTCCGCCTGCATATAGACCTTCAAGCACAGAACCATCTTCTTTTAGAACTTGTCCTTTTTCATTAATTACTACTCCACCATGAGTAAGCACCAAACCGCTTGTTACCTTTATATAATAGTAAGGAGGGTTTTCCATAGGTTTAACAAACATTTCTCTACCTAATGGATCTGGTGCATTTCCCTTTGCAGCCGTATTGTAAGCATCAATTGTAGCTTTCAAGTTTTCAACCGGCACACTGATTTTTTCAGATAGTTCCTCAATTGTAGCGGCTTCACCTACAATACCCTGCTTAATGTAGGATTCAACCTTGTAAACATCCTGCCTTACAGTGCTATCAAAAATTTCATATACATAATCTCCCGCATTCCTTACACTGGACGTAATTGCCCATCCGTCAGCAGTTTCATTGCAGAATCGTTCGCCATCTGTATTAACAAATATACCTCCACCAGATAAGGTCAAAGTAGTAACAACTTGATGTTTTTCAGTATCTACAGAAGGAGAACCCGGTATAACGACATCCATACCCACTAATTTTGCTCCAGCAGCCTCTGCGGCCTCAATCATCTCTCCGGTGACTCCAGGGGAAGATCCATAAATTGCATTTGCATACTCTTCTCCCCAATATTTTGCCAGCATTTCAGTATTGGCAGTATAACCGCCTGAAGCTAATACCGTGTTTTTTGCGTGTACAATAATCTCATTTCCTTCCTTGTCAACAGCCTTCGCACCTGTAATGCGGCCATCCGCATTTTGAATGAACTCCTTTACCGGAGTTTCAAGCATAATGTCCACGCCTGCTTTATCAAGCGAATTTACCAGTCCTTTTACCAACCCGGATGCATCAGGAGAAGTAACGTGGGCACGGAAAGCCGTACTGCCAACACCTTGAATAACTTTGTCGTAAAACTCGACACCATTGTCCATAAGCCAGTCGATAGTCTCACCGGAATGCTTGGTAACCATATCAACCTGTGCTTTTTCCCTCTTGCCTTCAGTAAGTTTCATCATATCATCATAATATTTTTCCGGCGAATCATCTATACCATTTTGTTTTTGAAGTTTGCTGCCTGCCGCCTGAATAATTCCGGTAGATAAAACACAGCTACCTCCCGCCATAGCCTGTTTCTCCAGAACAAGCACATCAGCACCGTTTTGGGCAGCAGATAATGCACTTGTCAGCCCTGTAAGACCGGCGCCTATAACCAATACATCACAGTTTAGCTCAGTTGTCTCACCTGACGAGCTTTCCTTAGCTATTGGAGTCATCCAGTCGTCAATATTCCCTCCGGCTTTCTCAATACATGCTTTTGCTGCGTTTAAAATCGCAACGCTTGAGTTGGTAGCCCCGCTCACTGTATCCACATTCACTGTCTGATGCTCTGCTATCAGCTCAGGAATCCTACTGATAGCAACATCGGAGATTCCGGCGCTTTCCTGATGCTTAGTTACCTTAACCGAATCAATTACTCCATTTTTAATTACCATAGTAACTTCTACGTCACCGTTGTTCCCTTCGGCAACCTCTTTATAGGTTCCATCCTTTAGTAATTGATTGTTTCCATTGCTTGGTTCTGCACATGCTGCCATAGAAAAGAGCATAACTGCAACCATAAGTAAAGCTAAAATTCGTCTCTTCATTGTTTCATACCTATTAATATTATGTTATTATTTTAACTGCTTTTTCAGTGTAGACCAAACAGTGATGTTTGTCAAGTAAGGTGTCGCCCTGCTTTTACTGCATCACTACTTCAGACGGATACCAAATCAAAATTATTTTCAACTTGATTTTTCAAATAAAAAACGATAAGATATGTATGCAACATAATGAGATATATGAATTTAAATTTTATTGCGAAAGGACTACGGAAATTATGAAAATAGGAAGAAACGATTTATGTCCATGCGGAAGCGGGAAAAAATACAAAAAATGCTGTTATCCTCAAACTTTTGAAGCCGAAAATAATATAAAAGGTAACGATATAGATGATTATGAAGTTCAGGATGAATATGTGGATGAGGATGTAGATAATCTTTTAAATTCATTGGAAAATTTTAATGACCAGGAATTTTTGCTTCAGGTTTTTAATAGTTTTCGTACAATTACATTAGATTTAAAATCGCACATAAAAGAATACTATAAAATAAGGAAAATGCATAGCGATATTGTAAATACTATGATAAGGTATCATGAAGCCGGCAAATTCGAACAAAAGATAGATAGCAATTATGTTTACAAAAATGAGCACTTGCCCGAAAGTAAAGAAACACTTTACTTTATTGAAAGTAGTTTTAATCTTGAAACAAGAGAAGGTGTACAAGCTCTTTATGATTTATTAGTATACAAAATCTCTCCTAATATTAATTGTATCACCGAAGATTTTATTCAGTCTCATCGATATAGAAAACCTGAAAAGGTAGAATTTTTACAAAGTATGTTGGATTCAACGATAGGACTGTTTGAAATTACAAAGACTGATATTGATGAAGGATATGTATATCTTAAAGATATATTTACAGGTATTGAATATAAAATAGTTGATATAGCCTTGAGCGGAAGCCGAACGCATGATAATTTTTATATGTATACAAGGCTTATCACATATCATGGTATATGCTTTAATACCGGATTAAGTTTAACCTTTGATAAAAAAGACAGCTTTATAAAAGCTCATATCAAAACCCACAAAAAAGATTATATCCCAGAAGGAGAACTTCTCAGATTTATAGAGCTATACAACCATTTCTCTAAAAATCCTAATAAGATGAATATACTTACTAATACGATAAAGTAGATCATTCATAACGATTATACGAGGGGGCAGTTATTTAAAATGTTTGGTAGACAAATACTAAGTTTGTCCTGGCACCGTCATGTTTCACGGTAAATTATATTATCTCAAACATCACAAAGCCTATGGTATTAATGGAAAAATTCGCGCACATGTGCACTATCCATGAATTGAAAACATTATTATATCTATCATTCAACCGGTTAAAAAACAATCCCGCACCAAATAACCCTGCAATAAATAACACATAAATAACAGTATTAAACCAATTAGCTAAAATTGAAACATGATAGACAGAAAATAAAAATGCACTGATTATATATGCCGCCCTTTTCGGCAAAAATTTTCTCATTGTTATAAAGCCGAATCCTCTGAACAACAGCTCCTCCAGCAAAGAATTAATCAATGATATATAAAGTGACACAAAGACAAAATTACCCTTATTAACACTTAAATTGTTTTCAAGGATTCCGGCAATATTGTCCAAAGGAATGAATTGTTTCAGAACAAGATATCCTAACTGCACAATTAGGTAAATTCCCAACCCCAGTACGGCAGCAAATTTTATCTGCTTTTTATCACTTACGCTGAAATATTCTCTGAACTTTACTTCCCTGTCCAATGCACAGTAAATTAATGGCAGCCCTGCAAATATGATTATTTTGTATAATGATTTAATCACATATACAGGCTTAATGTACGTTTCTATTATGTACATTGCTGTGCATGCTGCTATTAATATGCTTACTATTACTATTTTTCTTATTGTATTGCTCACAACATCCACCTGATACTTAGTTGAACCAATCCCACATTTGCTAAGTAGTTGATTCTCACCTATACTTCTTTTCCGCAGCTTTTGCAGAATTTTGCATCTTCATCATTTAAGCTCCCACAATTTCTGCATCTTATTTTTATTACTTCCTTTTCTTCACTTGATTTGGTGAAGTTGTCAGCAATATCTATATTGCTTATAACATCGTTAATCATTCCACCCTTCGCCTCATTAAATGGTTTTAAATCCTCTCTTGCTTTTTCAGGATCAAGCAATATTCCGGAACCTGCAGCTCCATGCGCGCCTATTCTTGATACAAAAGAACCGGAAATCATCAACACCATGCCAAGCACCGAATTCATAAATGAAGGTTCCCTGCTTGCTCCAAACGGATTATTCATAAACATTGCTGCAGAAAAAAACACTGAAATAAAAAGTATAAAACCTAAAACAATCATTCCAAGTCCAATATAATATGTCGCTTTTCTTTGTTTTGTTATCTTTGCCATATAATCAATCCTCTCTTATATTTTGCACTCTGAATTATCAAGCTATTTTAATTTTAATTAAACCATTATTTTTAAAACATCATTATTATAGTTCAATTTTAATAGTTTAGCAACAAGATTAATGGGAGACATTGTTCCAAATATCTATTATCTGTTGAAGTTTTTTAACATTTTCGTAAGTTTTCCTTGAAGCAAAGTTAATTTTCTTCAAAAGGAAATCTATGCGGCAAACCTAATCTGTCACGAGTTTCTATAAATTCCATCTGTACGGCTTCTCCAACAGGTACACCCTTATCTTTGCGTTCAAGCCAAGCTAAATACTCCTTTTCTCCGGAGGTATAAATTCTTTCTTCGCCCGGAGCTCGTTTAGACGAACGTAACATTCTTAAAATATCGCCTGCAGTCTTTTTAAATTCATCTGCTCCGACGAAAGCTTCTGTATCTATTGCAATAAAGAAATGTCCCAAATGATAAGGAATCTTTTCTCCATGTCTACCAATACCGCTGAGCATCCTTAAATAGCTGCCTGCTTGCAATGCTGCAGAAAGAATTTCCACTACTGTAGCATAACCATATCCCTTATATCCCCCGAGTTCTTCCCCTATACCTCCTAATGGAGCAAGAGCAGCGTCACCATTAACTAAATCAATTAATATCTGATTACTATCGGTTATTGGTTTCCCATCCTTACCAATAACCATTCCTTCAGGTGTATCTTTTCCAATCCTTGCATAATATTCAATTTTACCTCTTTGTGAAATACTTGTAGCACAGTCCAAAACGAAAGGAAATTCTTCATCGGTAGGTATTCCAAAGGTTAATGGATTTGTTCCTAACATATTTTCTACACCGAAAGTTGGAGCAATAGAAGGTCTTGCATTTGTACCGGTTATACCAATCATATTTTCTTTAGTCGCCATAGTTGCATAATATCCTGCAATGCCATAGTGAGTTGAATTGCGAGCTGCAACCATTCCCATTCCATATTTTTTAGCCATTTCTATCGCCATCTTCATTGACCTATATGCAACAATCATGCCCATACCATCATGACCGTCTACTACAGCAGTTGTTGGAGATTGTTTGATAATTTCAAATTCCGTAACAGGATTTTGAATTCCTGCCAATATACGATCTACATAAATAGATTTAAACCTATTGCATCCATGACTTTCAATACCTCTCCTATCACTTTCCATTAAGACATCTGCACATATTTTTGCTTCATCTTCCGGAACTCCTAATTTTATAAATGCATCCTTTATAAAATCTACAATTAAGTCCCAAGATACAAATTGTATGTTATCCATTGCTACTTCCCCCTTGTCTAACTTCCTTAACCCAAAAAGTATTAACTAATCTAATTTCCTAACTACCATTATACTGGAAATCCTGACAAAGAACAATAAAAAAGGAAAATGATGTTTGAAAATGCTTACCCGGTATCACGTTCGCAAGCACGCCGATTGTACAATACATTTGATAAATTTGAAGAAATAGTATTAGATTTTAAAGATATTGAGAACATGGGGCTAGAAGTTCGACTATTTCTACCCTCGGTTTCATTTCCGGAGCAAGATGATCTATTAGTGGGTTGCTTTATTTTTAAAAATTCCGTCTTATTATATATAGCTTC
>ENA-UOOR01004483-UOOR01004483.1-fermentation-metagenome-genome-assembly--contig:-NODE-4483-length-11112-cov-6.707606_pt1 | contig 11112 bp, 7 predicted proteins | sample MGYA00245780_ERZ724029 | MGnify/ENA primary metagenome ERZ724029 (study PRJEB28704, sample SAMN03018315) | fermentation metagenome | biome: anthropogenic terrestrial biome; feature: soil; material... | reverse complement strand
CTCCCGCCTCCACTCTCGACGAGCTGCTCGGCGAGCCGTCCCCGCCGCGGCGCGGTCCACAGGAGCCCACTCCCGCCTCCACTCTCGACGAGCTGCTCGGCGAGCCGTCCCCGCCGCGGCGCGGACCACAGGAGCCCACTCCCGCCTCCACTCTCGACGAGCTGTTCGGCGAGCCGTCCCCGCCGCAGCGCGGTCCACAGGAGCCCACCCCGGCCTCCTCCATCGATGAGCTGCTGCCCCGTCCGTCGCCGGGGCCGCGCCCGACGCTGCTCGAGGTCGCCGGGAGGACCGGAGCCGTCGAGGTCGACTTCGGCCTGCAGGGTGCGGCCGACCCAGTCTTCGGGGGCGAGAGCTTCGACCCCGAGGCGCTCTCGAAGGAGGTCGCCGCGCCGCCTCCGGCGCCCCTGCCTGCGCCAGCTTCCGACGAGCCGCCGCCGGCGATGGAGCTGACCGGCTTTCTCGACGGCTTCGACGCGGGGGCGGGGTTCGCGACGACCCAGGAGGCACCGTACGAAGGGCTCGCGCTGGCCGCCCGCAACCTCTTCACGCCGCTCGAAGACCTGCTGCACGACCGGGCCGGCGGCGACGACGGGGTCTCGGTGCGCACCCGCGGAATCGACGAGATCTGCGACAGGTTCGCCGGCGGCCTCGTCGGGCTGACGCGCGAGCACCCCGCCATCCCGCTGATGGTCAAGGCCAACGCGCTGCACTGCGAGGGGCGCCCGGTGCTGCGCGAGGCGGAGCAGACCGGCTCGGGGCTCTACCGGCTGCACGCCGCGGGGGTGCAGACCCTGACGGTCGTCGCGGGGATCGACCGCGTCCAGGCGCGCGAGCTCGCCCGAGTCCTGACCCAACCGGCGATGGAAGGCACGAGCCGCGCCGAGCTCGAGGGCGATGTCGCCCGCTGGTTCTTCGAGCTGGGGCTGACGCACGTGCGCCTGTCGGTGCTCGAGACCTTTGAGGAGGTCGAGGCGCTACCCGAGACCGGGCTGCAGACGCTGATGGTGCCCGACCAGGCGGTCGAGCAGATGACCCGGCTGCGCAGCCGGCTGCTGGCCGCGGCCGCGGGGATGAGCGCCGGCCGCACCCGAGCGACGACCGTGCCCAACCTGGTCGTCGGCGTCGACGATCTGCGCGCGCTCGAGCGAGACCTGTTCAGCCTCGCCTCGCCGCTGCTGGGGTCGCCGGCGCGCACCCGCGCGGTGCTCCCTTACCCCGGCCTGCCCGCGCTCGAGGCGGAGGTGCGGCAGGCTCTCGAAGCCGACCAGAACGGGCTCGAGGCGCGGCACATCGAGGGCCTGCTCCAGACCGCGCTCACCCTGCTCGACCCGCAGCGCACCGCCGCGGTCGTCGAGCGCATCGCGGCCAGGCCCGGCGCCTTCTTCGCCGCCGGCGAGATCGAGAAGGGAACCCGCTTCCTGAGCGGCCTCAAGGCCTGGGCGACCCTTGAGCCCGGCGCCGACGAGAAGGCCGAGATCGTCGCGGCGGTCCTCGAGCGCACGAGCGCCCCGGCCGTGCTGCCTCGCGCCGCTCGAGGGCTGCGGCGGGCGCTCGCAGGCCGAGCAGCTCATCGCGCTGCTCAACCTCCTGCCCGCCGAGGCGACCGCGACGCTGGGGATCGCCGTCGCCCGCAAGGACCGCCCGGTGCCGCGGCTGCTCGAGTACTTCCGCGAGCGGCTCGCCGAAGACCTCGCCGAGCTCAAGGAGCGCCTCGGCAAGCTCGAGCCGCAGCAGGCCGCGGGGCTGCTCGACGCGGCGGTCGCCGCGCGCTCGCAGGCGGTCGTCCAGCTCGGACCGCTGCTCGTCGAGCACGAGTCGCCCTCGGCCCGCGAAGCGGTGGCGCGCGCCTGCGCCATTCTCAAGGGCGAGGGCGCGCAGACCCTGCTCAAGCGGCTGCTCGCGGACGAAGAGGCTTGCGTGCGCCAGGCCGCGGTGCGGGCGATCCGCACCCACCCCGAGGCGGCCGGGTTGGGGCCGCTGCTCGAGCAGGCGCTCACCGGAGTGCGCTGCTTCGAGTGGCCCTTCGAGGAGAAGCGGGCCACGACCCGCGCCTATGCCGAGATCCTCGGCGAGCAGGCCAAGCCGACCCTGCGCCAGCTCGCCGAACGCACCAACCCCTACCGGCGCCGCTCGCTGTCCGAGCTGCGGGCCGCCGCCGCGCTCGCTCTGGCCGGGCTGCGCGACCCGGCCGACGAGAAGCTCGCCCTGGCGCTCGCCAAGGACAGCGACCGGCGCGTGGTGGCCGACGCGGCCAAGGTGCTGCTCCAGGAGATCAAGGGGCCGGCCTCCGATCCCGCCGCGCTCGCCAAGCGCGTCGAGCGGAGCTTCGCGCGCTTCGACTCCGGCGACGACGAGGCGCCCGAAGGCGCCGAGACGGCGGTGCGCGAGCTGTCGCCGCACGCGGTGAAGGCGATGCGCATCGACGATCTGCTCGCCGCGCCCGGCGACCCGGTGCAGACCTTGGGGGCCGCGCTCGCCCGCGCGTTCTCGCAGGCCCTCGAGCTGGCCCGCGCCGGCCGCAGCTCGACCGAGGCCTTCACCGTCGCCGTCAGCCGCGCGGCCAACCTCATCGCCGCGCTCGCGAAGAGCCTGGGCGACGCGCCGGTCTCGCTGCAGACCTTCGGCGACCACTTCTTCGTCAGCGGCCAGCGGCTGCGCCTGCCGTACGAGGCCTTCCGCGAGCTGGCGCCCCTGCGCGAGACGCTCGCCAAGCTGCGGGTGGGCGAGGTGCTCTTCGCCGAGGCCGCCTCCAAGAGCGACCTCATCGAAGCGCTCTACGCGCTGGTGACCGCGATGAAAGCCGAGCGCGAGGCCTGGAAGTCACTCGAGCGGGTCTTTGCGCGGGTGCGCCTGCGCGAGCTGTCGCTCATCACCGAGAGCTGGGGGCGCCAGTCGGAGGTGGCCGTGGACGTCCGGGCGAACGCGGCGCGCCTGCTCGGCATGCTCTATCTGTGGCTCGACGACGCCGCCCACCTGCCCGACGGCCACGACCTGCTGCCGGTGCGCTCCGAGCGCCTGGTGCGCGAGCTGACCGACGCGCCCGACGAGCACGACGCGCTGCTCGAAGGGCTGCTCGGCCCCAAGGCGAGCGGCGCCGACGCGGCGCTCTACGCGGCGCACTGCGTGCTGCTCGCCTCGGCGTTCGCGCGCTGGCTCGGGTGCCGGCGCGACCAGATAGCCTCCCTGGTGCGCTGCGCGATGCACCGCCAGCTCGGGCTGCTGTCGCTGCCCCGGCCGCTGCTCGAGGACCTGGGCGCCGAGAACGCGAGCGAGGCCTCGGAGGTGCTGCGCGCGCCGCTCTACAGCGCCGCGCGGGTCGCCGCGGCCGAGACCTCGGGCCAGGAGCTGCTGCTGCCGGCGGTGAGCGCCTTCGAGAGCCTCGCGCCGGTCCACGCCACCGGCGCCCGCGGCCAGCGCTATCTGCGGGTCCAGCCCGCGCTGATGTGCTCGCGCATCCTGGCGATAGCCGAGCGCTACGTCTTTTTGACGACGAGCTTCCCGCGCCGACCCGCGCTGGGCGCCGACGAAGCGCTGGCGCGCATGCTGCTCGATCCCGAGCTCGAGCCGCGCCTGGTGCAAGCCTTCGCGAACGGCGCGGCCATCATCCCCGCCGGCGCCCGGGTGCGCCTGTCCGACGGCAGCGAAGCCATCGTCGTCTCCGCGCCGCTGCACCTGACGCCGACCGATCCGCTCGTGCTCAAGATCGCCCTCGACAGCTACGGCCAGCCGGCGGCCGACGCGTTGCTCGGCGCGCCGACGCTCGTCATCACCGGCGAAGAGGAGCTGGCGCCCGAGGTGACCGGGGTCGTCGAGGCCGCGGACGATTCGGCCGAATGGCGCGAGCTGGTGACCTTGCTGCTCTAGCCTCTCCACGGTCGCTCGGCGGGTCCGCTCACCGCGAGGTCAAGCAACTCTGTCTCGGAGGGCAAGAGTCAAAGCCCCGCTCACCCCGGCCCGAGCGCAGTCGAGAGCCCGAGCGAGGCCGACGGCCCGCTCCGCTCGAGCGGCTCAGTCCATCGCCTTCAACCGTTCGACGAGCACCTCGAACCCCGCGGGCTTGAGGAACATCTCATCAACCCCGGGCCTGCTGTGCGCGGACAGGTCCTCTCCGGACAAGATGGCGGCGTAGCGGATGGCAGGCCACCTGCCGCGCCAGCGGGCGACGAGCGTCGTGCCCAGCGGGTGCTCGCGACCGAGGTGATAGTCGCTCACGAGGTGGGTTACCGCCTGACTCGCCAGCACCGCTTCGGCTTCGGCTTCGCAGCCGACGGCGAAGACGGCATCGAAGTGCCCCTTCAAGTGCAGCCCGAAGAGCGCGCCGACGGACGGCTCGTCCTCGATCACCAGAAGTACGCGCGACATGATTCCCCCCTCTCGTTCGCACTCCCCACCCGATCCAGACCACACTGAAAGCATCAGCGCAACCTTCCATTGTTTTCACAATCAACGGCGCGGCACGGAGCCGGGCGGCATCAAGGGGCTGCCCCTCGAAGCGGCGCGGGGCCCCGGCGGCCCACTTCCGACAGCGCGAGCCCCAGGCCCTTGAGGCACCGGTTTGCTTTTCGGCTTCGCCTGGAGTCGAGGAGCGCCGAGCCGGGCAAACGGCGTGGGCCGCTTCGACCCGAGCGAGGTCAAGCCGCTCGACCGGCCCAGGCTGACCGGTCATCGCTCCGAAGGATTTTTCGACACCTCTTCAAGGCAGCCGCTCGATCTCCTTGCGCCCGAAGACCCGCGCGCTAACAGGTGGCGACTCGCGAGGACAGGGGCTCTTCGGCCCGCCAGCGCCATCCCGCGGTTGAGCCGTGGGCCGGTGACGAGCCTCGGGAGTCCTGCTAATTTCCGCCCATGAAGACTCCACAAGTTCACGCCACTTACCCCAAGACCCTCCAATGCAAGGGGGGGCTCAGGGTGCGACTGCGCCCGATGCAGGCAGGCGATCTCGACGCGGTGCGCGCCTTCTTTGCAGCCCTCCCGCGCGCCGACCGGCTCTTCTTGCGTTACGACGTGACCGATGCCACGGCCTTCGAGAGCTGGCTGCCGCAGCTCGACAACCCCAGACAGCTCCGGCTGCTCGCTTTCAGCGGCGCTCGGGTGGTGGGCCACGCCCTGCTCGAGCCGGAGCGGCACAACTGGTCGCCCCACGTCGCCGAGGCGCGCGTGGTCGTCGCCCAAGACCTCAAGCGCCAGTCGCTGGGGACCCTGCTCCTGCGCGAGCTGGTCGACCAGGCGAGCGTACGCAACTACGACAAGCTCTCGACGCACATGATGGATACGCAGGTCGTCGCTCGAAAGATGTGCGAGCGCGCCGGGTTCACGGTCGAGGCCGAGCTGAAGCACCACGTCAAAGACCTCGACGGCAACAAGCACAACCTCATCATCATGTGCTGCAACCTCGACGAGGCTTGGCACAGGATGGAGCTGCTGCTCGAGGACTTCGCGCCCTGGGCAGGCTGAGCCACCCCTCGATGCCGCCCGCGCCGGGCTCGGGCGGCCCGCCACCGAAGCGGTTCGGGCTCGATGTGGGGAGGTGTCGCTTCAGTCCCCTTTGACCTCGGCCCGCACTCCGCTCACCCCGTGCGCCCCGCCTCCCGAGGAACGAGGGAGGTGGGGTCGGGTGCTCGACTGCGGCCTCGCAAGCCCGGCCTTCTATCGTGCCGACCGGCCGTCGCTCGAAGGGCCTTTCAGCACCTCTCCCGGGCTCGGCGTCGCGAGAAAGGCCCCGAAGACAACCCGCGGTCGCGTCCCGCCACGTGGCCGACTCGGGGGGGCGAGGGTGGTTTTCCGACACCTCTCGAGGCGAGCTCAAAGCCTCCTCCCCGCGACGAGGCAGTCTCGCGCCCTTTTCGCGTCGGCGGGCCAGGCCACCGTTGGTGCCCGATTCCCTGCCGGCGCAAGGCGGGTACTGGCTGCGCGCCTTGGCGCCCAGAGCGCCGGCTGGCACCGTTTCGTCCGACGCCGCAAGTCGACCTGCGGACGGCCGCGGTCGGGGCGTCGGTCTGACGGCGGGCCTACAGCCCACGCCGAGGACGGGCCGGCCTCCTGGCTTCCGGAGCTCTCTCGATGCACGGGCAGATGGCCTCAGGCCCGCCGACTCGAACGAGACCGCGCTGGACAAGGATGGGCACGGTCGGGCACAGTGACGGCCATCACCTTTTGCCTGGTTTGCCACGCTCGGGGGGCTTCTTGCAGATGCAGAGGAAGTTTTGGCCTTTTCTGACCGCCATCGCCCTGCTGGCGGTCCCGGGCATTGCCCCCGCTGCGGGGCCTGCCTCTCCCGACGCGCTGGCCCCCGAGGATTCGACCACCGGCAAGACAGCGACCCTCCCGGGCGACGCCCAGCAGCAAACCGAGCCTGCGGTCGCCGGCGAGGCGATGGCTGACCGGGAAGAGCCGGCCTCGAGCGACAAGGCCCCTTCGCCCCCGGACGAGGCCGCGGCAGCGCCGCTTGCTCCCGGGTTCGACAGCCTCGCCCTCGTCGAGGCGATGTACGAGTTCGAGGCCCAGCTCGACCAACTCGTCGTCTCCGGGACGAAGACCGCGCAGCGGGTGACGCAGGTGCCGGCGGTGGTCACCGTGATCTCGCACGAGGAGATCCAGGCGCGCGGCTTTACCAGCCTCGCCGAGGTGCTGCGCACGGTCCCCGGCTTCTACGACGTCTACGATTTGACGACGCACAACTTCGGCATCCGCGGGATCAACGGCGGCGCGCGCGCGAGCGGTTCCCTGCTCAAGCTGATGATCGACGGGCAGGCGGTCGCCTACCGCCCGAGCACCGGCAACCTCTTCGGCGAGGAGCTCGTCCCGCTCGAGGCCGTCGAGCGGGTCGAGGTCATCCGCGGGCCGGTCTCCGCGCTCTATGGCGCCAACGCCTTTCTCGGGGTCATCAACGTGATCACGCGCTCGGGCGAGTCGGCCTCCGGCTTCCGGATGACCGGGCGCGGGGGCCTCGTGCGCGGCCACCTGTCGGGCGGCGGCGGGCTGATGCTCGCTGCCTCCAGCGACAAGGGCGAGGTGCTCGTCGCCGGCAGCCTGATGCACCTCGATCGTTCGGGCCTGACGATGCCCGAGACCAGCCCGCTGCTCGCGCGCGGCTGGGAGGGCGACCGCACCTCCTCGACCGATCTGGCGCGGCCCAAGAGCCTCTTCGCCAAGGCCTCCTACGGCACCGCCCGCTCCGGCCGGGCCTCGCTGCTCGCCTCGGTCCAGAGCCTGGATGCCGCCGGCGAGTTCCAGGACTTCGCGCCGCTGACGCACGGCACGCGCATCGGCCTGGTCAACCAGACCTATCGGCTCGCGCTCGACCGAGAGCTCGAGTCGGTGGCCGTGCGGCTGGCCGGAAGCTACTTCCGCTCGAGCCCCTCGAGCGCCGACCGGCTCGACCTGGGCTCTCCGGGAGCGGTGGCGCTGCGCGACGTGGGGACCGACGGGTTCGAGGTGTCGGCCGAGGCGAGGGTGAAGGCCGCCGAGTCGCTCACCCTGACCGCGGGCGCCGACTTCCAGCACGAAGACCACCTGCTGCAGTCCTTCGACACTCTGCTGACCGAGGACGTGTTGCACGGCGGCGCCATCCTGCGGCCCCGCGGCACGATCATCCCCTCGGAGAACAAGGGCAGCCGCAAGAGGTTCGACAACCTCGGAGCCTTCCTCCAGGCGCTCTACCAGGTCACCGACTCGCTCGGCCTGACCGCCGGCCTGCGCGCCGACCGCAACAGCGTCTACGGCACGCATTTGAGCCCGCGCCTGGCCGGTGTCTTCGCGCCGCCGGAGGGCGACTTCAACCTGAAGCTGCTCTACGGGGCGAGCTTCAAGGCGCCCAGCGCCGAGCAGCTCTACACCGAGCCGATGCAGCCCTTCGACGTCCGGGGCAACGAGAAGCTCGGCGTCCAGAAGGCGCAGACCGGGGAGCTCGCCGGGGGCCTGCGGCTCGGGGACCGGGGCGAGCTGTCCGCGAGCCTCTTCCTGACCAAGGTGACGGGCCGAGTCGACTACGTGCAGCGCGGCCTCTACCTGTCGGCGCAGAACCTGCTCGACGAGTGGTACACCGGCGGGGAGCTGGACGTGCGCCTCAAGCCGCTCTCCGCGCTGTCGGTGCGGCTGGGGGTCGGCGTCGCCCGCGTCGTCTCGAGCGAGAAGACGACGACGGTGGTCATCACCGGCGGCCCGGAGGTGCGCCAGCCGCTCTTCCCGCTGCTGCAGGCGCACCTGGCCGCCGACTACGTGTTGCCATTCTGGCAGCTTCGCCTCTCGCCCGAGGTCTCCTTCGTCAGCGCCCGCGAGGCCTCCCAGTCCAATGCGCTGCTGCGCGACGAGGCCTACTCGCTGCCTGCCTACGTGCTGACCGCGCTCGCCCTCTCGATGCCCGAGCGCAGGCTCTTCGGAGAGAGGCCGACCCGGCTCACCCTGCGGGTCGCCAACGTGCTGGGCACCGCCTATGCGGACCCGGGCTTCAACGGCATCGACTTGCCGGCGCCCGGACGCACGGTGCTCTTGACGCTCACTCAGGGGATCTGAGGCCGGTGATGAAGCGCAACGACCACGCCCGTTTCCTGCGCCGCGGCCTCTTCTTGGCGCTCGCGGTGCTCCTCGGCTGCCCGTCGACCCCTGAGCCCGCGCTCAGCGTCGGGGTGCTGCTGCCGCGCACCGGCCAGCTCGCCGACTCGGGAGGCCACGGCGAGTCGGCCGCCATCATGGCCGCCGAGAGGATCAACCTCGCCGGCGGGCTCGCGGGCCAGCCGCTCTCGCTGATGGTCAAGGACACGCGTTCGGACGCGAAGTTCGGCAAAGGGGCCGCCCGCTCGCTCGTCGACTCCTCGTTGCTCGGCGTGCTGGGGCCCGAGGAAGAGGACGTCGCCGAGACCCTGGCGCTGCTCGCCCGCGACAAGCAGCTCGTGCAGATCTCGGGCGGGGTCACCTCGCCCCGCTTCACCACGCTCGACGACGGGGGCTACTTCTTCCGCACCTGCCCCTCGTCGCTGGTGACCGCCACCGCGCTCTCGCAGCGCATGTACCAGGACGGCATGCGGCGCGTCAGCTTCCTCTACGTCCCCAACGACTTTGGGAGCGCCTTCGTCGCCTCGGCCGCGGTGGCCTTCCAGTCCGCCGGCGGCGCGCTCGTCGCCCAGGGCACGGCCGCGCCGGTCTCGGTGCAGCCGGACGAACACGACTTCCGCGAGCTGCTCTCGCCGCTGCTCGGGCTCGAGCCCGACGCCCTGATGCTCGCGACCGATCCGGTCACCGGCGCGCGGCTGGTGCGCGACTGGGGCCTGCTCGGCGGCCGCGGGCGGCTCTACTTCGCCCCGACGCTGATGACCGAGGTCTTCGTGCGCGAAGTGCCGGCCGGCTCGATAGAGGGGATGGTCGGGGTGAGCGCCCTGAGCGGGTCGAGCGCCGACGCGTTCGCCCAGGCCTACGCCGACTGGTCGGGAGAGCTCCCGGCGCAGGCGGCCTACTTCTACTACGACGCGATGGCCCTGCTCGGCCTCGCCATCGAGAAGGCACACCGCGAGGCCGGCGCGCTGCCGACCGGCGCGCAGATCCGCGCGGCCCTGCCCTCGGTCTCCGGACCTCCAGGCGAGCCGGTGCGTTGGAACGAGCTCGAACGCGGTCTGGACCTGGTGCGCGCCGGCGAGGAGATCGACTACCAGGGCGCTTCGGGCGAGGTGAACCTCGACGAGCGCGGCGACGTCGCGCTCGAGAGGGTGGATTTCTGGACCGTACGCGGCCGGTCGATCGTCCGCGAGACACGCTGACTTACCCTTGGAAAGGGGGCTCAATCCGCATGAAGGCTGCCATCTCGTCAACCCGTTGCTCGGTCTTTCTGCTCGCGCTGCTCACCGCGGCCGCGCTCACCCTCGGATGCTCGGATGACCCGGAGAAGAAGGACCCGCCGACAGAAAAGCTCAAGGTGGCTTTCGTCTACCTGACGACCCCGGGCGACGTGGGCTGGACCTATGCGCACGAGCTCGGCCGCAAGGAGGCAGAAGCCGCGCTCGAGGACGTCGAGATCACCTACAAAGAGAACATCGTCGACGACGCCAGCTCGGAGGCGGTCATCGAGCAGCTCGTGAGCGAGGGCAACCGGCTCATCTTCACCACGAGCTGGGGCTACCGCGATCCGACCTTCAACGTCGCCGCCAAGCACCCTGAGTTCCTCTTCGAGAACTGCTCGGGAGACAAGACGGCGACGAACATGTCCTCCTACTTCGGCCGCATGTACCAGGCCCGCTACCTCTCGGGCATCGTCGCCGGGCGCATGACCACCGCGAACAAGATCGGCTATGTCGGCGCCTTCCCCATCCCCGAGGTCATCCGCGGCATCAACGCCTTTACCGTCGGGGTCCGCAGCGTCAATCCCGAGGCCACCGTCCACGTGAAGTGGAGCAACACCTGGTACGACCCGGGCGTCGAGGGCGCGATGGCCAAGGCGCTGCTCGACGAGGGGGTCGACGTCGTCACCCAGCACCAGGACAGCACCGCGACCGTCATGGCGGCCAAGGAGCGTGGCGCCTACGCCATCGGCTACAACTCGGACATGGCGGCCTTCGCTCCCGACACCGTGCTGACGACCCCGATCTGGAAGTGGGGCCCCTACTACACGCAGCGCATCAAGGCGGCCCAGGACGGCACCTGGAAGAGCCAGGCCTACTGGGGCTCGCTCGCCGACGGCGTCGTCGATCTCGGCACCTGGGGCACCAAAGTCCCACAGGCGGTCAAGGACGAGGTCGCCGAAAAGCGCAGCGGCCTGGTCGCCGGCACCTTCGACGTCTTCGACGGCCCGCTCAAGAAGCAGGACGGCACGCTCTGGGTCGACGACGGCGCGAAGATGACCGACGCGCAGATGCTGAGCTTGATGGAGTTCGTTGAGGGCGTCGTCGGCGAGGTGCCTGCCGAGTAGTCGAAGCAGCGCGGGCGACGGGCGCAGTCCGCGAGGCCCGTCGACCGCGAGGACTCGTAAAGTGACGAAGCGGCGGAGCAAGCGCCGACCTTCGACTCGTTGAGTGCCGGGAAGGTGGGGCAGACGGCGGTTTTTCACTCATCGAGTGCCGGGAAGGTGGGGTAGACGGCGGTTTTTCACTCATCGAGTGCCGGGAAGGTGGGGCAGACGGCGGTTTT
>ENA-UOOR01004481-UOOR01004481.1-fermentation-metagenome-genome-assembly--contig:-NODE-4481-length-11122-cov-11.203126_pt1 | contig 11122 bp, 8 predicted proteins | sample MGYA00245780_ERZ724029 | MGnify/ENA primary metagenome ERZ724029 (study PRJEB28704, sample SAMN03018315) | fermentation metagenome | biome: anthropogenic terrestrial biome; feature: soil; material... | reverse complement strand
TATAATTTCTTCCTTACGGTAAAAATTTAAATAATAGATGTCAAATTTTAGAAGAAAATGTATAATTAAAAGAGACGCATAATGAATGAAGTTACTTCTTTGGTAAAAAAATAATTTATGCGTAAAAAAGGAAGCGAGGGCTGCCACCCTTGCTTCCTTAGCTTTATGTGAATGCATTTTAATTGCGACAATTCTTATTGAGCTTTTCTTACACCCTGAATATGCAAAAAGCGGATGGCTTCATACGTATAGGTGCTTAACGGCCGCATGTAGGCATCATAGGAATGCGCACAAACAAAAATCGTATTTTCCTCTATACCAGTGACAACAGGAGTGTGATAAAACTCCCTTTCATTCCTGCCAAGCTGGACGATGTCACCAATTTTAAGATTCTTTTGATCGGTTTCAATTGCGTAGGGTCCTATTCCTTTATTAGAAATCAAAAAATTTGCCAGATACTGCACACCGCTCCATGAGGCGGTTCGGTCTTGACTGTTGTTGTAGTACCATCCCAGCACCGGCGTGTAATTCATCACACCGCTTCCTGCAAAGATGCACTGAGAGGCAAAATTTGTACAGTCGCCCCCCAGTTTATCAAAGTTTAAGTAATTCGGATTTCTTTTCAAAGCCCACGTTTTGGCATATGCAACCGCGCGGGTGCGGTTATAGGAAACCTCTATCGGCATACAGTTGCTCCTTTCCGGCAATTCTACATAATGTCTGTTGAATAAACCAGTCATTAAAAAGCTTGCACTTGTGCAGATAATAAGGCCATAAATTCTAGAGAATATCTATACAGCAAACAATGCAATAAATTTACTGGTAATATTGTACAATATTCGCATGACAGTGATTTTGCTATTAAAAACAGGAAAAAGAAACTGAAAAAGCATTACAATTCATGCTTTCCCATTAGTATTCAAAATTTTTGATAGCCAGCTGCGCCCACTCTTAATAAACTTTGTTTTCCATTCAGGTTCTTTCTTTAAGGCTTTGTTCTTTAGGGAACGTGTTCTTGGGGTGACAAGCTTGATATGGCCCCCCGTGACACAATCAGGTGAAATGGGGGAGTAGCCCAGGGTACGGTTTAGCAAAAATGCAAACAGAAACTTTGCAGCGGCAAGCTTTGGCCGACGAGGGAGGGGCAGAACAGTATAAAGATTGGACGTTGTACCATTATCCCCAGTAATGGACTTGCGTGTTTGTGCCTGCACGTCCAGCAATCCCTTGTTGGCCAACTTTTTGATGCAGCGATAAACCGTGACAGTGCTGATTCCGCAGTCAGCAGCAATCTCCTTTTTGGACAGAAAGCAGCTGCATCCTTTTCCTGCGCGCAACGTTATGTAGTTATATACTTTCAGTTCATTTCCGGTAAGCTTGGACAAATCAGCCGACTGCGCCCGATATAGAATATTGTGTTCTATGTGGCCCTTTGAGCGGACTCCAGACTTGCTCTTTAAATTACTCATTTCGATGCAATTTGTTTCTTGTAAGCTGATTTGCGGGCTGTCAATGAGAGTATATAAATTTTCTTTCTGCCGAATACTGTTGTCACCGACAAAAAACGCAAATTGGAACTTGCGTTTTAGCAGACCAGCGACACATAGATCGTTGACAGCACGGACAACGCTGCGCACACTGATTCCGCATTTGGCAGCAATGGTCTTACGTTTTGGATAGCAGGTGCGGGTCTTATAATCTGCACACTGCTGCAAATAAGACAGAACTTTATAAGCAGTACTGCTGATGGATACCTGATAGGCGGCTGTGGAAGCAATATAATATTTCTGCATGATAATTCCTCCGTAACAATTTGATTTGAAATGATTGACAAATAGAGAAATCCCGCCTATACTGAATTTGTTTAAGGGTTCAGTATGGCGGGATTTCCGCTCGGGGATAAAGAAAAGGCAGGGGGACAAGCCCTCTGCCTTTTCTTTATTTGTCTGTGTTATTTAAAAATTCGGCAGCAGTTTTATAAATTGGCTGAACGGATATGCACCATTCCAGCCCAAATCTTTACTTTCAAATACCATATAGTAACGGTACTGATTTCCCGCTTTTTCCTGCCATGCACGGCCAAGCTTTAATCGTTGTCTTGATTCATGATTTTCAAGATGATCTCCTTTTGTCTCTATCATTAAAATTTTACCGGATTTTGTCATAACAATAAAATCCGGATAATGATTCCTAAAGCCGTTGATGCAGAATCCTTTTTTTGACGCAGCAATATTTCTATGCCACCATTTTAAGTTTTCCGCACCAGATAGTTCGAACATCATTTTCTTTTCAAAGCCATCTGCTTCTTCCTCAGCATCATATAGACTGCCTTTATAGCTGTCATTTGAATGAAGCAAAGCGATTGATTTTGTTAGATGATAGGATGGCTCACACACGATTTCACCCGTCTCAAGCCATTGCATAAATTGTTTCTCTGCATGTTTGTTAAGCATATCTTTTATATAGTGTTTTATCTTTTGAGCAAAAACAAGAGGTGCCTTTTTCATGGCGTAAAGTGTATCTTTGTCCATTCCGTCAATTATATCGGACAGATAATGCCTTAATTCTCCGCTATTTAAAATATTTGATTTATTTAGCTGGTTATAGATAATATCTTCACAAATTTTCTTCTGCTTTTCTGATGGAAAGCTACTCAAATGTTCACGCATATATTTTTGATCTGATAAATTCATTTTATAGGCACGCGGTTTGTTGTTTTCTCCTTCGGTAATATCTACTTCCGCCATTTCTATATCCGTCATGCTAAAATCAATATCATAAGGCTTTCCTCGAAGTGAAAAAGTTTCTTCCAAAGCGCTTTCTGTTAAAAAGGCCTTTCCGCTGGGCTCTAGAAGCATTTTCGGGACTATATGAAAGAACTGTGGGATGGTTAGCGAAAGCGCTTCTTGTTGAAATTCTGGTTTCATAATATCCAGTTTCATTTTCCCTTTTACCTCCTCAGGAACATTAGAGAATATATCATCGTTGTTCTTATCCATATCGTCTTTATACTGTTCCTGAACTTTTTTTGCTTTTCCGAAAAAGTTAAGTGTTTGCTCCTGCGCTCTTCTGCTTTCAAGTTGCTGCTTAATTTCTGTAGGCCGAAAGTCAAAATCATTTTGCTGTTTTTCACTCACATTTTGCGGCAACATATCTTTTCCCGTTATCTGTTTCCCAGATAATACCGGAGATTTTTCCATTGTATCTTCTGCTACACGACAATCATGTTCCGTAAAGCCAATTCCCTGCAAACTTTTAACGACACTGCTCAATGTATTATCAAAATCGTTGGACGATGTCAGTACATATGACATATTTAAAGCATAATTTTGAAACTCATGTGTATAAGGCTGGCGCAAAATTCGTCCCAATATTTGTTCGACATCCACTTTACTTGTTTTATTTGCAAGTGCTGCAAGTATGTAGGCAAAAGGACAGTCCCAACCTTCTTTTAATGCATTGACAGTAATAATATAGCGTATCTCACAATCCGGAGACATCAGGTTGATATTGTTAAGCTCATTTATATCAGCTGTTTTAATTGCAATATGGCTATCTGGTATACCAGTTTCTTTCAGCTTCTCTTTAAGTTTATTATAATCTGTTTTATTGCCAGTCGTTTTTGGCTGTGCCTGAAACAAAACGATAGGACGAATATAATAACCAGATTTAGTCTGTTCTTCCTTAGCAAGTCTTTCAAGGTTTCTTCTTGCATCGATAGCATCTCGAATCACGTCAGACTGATTGTGGCGGTTATAAACGACAACTGGCAGTTTAACCATATTTTCTTTCTTCAGCTGTATCGCATCAACGAATGAAATAATATTGCTCTTTTTTAAGGGCGTTGCGGTCAAATCAAGTACAAAACATGGATTAAAATTTTCAAGCATTTCAATGCTCAGTTTGCTGCGCGCATGGTGACTCTCATCAACAATAACGAGCGGTGAAAGCTGATTGATGATCTGCAGAAGTGCGGTCGTATCCGCGTCCTTAATTGAATGTTCGGGTTTGCCAAGAACTTTATGAAATTCCATTAGATTGCTGTTTTCACGTTTAGCTTTGCTTCCTTCTCTGCCCCTGAAAGAATCATAGCTAAGCACAAAAACAGAAAGCTGTGCACTGATAGTTGGAATATTAAAGTTTTGTCCGTTCAGCAATTCATCTTTTGAGTAAACCGCAACTTTACTGCCAAAATCGATGTCTAATTGCTGCCGATAGGGATGACTTGTATCTTTTAGTGCTTTTATTGTTTGTGACAAAATAGCATCAGAAGGGACCAGCCAAACAACCACCTTCATCTTTTCCGGCGGCAATCTATCAAATATTGTTTTAATGGCATGGCAGGCAAGGAATGTTTTTCCGCCGCCCGTCGGCACTTTAAAACACAAATCCGGTACATTCGAAATAATTTCCTGATACGGAAGGATATCATCTTTATTAACACCGACTGGTATGCCTTTTTCTGCCCAGTAAACTTCATAAGCTTTGCTGATATTTTGTGTTTTCTGCAACAGCGTCATATAATGAGATAAATCTGCGATGACCTGCTTTTGATATTTCTTGAGTTCCATTGATTCATCTCCTTACAGACGAGCGATATCGCGCGGTATTTTTTTAAAAGTGATATTGTATTTAAGGAGTTCTGTTTGCTCAAGTGTACAGCGATCTGCATATATCACGTATTGTTCCGCTGCTTGCTGAATGGTACTTAGAAACTCATGGTTAAGAACTGTAATATACTTAGGTTCATAGTAAAAATAGTAATCCGTGCAATGACTCGTTCCCAAGTAATATGAATTCTGATTTTGTGGTGGTACATAAGGCTGCCTTGTTTCCATAAACCAAATATATTCACGGATTTTCTCTGCACCGACTCGTTCATTGATATGTTCTGCATCCAGCAGCAGAGGCTCGCCAAGTTCGTAATAACTAAAGCTGCCACCGGTACCTTCCACTGCCTTATTTCCCTTTCCATAGCCCTTGATAACACGCCGAACGCGTTCCGCTGTTATGGTTTCCGCGTAATCCATCATTTCAACAAGGATAAACTTACGGTGTCCTCCGTCTTTCTTGTTCATATTTAAAACCGCATGTGCAGTTGTGCCGCTGCCGGCAAAAGAATCAAGTATGACCATTTTATCTTTTAAAAATAATTGTATAATTTTTTCAATAAATTTAGTAGGCTTTGGTGTTTTAAACACTTCTGAGCTATGTAATTCTGAAAATATTTTCAATAATTCATATTTAGCATTTCGATTATGACCAGTATCTTTGACATCCCACCAAATATTTGACGGCACAATTCCTGCTTGATCTTTTAAAAACGTTTTTTTTATAATTCTAGTTTGGGCATTAGTAAATATTACACTTTTATCGGCAATCATCTTATTCATACGTTCTTGACTCCATCTCCAACCATTCTTAGGCGAATGGATAATTGTACCATTTGGAGAAACAATGTCATATCTCAAATTTTCTCTTGGATTTGGTGAAGATAAATTTCCGGAAAACCAAGCCCCACGTGGATCGTGATCAGGATTTTTATAATGCTGATTATTTTCAAGCCGTCTTGTAAATTTTTTAGGTTGCCAACCAGGTACTTTTGAATAAACCAATGTATGATTATAATCACATGAGAACTGCTTGGCATCATTATTTGACGAATCCGCCGAACGCCAAATCAAATCACATATAAAATTATTTTCTCCAAAAATCTCATCACAGATGAGTTTTAAGTTTGCCTGTTCATTATCATCAATGCTAATAAAAATAGCCCCGTCATCACTCAGCAGCTGCTGAAGCAGCCGAAGACGCGGGTACATCATACACAGCCATTTGTCATGGCGGCTGAAATCTTCACCCTCTTTTCCAACCACTTCGCCTAACCATTTCTTAATTCTGGGGTCATTGACATTATCGTTGTAAATCCAGTTTTCGTTTCCGGTATTGTATGGTGGATCAATATAGATGCACTTTACTTTTCCTTCATAACGAGGCAACAACGCCTTTAAGGCCTCTAAATTATCGCCATGAATAATCATATTCTCACTGTCGTTGTCCTCAGCATGCTGACCGTGTTCGTCAAAACTATATTTTCGTTCCAGTACACGGAACGGTACTTTTTGATGGTAGTTGATTACTTTCTCTTTTCCTATCCATTCCAGTCTAGGCATAACGATTCTCCTATAGTCCTATTCGGATGTGAAATTACAACAAAATAACAAGATTGTGTACTTTTTTGTAAACAAATTATTATACCACAAATTGGAGAAAATGCAAAACACATTTCAATATTTATCACCATTGAAATCACTTAAAAGTAAGCACTTTCCATATTTTTTTCTGGCTTAAAAGTACACATTCCCGCTAAAAAGTACCGCTTAATTTGAATAAGCGGTACTGCGTCTAAGATATAAAAGCGGCAGAGGGGAAAACCTCTGCCGCTTTTATATCTTCTGTTTTTTATGGACAGCTTTACTTCTGCTGCTTGTTAAGATAAGCAAGGTACTGTTTGTACTTTTTAAGCATCATATTCTTTACATATTGTTCCATATATTCATAGTCAGGTTTACCATTGTCTGTGACAGGGAGCATAAGATATTCTCGCTTTATACTTTGAACATTTCCCATGTGCCCATATGTGTATTTTGAACATGTCTGAGCAATCATGCGAGCAATAAATAATCCTCCATAGATGTTTAAATCATCTGAATAGAGTAGCAAAACAGATGATCCTGCACCACCTCTTCCCAGAAAATCAACTGGCTGATAAAATGCACTTCCATCAACTGGACTGACAGTGATACAGTTTGATTTATCCAATGTTTCTCCATCATATGGATAGCAATATTTTATCACGCCATTATTGACTGCACCAGAAGCAACAAAAGGAATGTCACCATATTTATAATCATCCTTGTTTCGAGCATTTGGTCTCTTAATGTTAAAAAAATCACCCATTCGGAATTTAGACCAATTCTTATCAAGTATCGTTGGAATCTCTACATACTCGCCCAACTCAGCTATACGATTAGCAACAAAACTGTCATCACCTTGCTGAAAAAGATACTCTCTGTTCTGCATAATCATAGAAAATTCAAAGGTCAGGTAATTGCCAATGGATTTTTCAAAGTCGGCGTCAGTCGGTATTTCATCGTTGAAATAAAAGAATGAATGCAGCCATTCATCGTCTGGTTTTACGGTAGACTCAACGCAGAATTTTGATGGCGCTTCAACACGTCCATTCCACACATCCAGCAAGTGCTGACGCTTATCCTTTGCGGAATCGCCTTCTACAAGGCCAATGTGTGGATGAACTTCGTATCCATCATCTCGAAAATCAATGAATTTGCAAAGCTTATCTTTCGGATGAGGCTCATTTGCAGTGAACACCGCAATAACAGGATTTACGCCTACACCATAAAAAGTATCTGTATTGCAGGTAATAACACCCTCAAGCGTATGATGTTTCATAATACTTGCTTTGAATTGTTTTTCCACTTTACTTTTGCCAGTCATGGATGACTGTGGAACAATAACTGCGGCACGTGCACCAATTGTAAGTGAATCAAGCAAGTGCTCCACAAATGAAAGCTCATACTGTTTTGGGTCAGTTTTAGTACCCTGGGAATATGGTGGGTTCATAAGGCCCACAGTTGCACCTTTCATTTGTACCTGCGACGGATTTTTCTTCAGAAAATCACAACACTCGAGATTGCTGTTTCCATCACGGCGAAGAATCATATTGGCAGCAGCTACTGCAAACATATTGCTTTGCAATTCAAAACCATGCAGTTGGTTTTTCTTGATATGTTTTCTCTGCTGGTCGTTGTCTGCCATCGAAAGCATACGATGCATAGCTGCAATCAGGAATCCGCCTGTTCCACAGCATGGGTCAAGCACAGTATCGTTAAGCTGCACATTGACCAATTCGCACATCAGGTCACATATATGACGAGGCGTCAAAATAATACCAAGTGTCTGTCCATCTCCACCTGAATAGCTCATGAACTCACCATAAAATCGGCCGATAAAATCTTCAGACGTTTTTTGATACTTAATATTTTTAAAGACATGATCATAAAGAAACTCCGTAAAATATTTCAACGGCGTTTTCTGCAGGGTATCGTTTACTTCATTTAGGCGGAAGCTTGTTTGTATAATTTGAAATTCAGAAAGGAGTTTATCCTTTTTAGCATCTGGTCCAACATTTGACCGTGTTAAGCGTCCACGAATGGCATTCATAAGTTTGTCTCCGTCATGCATTCCAGGCGTTTGGTCGCCAGTCAGCGAGTCAATAGAAAAGCCTCCATATTCTATCTCGTCAAGGGCAAGCAGTATACCCGCAACAACAAGCGGTTTATCCTGATCTTTCAACGTGCCGTAGGTTCGCAGATACTCATGAAGCTCTGCGGCATCTTTGAGTATCTGTTTCGTCGTTTTCTCAATATCTGTCGCTTCTTCAAGCACATATCGCGTATAATACTCATTGATATTTTGCTTTGAAAACCAAATAAATGACTCAATATCTGGAAGCTGTTTATATGTTTCACGATCATCCACCCATAGCGGCGTAATTCTGTGATGTTTTGCGTCACCGGAAACACCAACAGCAAATACTTTTGTAAAAGAACTGTTTTGTGCAATATGTTTCGCATAGAAATACGCGCCATTCACAGCATAGTCAGTAATAGCCGGTGTTGATACATCAAGGATCTGTTTGTCGGTCAGTTTGATATGTTTGTCCATATTGGCTTTGTCTTCAATGACAAGGACAAAGTCTTGGATAACTGCAACATATTCAGGATATCCAGCATTACCTGTACCACGCTTGGATGCACTTTTCAAGGCTTTATCAATTTCTTTTACATTGCTGCCCTGTGCATCAAACTTGATGTCACACTCTGCAAGTTGAGCAGCAACCCATAAATCCGTTTTAACTTCTTTTTTTGCCATAAGTAATTCATTCCCTTTTGCAATCCATGTGCCTTATGCTTTTTGAAAAGCCGTGACCAAATGGTCTACTTTTAAGAAGAGGAAATTTATGGCAAATATTCACTTTTTTGTAGCTTATTTTATGATCAATACTGCCAGATATTACACATCTAGGTGAATTTATGATACAATTACACCGTTACAAAAAAGTAGACATTCTTGTAAAAGTCAATTCATATCTGACTCAATGTTTCATGAATCTTGGTCTGATACCGAAAGGTAGAAAGCGGCATATTACATTTTCGTGCCGCTGCACTGCCTGTTATTTTCCCAGCTTTCCATAGTGTAAACATCTCAGAGAAATTGGTTGGCAAAGGCTTTGACGGCCTGCCAAAACGGACACCGCGCGCTTTTGCAGCAGCAATTCCCTCAGCCTGACGCTTTTTTATATTTTCTCTCTCGCTTTGCGCAACGAAAGAGAGTATTTGCAACACTAAATCAGCTATAAAAGTTCCCATCAAATCTTTGCCTTTTCGTGTATCCAACAGCGGCATATCAATGACAGATATGTCGATTCCTTTTTCTTTTGTAAGTATTCGCCACTGTTCTTGAATCTCTTCATAGTTACGTCCTAGTCGGTCTATGCTCAGAATATACAGCAAATCTCCGGACCTTAACTTCCTGACCATCTTTTTGTATTGCGGGCGGTTAAAATCTTTTCCAGATTGTTTATCCATATAAATGTATTTATTTGAAACAAATCTGTCATGCATTGCAATTCGCTGTCTGTCTTCGTTTTGATCAATACTTGATACTCGAATATACCCATAAACTTTGTTTTCCATTTGTTTGCCTCCATTACTTATCATTGAACTAATGGCCAAACAAATATTTTACAGGAATTAGAGAAATTTATAAATATGAGATATAATCTTACTAAAGCATGCAAGTATTTGGCAGTATAAATTTCACATGAAAAGATTTCGGGGCAAACCTAGTTAAAATCTCTTTACATGGATATGTGTAAACACCATAGAAGACTAGTTAGTTTCATCCACACCGTAGCTAATAGGCTCAAATGTCAAAGTGTTTGTGCTAACTTCATATTCATTTTGAATTGACTTCAAAAACATTTTTTCAGACACTTCCTCATAATCGTCAATTTCTGTGCAACTTTTTTTCAAATTCTTTTTAAGAATCCGAAATTTCTGAATTTTGCTTTTTATGACAGGTAAATCATTGACTAATATGTCAATGGAATATTTTTTTAGCTCGTTACAATGCAGTTTAACTTTAAAATGATTAAAATCTTTTTCTTCAATAAGGATCGTATTTAGTCTGCCCGCTGCCTGCATAGCTTCTCTATGGTCAGAAGCCAAAATCGTATATCCGGTAAATACATCCATTTCATAATTACCTTCACAGACCGTATAGATTAGTTTATATTTTCTCATCTTAACTCCTTTAAAATTTCTGTGTTCAAACAACATTTTCTCCAATGATTATGGGGATGCCCTTGCCCAATAATGGCTCATATTTTTTACTCCTTTTTTACTACTGGCCGTACCAGCAGTCCTTCGTCAGTTCCTAAAATTTCAACTTTGTTTCCGCTTCCAATTTGAAACTGGTCCCGGTATTCTTTTGGAATCACCAGACGGCCGGCGTTATCCATATGTCGGATAATACCGGCTGCTTGTATCGTAATACATCCTTTAAAATCTGTTTGGCACATTTCTATATCCTTCCTTTCATAAAGACGGCCCGCCGCGCTGCGGGTGATGGATCACCGGTGCAGAACGTGCGGGCTGCAGCTGCTGTGTAATAGCAGCAAGATTATTTCGATAGTTGACCAGAACATCATTCCAATCGTTCAAAGTGGGTTTATGAACAGCGACTTTATATTTGTTCCCGAATTCCTGCCGAATGCGGTCAGTTGCAAGCTGCCCGGCTGCAATCGTATGCCCATTTTGGGCCGTGTCGATATTCAGCCCAGTGATAATATTTTGTATTTTCGGATGGTCTTGCAGAAACTGTTTAAGAGCATATGATGTACTGACACCGCCAAGGGAAATCATCGGGCAGCTGATGCGCGGACTGTGTAATAATTTACACATCGACCAGTAACTCATTGCCTCAATCGGACTTTCAAAAACGCAGACAGTATTGCTGTCTGCGTTTTCATTTATGC
>ENA-UOOR01004479-UOOR01004479.1-fermentation-metagenome-genome-assembly--contig:-NODE-4479-length-11123-cov-2.464583_pt1 | contig 11123 bp, 9 predicted proteins | sample MGYA00245780_ERZ724029 | MGnify/ENA primary metagenome ERZ724029 (study PRJEB28704, sample SAMN03018315) | fermentation metagenome | biome: anthropogenic terrestrial biome; feature: soil; material... | reverse complement strand
ATAGCGGGGATGCTCTTAAAACCGATTTTAATGCTCTCACCCGGCCTTTGCGTGCAGGCGCTGATTATAATGAAGGCTTTGTGGTGGTTGCCAATTTGCCCTATTATATAACTACTCCCTTGATGATGCATTTTTTGGAAAGCAATTTCCCTTGGCGCCGCCAGATATTGATGGTGCAAAAGGAAGTGGCGGAAAGGGTGATGGCCAAAGCGGGAACCAAGGAATACGGAGCGCTTTCTTTGGCGGTGCAGTACCGCGCCGGGGTGGAAATAGCCTTTACGGTACCGCCCAATGTGTTTTACCCCAAGCCAAAAGTAGATTCCGCAGTTATGGTATTAAAAAAGCTTAGCGAGCCCGGGGCGAAGGTAAAGGATGAAAAGCTGTTTTTTGCCGTTATCAAAGCGGCTTTTGGTCAAAGGCGCAAAACATTCAATAATGCTTTAGCGGCGGGTTTGGGTATTGAAAAGGCCGAGCTTGCCCGTGTTTTTGCCGAAGCATGTATAGATGGGGGCAGAAGGGGCGAAACTCTTACCATTCAAGAATTTGCGGTGCTTGCTAACCTGCTTTACCAAAGCATTTAACAAGATTTAAAGGATACAAAAAATTTAAGCCAAAACAATAAAAAATTTATTGATTTTCTGCAAATAGTTGGTTAAAATATGGGCATGAGCCCCATGGGGGTAATAAAAAGAACTGAGTTGCCGAAGGAGGAATTTTTATGGCAAGATGGGGATGCACTATCTGTGGTTATATTTATGACAGTAAAACAGGTGATCCCGATAATGATTTACCCGCAGGAGTGGCTTTTGGGGATTTGCCCGAAGACTTTGAGTGTCCCGAATGCGGTGTGCCCAAAGACCAATTTGAACGTGAAAGCTAAAAAACAAATATCGAACACGAAAAAGCGGCAGCAGCCGCTTTTTTTATTGCAGGTAAAATAGGGCTGAAAGTAGAAATATAGCTTAAATAGTCAAAAAAATTTGTTATGGCAAAAAGGTGGCTATTTTATGTAAGGCGGCTAAAGCGGCCTTGCAGTTTGGTAAATTATGGGGAGGTTTTCTTGGTATGGATTACGCTTATATGATGATAATAGGATTGCTTATGGTAGCGATAGCTGCCGCAGTTATCATAATTGCTAAACTGGGCAAACTGCAAAAGGATACTCAAATGCCATTGACTCAGACAGATTTGCTGCACATGAGCGAGCATATCGCCAATAATACCGCGGGGCAGATCACGGGTATAAGCGATCAGGTTTTTAAGCTGAATGAGCAAATAAACCAAACCATGACCAGCCAAATCCAAAGCCTGAACAATCAGGTTAGCTTGATGAGCACTGCTAACGAGGAGCGTATAGAGCGCCTGCGCGTGGCTGTGAATGATGAATTGAGGCAGATTCGTGAAGATAATGCCAAAAGCATGGAAGCCATGCGTCAAACTGTAGATGAAAAACTGCAAACTACCCTGGAAAGAAGGCTGGGAGAATCCTTCCAGCAGGTAGGCAACCGTTTGGAGCAGGTTTACAAAGGCCTGGGTGAAATGCAGAACTTGGCGGCAGGCGTGGGTGACTTGCAAAAGCTTTTGCGCAATGTTAAAATCCGTGGTACTTGGGGTGAGGTGCAATTGGGCGCTATTTTGGAACAAATATTGACGGTGGAACAATATGCCGCTAATATCAAGGTAAATCCCAACAGTAATGAAATAGTGGAATATGCAGTTTGTTTGCCGCAGGGCGATGATAACCCTTCTGTATGGCTGCCTATAGATGCCAAATGTCCACTGGAGGATTATCAAAGGCTGGTCGAGTGTGAGGAAGCGGGTGATGCCGCAGGAGCGGCTTCCGCAAATAGGGCATTGGGACAGAAAATCAAAAAAGAGGCGGAGGATATTGCCAAAAAATACATAGTGCCGCCTTATACTACGGATTTTGCCATTTTGTTTTTGCCCATAGAAGGGCTTTATGCGCAGGTTTTGCAAAATGCTGAATTATTGGATGTGGTTCAGCAGCAATACAGGGTTTTGATAGCGGGGCCCACTACTTTGGCCGCGCTTTTGAATAGCTTTCAACTGGGTTTCCGTACCCTTGCCATTGAAAAAAGGGCGGGCGAGGTATGGCAGCTTTTGGCTGTGGTCAAGCAGGAATTCAAAAGCTTTGGTGAGGCGCTTGCCAAAAGCCAGAAGAAGATTCAGGAGGCAAGCAATGCCTTGGATGCAACAGGAGTGCGTACCCGTGCCATGGCCCGTAAATTAAAAAGCGTTGAAAGCCTTAACGGTATGGATAAGATTTTAACAGAGGAGGATTTGTTGGATGAGTAAAAAGCTGTTGTCCTGGAATGTGAACGGTATTAGGGCGGTTGCTAAAAAAGGCTTTTTAGAAATTGCGTCTGAATTGGACGCGGATATTTTATGCCTGCAGGAGACTCGTGCTTTTCCCGAACAAATACCTGCTGCGGTAAGGGATATGCAGGGTTACCATAGTTATTTTGTGGCGGCGGAGCGCCGCGGTTACAGCGGCGTTGCTATTTACAGCAAAGAGGAACCACAAGATATTAGGGTAGGCTTGGGGGTGCCCCGTTTTGATATTGAAGGCAGGGTACTGATAGCAGAATACCCGGATTTTACATTGTTGAACTGTTATTTTCCCAACGGCGGCAGTTCTGAGGAAAGGCTGCAATATAAGCTGGATTTTTATGAGGAAGTGAGCCGTTATGCCGGGGGCAAAAAAAATCTCCTTATTTGCGGGGATGTGAATACCGCTCATAAGGAAATAGATTTGGCCCGTCCCAAAGAAAACCGCAAGGTAACGGGTTTTTTGCCTATAGAATGTGCTTGGCTGGATAAGCTTACGGAAGAACTGGGTTTTGTGGATACTTTCAGGGCTTTTTCTGCTGAAGGCGGCCAATACAGCTGGTGGGATCAAAAAACCAGGGCCAGGGAACGCAATGTGGGTTGGCGGATAGATTATTTTTTTGCTGCTTCAGAACTGATGCCGCGGGTTAAAGATGCCTTTATCCTGCCGCAGGTAATGGGTTCAGACCATTGCCCTGTAGGTATAGTTTTGGAATAAGCTCAGAACAATTCATTAAAATAATTTTTGTGGTTATGGTAAGCGGGGAACGCCAAAATCGGCGTTCCTTTTTGGTATGCCGCAAAGCTTAAAGCATAATACATGGCTTGGGGTTGTTCGGTGTAAACAAAAAGGCTTGCACACAGCATGTCCTTGGTTTTTCTTAAAAGGTTTATGGCGGCGGCTTCGTCTTTATAGGCAAGTTCTCTTATTTTTATGGTATTGCCTTCCATAAAATAAAGCAGGTAGGCATCTTCGGTCGCCAAAATTTTGCCGCCATCTGCTTTATGGTCGTAAAGCAGGTTTTGCCAGCGTTTGCTATCACGCAGGGGATGGCTGTAAAAGCTTTTGCCAAAAATTTGGTAGATATTGTTCATCTGTTTCAAATTGGGATTTGTTTCAAGCGGGCTAAAAAGCCTACTTTTATTATGATTTTGTAAGGCATGGTTATTAATAATGCTTAATTCCAAGCTATTAGCTTTGGCAAAGGTGCGAAAACCCAGTTTTTCATAAAAAAGCGGCAAAAAGGGTTCTAATACAGCCATATTATAGCCTTGTTCTTGCAGGCATTTTAAGCTGTAAGCTATAAGGTTTTTGGCTATGCCCAAATTTCTGTGGCTTACGGCTGTTGCTATGCCTTGCAAATAAGGTACCTTGATGATTTTTTTGGCTATTTTCAGTTTTAGGGGCGGCGCGTAAAGGCTGCCCGTTATTTTGGTTGAGGTTTCCGCAACATAAACATTTTCGGGCTGAAAAAGTTCTGTAAAATACCAAGCACTGAAAGCACCTTTATCCTCAGGAAAACATTCCTCCCAAAGGCTTTGCAAAGCGGCTTTATCTTGTTTTTTGGCAGGGCGATAATTGAACATGGCGCCTCCTTCAACAACAATGGCAGGGGCTTAAAAGCTTGATTTGGTACTTCATAGCCAAAGCACAGGGGTGATAGCTCATTTTGGCTTTGCGCAAATTGGCAAGCCCCAAATCCTCCGCACGGTTCACATACAAATTATTTTGCCAGAACTGTGTCAAAAACATTTGGTTTATGGCAGGGTAAAGGCCTTTAATAGCTCCATTGGCTTTTTCTATTTGAATGGCCACTGTATTTTCATTCAATTGCTCGCCTATGGTAAAGCCTTCTATTTTACCGTTTACCACCATGCAGGCACCCAGATAATCCAAGTCGCCAAAGTTTTCAAACAGCTTTAAAATAGCGGTTTTTTCCTGCAAAAGCGTAGGATAAATTTTGCAGTTATGTTGGATGCACCATTCCTCCAGAGTTTCGATGCAATAAGGGATAAGGCGGGTTGTCAACGGTAAAAAGCTGTGGTGGGGATAATTCTTCCTAAAAGTATTGATATGGTTTTTTTTGCTGTGATAGCGCTTGCCTTTAAGTTCTAAAAGATCCCGCGCTCTGTAAATATAATTGGCGGCGTTGCGGTCTGGTACGGTCTTAAAGGTATTGGGCAGGGTACGCAGAATATAAGAAATGTCTGATAAAGTAGCTTCCGTAAAAAGGCAGGGCAGGGAGTTTTTTTCAAAATAGCTTAAAACTTCTTTTAACGGCTTAACAAGGCCTTCTCTGGGCCCTAAAGGGGGCAGCATGGAGGTTATGCCTTGGTAGGTGGTTTTAATGATGAGCCAATCCTCAAAAACAGCCCACTCAAAAGCGTGCTGCTCTTGCCAGGCAAAAAGGGTATTGAAGGAATGTTCTATGATAACAGGTGGTCTTTTGGCCATAAATTCACTGATAAGCATTTTATCTTTCAAAGTAACCGGCTGAAATTGCAGCATAAAAGCCTCCTTGTGGGTGTTGATATAAAAGTAATGCAGGCGTATAATTTATTATATAATTTTAATTACAAATTAACAAGCTTAACTAAAAAGCTTAAAATAAAGGGGTGGAAATTTTGCCGAATAGCGGTATAGCTTTTCAAATAGGTTTTTTGACTGTACGCTGGTACGGTATATTGATAGTTTCAGGCATGATCATTGCCATGTTTTTGGCGATATGGGCAGCCAAAAGACGCGGTTTTGATGTGGATGAACTGCTGAATATGGTGCTAATTGCCATTCCCGCGGGTATTATTGGTGCCCGCCTGTATTATGTTGTATTCATGTGGCCCAGTATGTACGCTGCCGACCCTGTTTCCGCCCTTTATATTTGGAAGGGCGGGCTTGCCATCCATGGTGGTTTGCTGGGTGGCATTTTGGCGGTGTTTTTGTATTGCTATTTTAAAAAGCAGCCCTTTTTGGCCTGGGCAGACATCATTATCCCCGGGGTGCCCCTGGCGCAGGCTATAGGACGCTGGGGCAATTATTTCAACCAAGAAGCCTACGGTTATGTTACAGACTTGCCTTGGGCCATGTATATAGACGGTGCTTATAGGCACCCTACTTTTTTATATGAATCGGTGTGGGATCTTTCTTGCTTTATTTTGCTGGTTTTATTGAGTTTGTATTGGAAAAAGCGTAAGGATGGTGGCCTTCTTGCTACCTATTTTATTTATTATTCTATAGGGCGTTTTGTGGTGGAATGCTTCCGTACGGACAGCTTGATGCTGGGCGGCGGCAAGGCTGTTTCCATGGCGCTGATCATTCAGGAAGCCATACAAAAGGGAGATGTGAGCCTGCTATGGGCGCAGGGTATACCTATAGCTTTGTTGGTAAGCCTTATCGGTGTTGCCGCAGGTGTGATGGTGTTACTTTTTAACAGGAAATACGGCCGTCGTGCCAAGGGTAAAACCAGTAAAGCTTTACCCAAAACAACTACAACAAGCAAAGCTGCCGCCAAGGGCGGCAATAAGCAATCGGCTACAAAAACTAAAAACAAGCGCTGATTTAATACATTCCCTTCCTGTTTAACCAGGTCCCTTTTTGGGGAAAGGGGCAGGGACAATAGGGTAAAAAAGAAAAAATTTTATGCTTTATAAGCTGGGTTCTTATCCTTTTGTGAAAATTTTATGAAAGAAAATAAATTATTTTTTAAGCAAATCTTGAAAATTTTTGGCAATATCTCTATATTTGGTGTTTTATGCAAATATAAGCACTACATAATGTTGAAAAAGCCTAAAAGGACCTGAGTTTGATTTCCGAGGATGATTATGCTATAATATGAAAGTGTTTTTGGCTTAAAAGCCTAAAAACACATTGATGCCGGAAAACAATTAGGTGGTGATGTGAAAAATATGGGTTCTATAAATAAACAAACAAGCCTTGAGGAAAAGAAAACAGTATTGCATGATAAAGGGTTAACTAAAAAATTACGTATTTGTACATTGGCTGTAGGTAGCGCACTTGCCTGCGTATTGATTGCTCTTTCAGTTATCAATATTAATCAGGTGGTCGAAAACAGCAAAAAAGGTTACAGTATCATGGTAAACGATTATCCGGTTGCTATTGTGGCAAATGCCGAGGATGCTCAAAAAGCTGTTGAAGGTTATATATCGGAACAAAACAAAGCTGTTGAGCAGGAGGTATATGTAAGCCAGCGTTTGGATATTACAGAGGATAAGCTTACCGAAGAGCAAACCGAATTTCAAACCGTTGACGAAGCAAAAGCACTTTTGGCAGCCAGGGTAACCCCTATAGTGAATGCCTCAGCTATTATGGTAAACGGTAAAAAACAGGTTACTGTAGGCAGTAAGGAAGTTGCCGATTCGGTGCTGGAGCGTGTGAAAAACCATTATGTTCCCAATGACAGTACCCTGGAAGTGCTGGATGTTAAATTCCGCAATAAAGTTGAAGTTGCTTCTGCTTGGGCCTCGGTTAAAGAGGTTGAAACAGCGGATGAAGCCGCAAATTATCTTGTGAACGGTACTAACGATACCATAGCTACTCACAAAATTGTGGAAGGTGAAAATGCTTGGGCTATTGCCATTCATTACGGTGTGAGCACTGCCGAACTGGCAGCCGCTAACCCTGATATCGATCTTGAAAAACTTAAGATAGACCAGAAAATAAAATTGGTTTCTTCAAAACCGATGATTGAAGTAGTAACAGTTTTACAAAAGGTTTCCGTTAATACCATTCCCTATAAAACGGTATATGCCACAGACCGCAGTGCTCCTGCGGGAAGTCAAACTGTTGCCCAAAAAGGTCAAAACGGTAAAGAAGAAGTTACTTTGCAATTGGTTAGGGTAAACGGAAATGAAGTGAACCGTTCCCGTTTGAATACAGTGGTTTTGGAAGCAGCTGTTGATAAAAAGGTTACTAAGGGCGCTGCCGTAACGGTAGCTTCCCGTAGTGGTGGTTCGGGTGAGCTTTTATGGCCTACCAGTGCTAAACGTATTAGTTCTTATTATGGCAGCCGCAGCCGCGGTTTCCATACCGGTATAGATATTGACGGCAATTACGGTAATTCTGTTTGGGCTGCCGATTCTGGTACAGTTACCTTTACCGGCTGGAGCGGTGGTTACGGTTATTGCGTTTTGATTAGCCACGGTAACGGTATGGTTACCCGTTACGCGCACTTGAGCAGTATTTCTGTATCAACAGGTTCCAGCGTAAGTGCGGGACAAACCGTAGGTCGTATGGGTTCTTCAGGTAACTCCACAGGCTCTCACCTACATTTTGAGGTTATAGTAAACGGTTGTACCAGAAATCCTTTAGGTTATTTATAAAATATAAATATTGAAGCTCCGCTTTTGCGGAGCTTTTTTTAGAACAATAATGTTAGATTAACCTTACTTTTGTTTTTTGCTTAAAAACCCTTGTTTTGTGTTATAATAACTTTAAATATAAGATATTTGATTTTGTGAATTAACGCCTGCTTTAAGCTAAAGCTTTTTCTGTAAGGGAAAAGCCAGCAATGGATGTGTAAGCATTTATGATATAATACCAATATAAAAACATACTGAAATAAAAAGCTGTAGTTGTTTTTAGTTATCAAAACGGGGGTATGATAATGACCGATAACGTAAAAACCCAGGAGGTGCTTTTAAATATAACAGGTATGACTTGTGCTTCTTGCTCCGCAAGGGTGGGCAGGATCTTGCAAAGGCAGGAAGGAGTATTGGCTGCGAACGTGAACTTGGCTACCAATCAGGCACGAGTGGTTTATGATGAAAGCAAAATTAAGCCCGCCGCCATGGTGGCCGCTGTTGAAAAAACGGGCTTTGGTGCCAAAATAAATTATGGTGGTGCGTTAACTCAGGAGGCCTCGGGTTTTGGCTGGCGTTTATGGTTGAGTATAAGCCTAGCTACCCCCATGCTTTTGATCATGTTTTGGCATTTGTTTGGTTTACCGATGCCGCATTGGCTGATGGGACATCTTTTTCAATTTATCCTGGCAACGCCCGTACAATTTGTAGGCGGCTGGAAGATCTATACAGGTGCGTATAAGGCATTAAAAAGCGGTGCCGCCAATATGGATGTATTGGGAGCCACCGCTACCTCCATAGCTTATTTTTACAGCCTTTACAATATGTTTACGGGCGGTGCATATGTTTACTTTGAAAGCTCCGCTGTTTTGATAGCTTTTATTATGCTGGGCAAGGCTTTGGAAAAGTCAACCAAGCGCAAAGCTACTGCGGCTATTGCCGCACTTAACGATTTGAAACCGCCTATTGCCCGTTTGATGACTGCTGAAGGTGATAAAGAAACAGCAGTTGAGGAAATAAAGGTAGGGGATATTTTGCGGGTATTGCCGGGTGAGCAAATACCTTTGGATGGTGAAGTGGTGGAAGGGGCTTCCAATGTTAATGAAGCTATGCTTACAGGAGAGGCTTTACCTGTTTTTAAAACTGTGGGTGATAAGGTTACGGGGGCTACCCAAAACCAGGATGGACAATTGATTTTTCGTGTGGAAGAAGTTGGTGAATCCACAATGCTTGCCCGTATCATCAAGCTTGTAGCTACGGCTCAGGGTGAAACCGCACCTTCGCAAAGGATAGCCGATAAAGTAGCAAGCTTTTTTGTGCCTACGGTAATGGGGCTTGCCGCTATTACCTTTTTGATTTCTTATTTTGTTATACCTTTAGCTTTAGGTGCTGCCATTGAGCGTGCGGTAGCTGTTTTGGTGATTGCTTGTCCCTGTGCGTTGGGATTGGCAACGCCAATGGCAGTTATTACGGCTACAGGCAGGGGAGCTATGGAGGGTATCCTTTATAAAGGAGGCCCCAGCTTAGAGGCTTCTGCTCACATAGATACCATTATCATGGATAAAACGGGAACCTTAACCATAGGAAAACCGCAGGTGGTGGATGTAAACGCGGATCCTAACGCTCCTGCGAACTGGCTTTTGTGGGCAGGTGCTGTGGAAAAGCTTTCAGCACATCCTTTAGGGCAGGCGGTAGGCGAATATGCGGGTGAGGAAAAACTGTCTGCCATAAAAGTGGAAAATTTAATAATAAGCCCCGGGCTTGGTGTTTCAGGTATGGTGGAGGGTCATGGCGTGGCGGCAGGCAAAAAAGATTATTTGGTCGAGCAGGGCATTGAACTGCCCGTTTTCGAGAATGTGGAGGATAGGACAACAGTAGAGGTTGCTGTTGACGGTAAATGGGCAGGCAGTATAGCTTTGGCCGATAATATTCGCAGTGATGCCAAGCAGGCAGTAGAAAAGCTGCATAAATTAAAAATAAAAGTGCTAATGGCAACAGGAGATAAAGAAGGCTCTGCTCGCAAGGTTGCGGATGAAATTGGTATAAAAAATATCATAGCGGATATGCTGCCGCAGGATAAGGGCAATATCGTGCAGGCTGAACAGGCCAAAGGGCGTAAAGTGGCAATGGTGGGCGACGGTATCAACGATGCTCCGGCACTAACACGGGCCGATTTGGGTATTGCCATGGGCAGCGGTGCTCACATTGCCATGGAAAGTGCCGATATAACGCTTTTGAACAGTAATCTGCTTTCATTAGTCAAGGCCATGGGGTTAGGACATAAGGCAGTACGTATTATCCGCCAGAATTTGTTTTGGGCTTTTTTTTACAATATGCTGGCCATACCTTTGGCGGCTTTTGGTTTTTTGAGCCCTATTATAGCTGGTATGGCTATGGCGGGAAGCTCTCTTTCTGTGGCTTTGAATTCTTTAAGGCTTTATAAAACCAAAATAATATAAAATTAAAAGTAAACAGGGTTTTTGAAAATATTTGTTCAAATAAGTAAAATTGTGTTATAATAGGCATATCTTAATAAGGGTGCTGCTTAACGCCCCTTAATACATATTCTAAACGGATATTCAAAAAGGAGGGTTGTTTATGTGTGATCATTGCGGCTGCACCCCCGTGCATGGGGAAACTGTTTCTATTCCTGTAAAAGGTATGCATTGCGATCATTGCTCTGAGGCTGTAATCAAAGCCCTAAATGATATGGGTAATGTACACCATGTAAGTGTGGATCTGGCGGCAGGTCAGGTAAGCTTTGCCTTAGGGCATGGTGCCGATTTGGCAACCATTAAGGAAGCTATAAATGATTTAGGTTTTGAAGCCTAAGCATCAAAAACTTTGATAAGCCATATTTATCATTTGAATTTTAGATGTTTAAATCTTAAAAAGAAGGGCGGCGGGAACGCCGCCCCTTTTATGGAATCGATTTCAAAAACATAAGCCAATGGGGGAAATATATGGAATTTACTGCCATAGCCAGCGGTTCCCGCGGCAATTGTATTTTTATAAAAGGTGGCCAAACCAAGCTTTTGGTGGATAGCGGCATCAGCGCTTTGCGTGTTGCAAGAGCGCTTGCGGCTTTTGGCGAGGATGTACGGTCAATTCAGGGCATTTTGGTTACGCATGAGCACCATGACCACATCAGCGGTATTCGGATGCTGGTAAAAAAGTATGGCCTGCCCGTATATGCGGCGCCCATGCTTTGGCAAAACCTACCGTTTACGGAAGCTATGCCCTCTGCTTTGCGGCGCAGTTACAGCAGCAATATGCAAATAGGTGAAATTACAGTAAGCTTTTGCCGAACCTCCCATGATGCACTTTTGCCTGTGGGCATGGTGTTCAGCCATGGGGGCAAACGCTTGGGTGTGGTTACCGATACGGGTATGGTTACGCCTTCTATGCTGAAATGCTTCCAAAATTTGGATGGCCTGATTTTGGAGGCCAACCATAAT
>ENA-UOOR01004476-UOOR01004476.1-fermentation-metagenome-genome-assembly--contig:-NODE-4476-length-11138-cov-43.565461_pt1 | contig 11138 bp, 8 predicted proteins | sample MGYA00245780_ERZ724029 | MGnify/ENA primary metagenome ERZ724029 (study PRJEB28704, sample SAMN03018315) | fermentation metagenome | biome: anthropogenic terrestrial biome; feature: soil; material... | reverse complement strand
AAATATCCATGTTTTCATACATTAATCCATATCCAGTATCTTCATCCCAACCGTATGTATTAATATCTTTAGCCATATATTTAATTATTTTCCTTAATTCTTTTACATTTATATCGGGCCTTTGAATTAGTATCTTTCCTGCTATAGCAGATACAATAGGTGTAGATGCTGAAGTACCCGATACATATTTTTTATCTCCATTTAAGCCAATGGCTGAAACTTCATAACCTCTAGCTACAACATCAATTTGCCCGCCCCAATTAGACAATTCCAATCTCCTATTCATATCATCAACTGCTCCTACAGCAAGTACATTATCGTAAGCAGCTGGATATTGTATACTATCATATTTACCCTCATTACCAACAGCAGCCACAATCAATACATCATTTTTCTCTGCATAATTAACTGCATCTAGAAGTTTTTTATCGGATGATACAATCCCACATGAAATATTTATTATATTTGCACCAGCATCAACTGCCTTTATTATTCCTTTAGCTAAGTATTCCCTATCAGTAAAACCTGATTTTGGAATCGCTTTTATAGGCATTATTTTTAGCTTGGGTTCAATTCTGTTTATAATTGAAGCTACTATTGTCCCATGCCCATTATCATCTTGTATTTTGTTATTATCATTAATTACATCGTAACCCTGAATTAGCGAGCTGAAGATTTTTCTTTTTAGATTAACTCCAGTGTCCAATACTGCTATAATAATATCACTTTTATTATTAGTTGCTGAATATCGCTTAAATATTAATAATAATACTGTTGTTGAAATAAGAAACAATAAAATTAAAATTTTTCTTACATGGAATTTTAATGTACTTATTACTATCACTTCCTCAACTTTAGATTGCTAACAGCAATCTAGATTACTTTATAAAGATGTTAAATCAGAATTTCACAAAGATATAGAAGTGAAGATAAAACTAATGATTACTAAACTAGATTACACAATATTCCAGTCTGAGTTCTGGTTCGTATGAACTAACATATGACCTGAAGAATTCTTGTTGAGATTATAAGATGTTATCCTTCCCTTATACGCCCTTAAAAATTCTAATCAAGCAATTATATCTGTTTCAAACCATCTTTCTTATTATTCAATTTGAATACTTCAAAATATATTCATAAAGTGGTTTGTTTTGTACGCTTCCGAGTTCAACTGATTAAAGCCTACAGTAAATTAACAGAACATAAGTATAATATACTTATGTTCTGTTATAAAATTTAATGATTTACTGCCCAAGCATAGCAGACATATCCGGCATTAAATAAATTGTCAATATTATAATCTTCTCTATCTGTAGTATGATATGTTAATAGTATATCCCCATCTGATTCAATTTTTGTTACTACCGTAGAATGACCTATATGAAATTCGCCATCGTCAGGATAAATATCCCATTGCACAATATCTCCTTCTTCTAGATCAGCAGTTGAATATACTCTTCGGACGCTATTACTCTGATTTTTTAAATGATAATATAAATTGTGTGCACCCCCCCAAGTATAACTTGGTTGATATAATCCTGTTCCATTATTATAATACCAGTTTTCTTCTGCCTGATAATTTATTCCCAAAACGTCAATTTCTACCTGAGGAATTCCTCCGCCTTCATATAATACTTGAGAAACGAAATTAGTACAATCATTCATCCCATCATAAAAATCATAATCCGGATTACGTAGAGTTTTTCCTTCCTCACACCACAAATGTGCATATGCTATAGCTCCATCAACATCATATGAACTTGCATCTAATGAAGTCTTCACTTTATCTTTTTCCTTCTTTGTACTCCGTAATGTTGGCCTATCAAGCTCATCAACTTTGGTGCCCTTTATAGTTAATTTTGCTATTTCATTAGTAAACTCATCTATTTTCTTTATCAATGGATCTTCGTTGTCTAAATCAGTTCTGATACCAAGCTGTATTAACTTTCCATAATAATTTAAATTAAAATTATCATCGTGCGATGTTATTGCCTCATCTTTATATTTTGTTTTAAGAATTTTATCAATTTCATCAATCGTATCTTTATATTTAGTCAGAATATCCGGCGGAATTTCGCTGACAAACGTTTCGTTATTATTTTCATAAAAACCTTTCATTTGTTCATTTGAAGCAACTTTATTGGAATTGCTTTGAGCTGCAGAACTTACAGATGTTAAAGTAGTAGTTATAAAAATTGCTAGTAATTATATAGAAAAAGCTAAAGATCCCTTTATTAATGTCCCTTCCTTTTTCACAAAAATCTTTAAATTCTTAAGTATAGTCTTCAATATATTTCCCTCCTTATTAAACTGGTTACTAATTTATCCTTTAAAATACCCTCATAAAATCACCCCCCAACAATCACCAGATCTGTTAATATATGGTATTATATCGCAAATAAATCAATATGTCAATACCTGTAAGAAAATTGTAAGATTTTAATACATATTAACATATATATAAATGTCACGGATGAAAAAAAATCCAAAAATCATTCCGATACACTTTTTAAATTGTTTTTTTATCCTATTGTAACTGGATTCCGTTAAAAGTATATACCGTATGTATATTTGCTCTGATTGCTACCTTTCAGTATATACATTATATGTATTTTACCCCCATATTACATATTCATAGCAGGCAAACATCTGAGTTGCAGCTATCCTTATTAGAAATCATATTTCTGAGAATACTAAGAAGAGAAAAAACATACCGGGAAAGTAAAATGCGCAAAGCAGCGCAGAAATGAGGTTAAAAATGGAGAAGGAAGAAACCGATTATATCATTTATGATATTTCGGATTTTGCTGCTTACCTATCGGACCGGCTTTGCATCAATCAGGAGCAAACATTATTTCTGGAAGAATTGATTCTCGATTATTTTCAGCAAAGCAAACAGCGTGATAAAAATTGTCGTGACAAGAACAGCCTTACGCTGCTCTTAGATCCGCATAAACCCACGCAGAAGGAACTGGAACTGTTTTGGAATAACTAGCATTATACAGGAATAAATAAGGTAAAGCAGGCAAACCGATCGTTAGAGCGTATTTACACGGCTGCATTAAAAAGGCAATGAGCATAAGCCCATTGCCTTTTTTAGGGTACTAAACGTTACCCACCTCTAATTCAATTTTCAAAACAACCATCCCCTTTCCTTCTTTACTGACCGGTCAATTGTATTATCGCACAGCCGGTATCGAATAGATAGGGAAAAAACTAGTATAATTATTTTTTCTTATAAACTATTTTCTTAATCGTATCTTCTCCGAGATGAAATTCTTCGGCTAATTCCTGAATGGAAGCTCCCTGTAAGAATAAATATAGAATCCTCTGATTCCTCTTATCAATCGCCTGACGGGCACCGCTTAAAGACCCCCAGCCTGCCCTGCCGCTCTTCTTAGGAATATAAACGAGACTTCCGTCAACATATTTTTGAATTTCCTTTAGCAGGTGGGCAGGTAATACTTCTGAACCCTTTTTGTAATCCAAATAGCATTTCCTCCATCATTAAGTTGTTCCTGTGTAATAAACAATTTAAGCTTTTCATAAAAAGCCCACCTCCTTAAATATTTTTCTATCTTGTTTCTATATATCAACATATCATATAAATAGATATGAATCAATTACTATTTCCAGATTTATTCATGGTTACGTTACTGTTCACACCCTAATAAAGTCTATCCTATGATTTCGACAAATGATATCCGATAAGGAGTATTTGCATTCGTCGGTACTTTGGCTCCGTATTTTGGAGCCTTATGTACCGCTACGTAATGCAACTAAGCGAAAGCGTCTCCGATTCGGATACATTTGACGAAATCATAACATGGTATATAGGATGGGTGTGAACAGTAACTACTTTCCATTGGTGTCCCAATTTTCCTCCGTGATCGGTTTGATCCGGTGAATCAGCATATCAATGGCAACGTCATTTAAACCGCCTCGGGGAATGATGATATCCGCATACTTTTTATACGGCTCGACAAATTGCTCATGCATCGGTTTCACCGTATTGGTATATTGGGCAATTACCGATTCGAGGCTTCTTCCCCGCTCATTCACATCCCGAATGATTCGCCGGATCAGCCTTTCATCGGCATCCGTATCAACGAACACTTTAATATCAAATAGATTTCTTAAGTCTGCATTTTCAAAAATCATAAAGCCTTCTACAATAATAACCCTCGCTGGGTTTACCCGTACCGTTTCCGGTAGTCTGGTATGCAATTGGTAGGAATAAACCGGCCGGTCAATCGCAGTTCCTTGTTTCAGACACTTAATATCTTTGATCAGCCGCTCGGTATCAAAAGCATTGGGATGATCATAATTCAGCTTTGCTCTCTCTTCGATTGGCAGATCATCATGCGGTATATAATAGAAATCATGGCTTAATAATACCACACTATCCTTGCAAACCTCTTTCAACCGATTGGCAACGGTTGTCTTGCCTGAAGCAGAACCTCCTGAGACTCCGATCACGACGCTGTTATCCATTTCTTCACCTCCGTAATTTAGTTTATCTTAAGCACTATATTCCAGATTATCCATACATAATCATCATCATATAAATAACTGCGATCGAAATCAATACCTGAATCGTCGCAAATCGGAACATAACCTGCGTATTGGACCATCCCCAGGCTTTTCTTACATGATCATGGAGAGGTGTTTTGACATTACGTAATATTCTGATTTTTAAGAAACGCAGCAGCGCAACCTTTAAGAGGCCCAATCCGCCATCCAGGATCAGCACAAAGGCAACCGGAATATAGAGTAATGGGCTGCCGCTCTTGATAATTGCAATACTGATGAAGATGCCCATTGCTCTTGATCCCGCATCCCCCATCATCATAATGCTCGGCGTAATATTGTACCAGAGATACGCCAGGATACACATACAAAACAGCAGGATTAAATAACTAAAATCCCCGGCGATTCCCTTGATTTCATAGATGAGAAAGATCGTCATCAGGGTAACAATGGATAAAAATCCTGACAAACCGTCCACACCATCGGAACAATTTGTTACATTAATCGATACCCATATCAGGATGACGGCTAAAATCACAAAGAGCACCGGCGGTATCGTCACATTGCCGCCAAACGGCTCCAGATTAATTGTGCTCGTGTTGAAGCGCAGATAGGATACCGCAAGTGCGATTGCAATGATCAAATCCAAAAATCCTTTTTTGTATTCTCCCCAAGGTGTTTTGGAACAGTCATCAAGAAATCCGGTAATCATCGCCGCTGCCGTATAAATCAAATATACAATTATTTCCCTTTGAATCGGGATAAACAGTAATGCAGAAATAATAAACACAATAATAAACAGGAATCCCGCACCTCTTGGTTTCCCGGCGGATAATTTTCCGTTATGTGCGAAATCCCTGCCCATATCCTTTGGTAATAATTTGCCTAAGCTGTACAATGATATGCAAGTAATTGCAAATGCAAAGATAATTCCTGCAAATGCTATGTACTTATGATTGCTCGCATTAAATAAATAATAGATCATTTGTCTTACTTCCTCTTTTAACTATGTAGTATTTTGTCTTTCAGGAGTTAAAAATCCCTCCTGTAATAATACCATACCTGATAAAAATAATCTATTATTTTTGTCCCAAAACAGTTCGAAGGGATGCATCCGCCAAATCCAGTTGCTTTCTTATCCATCCGGTCAGCGTATGGGTCTCATCACAGCAATATTCCCAGTACATCATCCCAAGCAAGCCTTTCTCTGCCACATATTTTGCTTTTTCTCTTAAGGACTCCTCATCATCATAACTTATGAAGGTTTCTCCGTTAAATAAATAAGGTGCCTTTGCCTCATCATCCCAATACCGGACATATCCGTTCTTATTAATATAATCCCGTACAAGGCCGAAATAGTTCGGGCCATATCCTCCGGTCGTTCCCGCCATCTGAAACAGTCCATGATCGATATCCGGTACTTTCCCCCATTTCCTGGAATAAAAGGCTGCACCGATGATCAGCTTCTCCTTTGGCACTCCGGCCCGGGTGAAGCATTCGACCGCCTTATCCGTACTGGACGGATATAAGTCCCTCCGGTTGGAATACAGGCAGGTATGATGGCCGGTAAAGGTCTGAAAGCCTCCCTTTAAATCGTAAGTCATCAGCTGGACATAATCCAGATACTTCTGTACTTTATCCATCTCGGTACAGGATGTAAAATAATCGTCTGCTCCTGCCGCAATGGTCAACATATATGTTTTATCCCCTGCCGCATCCAAAGTCCTTCTCAAGGTTTCCATTAGCAGCGTAAAGTTTTCCCGGTCTTTTTCATCTCCATCGATTCCTGCGACACGAGAGCAGGGATATTCCCAGTCGATATCAATTCCATCCAAACCGTATTCTTTTATAAGATCTACCGCGGAATCGGCCAGTTGTTTTCTGCCTTTCTCCGTCATAGCAGCCTCAGAAAAACCTCCGGCACCCCAGCCTCCTATCGACAAAATGATTTTAATATCCGGATTCTGAGATTTTATCCGCGCTAAATCCGCTTTGCATTCCGGATGGTTCCATTCCGCCCTGCCTTGCTGAATGTGTCCAAATGCTATATTGATCACATCCAGATGATTGATATCCTCCACGGTCACCTCATTTAATTGCGCGGTACCAACATATCCAATTAGTTTACCCATGATTCGTTTCCTTATCCTTCCTGTCTTCCTGTCATAAGTTTCAGTATAAGCTCCACACTGCCGACATTATATCCCGCACAAGCATAAGCGCCAACCAGCTCTTTCTGCATCAGAATCAATACCGGAAGCTTCTCTGTATCCACATGCATCTGTGCAGCCGCTTTTTCGCAATTATTCTGTTTGTCATAATACAGTTCAATTCCATGAAGCTTCTCTAAAACTTTACACAGAGTTGCATTTTTCTGCTCTTCCGGTTCCCGAAGCACCATGATCATTCTGGCAGCGGTTTTGTTCCAATGGGATGCTGCATCCAGCAATTCATTTAAGACATGCTCGGTAGGCTCTTCCCCCACCCCGAGAAATGCCAGAATCGCAGGGGAATCTGCCACAAGCCTGGAAATTGCCGTTTCCTTCCCCGCAGTATCCTGAAGCGAAAAATCCGTCATGCTGTAATGTACCAGCATATCTTTTGCTTCCTTTTCCCAAAGCATCATTTCTATGGATTTCTGTTCGGCACGCTCCAGACGGAACACCCTCAACGAAGTATGCTGATTCCCGTTCGGCATACGTTTTGTAGTGATAATGCGGTAAATACCCGGCTCAAGCATAAGCTTCAGGGTACTATTTTCAAAGGTAATATCTTCGTAATTCAGCGTTTCAAAATGTACGCCCTCCAGCTTACCGATGGTCCATGTCTTATAGTAATCCCATTTGCTTCCTTCCTTCACCTTCAAGGTAAGGGATGCCATATTCTCTTTTGCGATACTTTTTGCTTCCTGCTCTGCCGCAAAACTTTGGAGTGCGGTAAAGACGCCCTCCTTTCGGTATTCCGGCGCCAGTGTAACCGTGTTCAGTCTTGCCGGAATGTTCAGACTCCGACAGATCGACGCAAACAGGATTCTCTGTGCCATTGGATTGCCCTGCTTCATCTTCAGGCAGCCGATTGGAGTTGCGCAGATTGTCCTGTAATCCACTTCCTTATCATAATGAATGGTATCTTTGATATAGTTCCAGATCTGCTCCGGGTCCTGAATAAAACGTTCTTTCTCTTCCTCTTTAAAATATGCACGGATAAAGCTCCGGTAAGGGGTCAGTTCCTCATTATGGATTCTTGGGCAGAGCAGATACTTCTCATAGACTTCCCCGCTTAAGCTGCCCTGCTCACAGCTTAGATGATCCTCCAGAATGTCTGCCTTCAAATCCTTGTAATCTTTTACTGCCAGGCTGTGGAGCATTCGTTTTCTGTCCGGATTATCATCCTTTGTCAGAAAAGCGCGTATTTCCTCAATATTTTCACCTGCCGTACGGAAAATCTCCGATTCCTCCGGATATGCAGATGCCAGTTTTTCATCGTAGTAAGCCAAAAAGCGCTGCTCCCGAATCTGATTGGATTCCTTTAGACGTCTTGCCTTCCGATCTTTTTGTTCCTGCGTTTCCTTCTCTAAGTGCAGAGGATACTCTTCGGGCGCACAAAGTTCTGTCTGTTCCCATTCATCCGTTACCCAGTCCGGTTTTCCCGCACTACGCTCCAGTACCAGCTCCACATTCGCCGATTCTTTTACGGAAGCCTTCGTTTCCCCGAAGATTTCTCCCTTCCATGCCCTTACCCGAACATCGCCAAGCCCGATCGAGATATGCGCTTCTCCCTTACTGTCTGTTACTAAAGTAACTACAGGAGAATATTCTGCCATGTTAAGAATCTCCAATGAGACAAAGGCACCCTCCACCGGCCGCCCCTTCCGGTCTTTTACCGTGACCGTAAGCTCTCTCGTTTTGGCATAAAAAGGCGTATTATTATAATAGGTCAACAGCTCTTCTTTGCCAAGGCACTCTTCGGAGGGATCGGTCATAAAATCGGAAAAGGTGCGGCTGTGGATTAATACGGCACGATTGGCCGGCACGGTGAACCAGCCTTTATTCAATATCTCCTCCGGCTCACAGGCTCCAAGGAAATACCATTTTCCATGAAGATACACTTCCACCCAGGCATGATTATCATCACAGTGTGCCCATCTTGGTGTGTAGACCTGACGGGCCGGAATCCCAACACTCCGGTAAGCCGTAACCGCAAAGGTGGATTCTTCCCCGCAGCGGCCCTTCCCGCACCGGAACAATGTCATAGGGGAAGCGGTGCGTTCGTCTGTTGATTCATACACAGCATGTTCCGCACACCAGTAATTAATTTCAATGACAGCCTCTTCCAGGCTCATGCCCTGTATCCTGTCCTTTAGCTGCTCATAAAAGAATCTCCGGCAGTCACTGATATCTTCCGAATTAATACGGTAATACAGCACATGATGAACAAAGATCTCTTCCGGTAATTTCCGGCACCATTCTACATTTTTGCGAAGCCAAAGGGAATGCTGTACATAGCTTAAGAAAATAGAAAAGTCATATTCTCCCGCATCGCGCACAGGCATTGTTCCATAAAGAAAGCGCATCAGAACCGCCTCTTCCTCCGTACAAGCTTCTATATTTTCTTCTATTTCTTTCCATATAGAATCGTAATATTTTTTTCTCCCCTTATATTTTTTTAAAGCATATTCCTGCAAATGTGTTGAAAACATTTTCTATTCCTGCCTTCCTTTTGTTACTGTTCACACTCTGGGCAAAGTCTATCCTATGATTTCGTCAAATGATATCCAATCAGGAGTATTTGCATTCGTCGGTACTTTGGCTCCGTATTTTGGAGCCTTATGTACCGTTACGTAATGCAATTAAGCGAAAGCGTCTCCGAATTCGGATACATTTGTCGAAATCATGGTATACATGGTGGGTGTGAATAGTAACTTTTTTTGTCTACTCTTCCAGCTTATATACTCTGGCAATCGGCGCCACAGCTCTATCACCGCAAGGTGCTTTTACCATAATGCCGCCCGGTCTACGGGTAAATGAAACCTCCTCGTCGGTATCCAGCATGGTCACATGCTCCACTTTTCCTTCATAAGGAATCCATACCTCATCCGGAACAGCATCTTTTTCCTCTGCAAACATTTCCAGCGCATATACGGTTTCCCCTTTTCTGGTAAAGGCGATATTTTCCTTCTTATAGGGTGCACAGACTCTTGTGCCATAGATTGCCTCACCGAATACCTTCAGCCATGCTCCCATTCCCTTTAAGGAAGCGACCGCTCCCCTCGGAAGCCGTCCGTCCGGCTGGGGACCGACATTGATAGCCAGATTCCCGCCCTTTGCTACGATATCTACCAACAGGCAGATCACTTCTCTGGGAGATTTGTACTTGTCTTCATAGGCAAAGGAAAAAGAAGTGCCCAAAGTAATGCAGCTCTCCCACGGTACTCCCAAGGGTTCTTCCGGCACGCACTGTTCCGGTGTAATATAGTTCTCATAAGGACCGCCGACAGTTCTGTCCGCGCACAACATTCCGGGCTGCCATGTCCTGATTTCATCGATTACTTCGCCAAGGCGGATATCCTGCCCGTTCTGCGCACATACCTGACCGGCATCAAACCACATAATATCCAGCTTACCGTAATCGGTTGCCAACTCTTTGATCTGATTCTGAGTAAACTGAACAAATCTCTCCCATTCCTCCGGATGCTCCGCCGGAACATAGGAAGGACCTCTCCACATATAGTCTCCGCGCGGATAACCTTTGGCCCAGTAGCTGTCAATATGCCAGTCTGCCTTGGAGAAATAGGCAGCGATACCGATTCCTTTCTTACGGAAGGCCTCAAACAAATGCCCGCAGATATCCGCATATCGATTGGTATGATAAGGGCAATCCTCCCCTGTAATTTTATAGTCGGAATACTTGGTATCCCACATACAAAAGCCGTCATGGTGCTTCGTAGTAAAGATCATATAGCGAATACCTGCCTCCACCGCAATGTCCGCCCATTTCTCCGGCTCAAAGCGGATCGGATTAAAGGTCTTATTCAGTCCGAAATACTGCTCTTTGAATTCCTTCCCGCTAACCTCCCAGTCAATTCCCGTTCTGGCCCAATCCGCATCCGCATCCGAGAGTGCCCAGGACTCCACAATTCCAAGCTGGGAATAAGGACCCCAGTGCATCATTAAGGCCAGTTTCTGATCCTGGAACCACTCCAGTTTCTTAAGGACCTTCGGATCGGTCGGCCACACATATTCGTCAGCGGCACTATAATTGTGCACGCCCTTCTGTATTTTTTCTTCCTGTTTTTCCTCTTGGAGCTGTTCCGTTTCATTTTCTGCTGCTATTACCTCTGTACCATCCGTTTTTGCAGAGACTGCAGTCATCTCCTTATCCATATCCATATCCTTGTCCTTATCTTTGTCCTGGTTCCTTTCCTTTTCCATTTCCATTTCCATTTCTGTAACCCATTCCCGTACTGATTTAGCTCATAACCAAATTCAGTAGAGAGTACCCCTTTCCTTTTATACTCAATTTATACTTTAAGTGTTACTGTTCACACCCATCATGTATACCATGTTATGATTTCGACAAATGATATCCGATAAGGAGTATTTGAAGCG